>JAABUM010001095.1_pt1 | contig 42264 bp, 21 predicted proteins | sample 5559161 | NCBI WGS metagenome assembly JAABUM01 (sample SAMN10711868, study PRJNA513369) | rock metagenome | isolation source: Antarctica rocks | place: Antarctica: Victoria Land, Siegfried Peak nord
CGCCATCTGCCCTCCCTCACACCCCTGCAGCAGCAGATCCTCGCCTTGCTGGATCTCCCCCCCGATCTGTACCATCGCCTGACCCTTGTTTCTCCCCAACCTCCCTGAAAATGAGCGAACCGAGAGTGTATAGGTGATAGTTGCATAGGACGTGTGGGCATGTTTCTCAACCGCATCACGGAGTTGGCTCGGCTGCAACACTGGTGGGATGGCGGTGAGGTCGAACTGATCACACTGTACGGGCGTCGGCAGGTAGGTAAGACCGAGCTGCTCGTGCAGTTCCTTCAGGATAAACAAGCCATCTACTTTTATGCTGATCGCCAACTCCTGCCTGATCACCTGCGGGCCTTTACGGAGCAGGTGCTACACTATGTCGACGATCCCGTGCTGCGCCTACAGCCCTTCACGTCGTGGGAGGCGGCCCTGACCTACGTGTTCCGGCTGGCCGCCACGGTGCGCCTAGCTGTGGTGATTGATGAGTTTTCCTACGCGGTAGACGCCGACGCCGGGCTGCCTAGCGTCCTACAGCGCTTGTGGGACGCCGTGCGGCGGTCGCCTTCACAGGCTTTTGTGGCGCTCTGCACCTCTTTTACCGAGGCCGTGGAGCGGCACTTTCAGCTTGACGGGCCGCTGTACGCCGCCGCACACGCGACCTGCGGCTCGCCCCGTTCACCTATCGCGAAGCCACGCTCTTCTTTCCGCACTGGCCACGCCTGGAGCGCCTGCTGGCCTGGGGCATCGTGGGTGGCGTTCCATCGTATCTGCGCGACTTGCGGGGCACAAACCTGGCGGACGCTGTTCAGGAGATGATCCTTGATCGCAGCTCCGTGCTCTATCGTGAGGCGGAGACCCTGCTAGCGGCGGAGGTGCGCGGTGTGGGGCCGGCGCTGCTGCGTGGTATGCTGCAGGCTATCGCCGATGGGGCTACCGCGCCAAACCAGATCGCCCAACGGGTTGGCCGCCCCGTGACAGCGCTGTCCGGTGCCCTGGGCTTCCTGGTTGATTATGGTCTGCTGGAGCGGCGGGTCCCCTTCACCGTGGCCAACCCGGAGCGCACCCGGCAGACCCGCTACTATCTGGCCGACAACTACCTGGCTTTCTGGTTTCGCTTCGTCCTGCCCCAGCGCTCCGCCCTTGAGCAAGGCCAGATGGCGTACGTCTGGGAGACCAAGATCTTGCCCCACCTGGACACCTATATGGGTCCCCGCTTTGAGACGCTGTGTCGCCAGTTCATTCGCCTGGAGGCGGCGCGCTGGTCTCATCAGATCCCTGAGCTGGCTGTGTGGTGGAGCGCCGACGACGAGTTGGAGATCGTTGGCCACGATGGCGGCACGGTTCTCCTGGCCGCTGAAGCCAAGTGGACCAATGCGCCAGTGGACCTGGGGGTGTTGCACACTCTGCGGCGTCGGGTGGCGGCGCTGCCATCGGTGGCCCCCGATTGTGAACTGGTTCTGTTCGCCAAGAGCGGCTTCACTCCCCAGGTCGAGGCGGCGCGCAGTTCCTACCTGCGCCTCTATACGCTGGATGATCTGCTGCCCTGAGCCGACAGCCGACGCCCCGCCGCCTCGCTGGCTCTGCTGGCCGGGCAGGTTGTCAGGGCGCCTCTACTGATGGCGAACGTCAGCCACCGTATACCAGGCTGGGGCGTGGTCTCGGCGGTGAGCGGGCGGGCCAACGACAGGGTATAGTGTAGCCTGAACGCGATCCACTGTGGCCGCTGGGCCCGAACGCCGATCAGGATGATCATGACCAATGGATTATGACCGCCCGCCCGACACTATCACCGAGGGACTGGCTAGCCTGAACGTGGATGCGCTCAAGCCATTGGCCAGCCTGTGTACCTCCCGCGTGCCCACGCGCAAGCAGGAGCTGATTGATCTGGTCTACCGCTCGTTGCAGGACCCCGCTTTCGTGGCCGAACAGGTGGGGGCGCTTGATCGGACGGCCAAGTTGGGCCTGGCTGAGGCGGTCTACGGCGATGGCAGGGTTGATCAGGGGCGCTTCCAGGCCCACTATGGTGTCCCCTTCACCCTGCCCGCTACGAGTTGGTCGTATGGCGCTGAGGCGCGGCGCAGCCCCGACTCTGCGCGTCTCGGCCTGTTCTTCTATCAGGGGCACGTCCCCCGCGACCTGCGGCCGCGCCTGCGCGAGCTGTTGCCCGCCCCGGCCCCCTTTGTGTTACCCACCAGCAATGAACTGCCCGAGGCCATAATCTCGGAGGACGATGAGGCGGAGCCGGTAACCGTCCTGTCCACCGAGGAGGCGGCAACCCACGATCTGCTGACTACGCTGCGCCTGGCCGCCCAGGGCAAGCTGGCCGTCAGCGAGGCCACCCACCAGCCTACGGCTGGGGCCGTGCGCCTGCTCCGCGAGGGCTACCTGCTGCCCGATGTGCCTACCGCCGAGGAGGCCTCCCGCGCCGACGATGCCGTGCGCCCCTTCGGCTTCACCATGATCGTGCAGGCCGCCGGGCTGGCCCGCGCCGTGGGCACGCGTCTGACCCTCACTGCCGCCGGGCAGGCCGCCCTGGAGGGCCGCGGCGCCGTGCGCCCGCCCGACCTGCTCAGAAAATGCTGGCAGGCCTGGGTGGGTTGGAACAAGCTGGACGAGCTGTCCCGCGTGCGTGGCATCAAGGGCCAAAAAGCCAAGGGGCAGCGCTTCACGCCGCCCTCGGGGCGCAAGGCGGCGGTCGCCGCCGCTCTGGCCACCTGCCCCGCTGGTCGCTGGATTGCCCTGGCCGACTTCTTTCGCCACGTGCGGATCAACCACGACTTTGTGGTGGAGGCTGGCTCCTATAGCCACCTCTATGTGGGCTATTCCAGCGAGGGCGGCTGGCTGGACTACTCCGGCGTGGACACCTGGACCATTGTCCACGGGGCCTATATCCGGGTCATCCTGCTGGAGTACGCCGCCACGCTGGGCCTGATTGACGTGGCGGCGATGGCCCCCGATGAGGCGCCCATGGACGTCAAGATGTACAGCGACCTGGGCGACACGCTGTTCAGCCGCTACCAGGGCCTGCTCTACCTGCGGATCAACCCGCTGGGCGCCTATATCCTGGGCCAGAGCGAGCGCTACGAGGCGCCCGCGCCGCGCGTCCTGGAGCCGACCCTGCGCGTGCTGCCCAACCTGGATGTGGTGGTGGCCCGCCGCGCCGAACTACAGCCCAACGATCGGGCCATCCTGGAACGCTTCACCACGCGGGCCAGCGACGACGTGTATCGGCTGTCCCGCCACAGCCTGCTGGAGGCCGCCGAGCAGGGCATGGACCCGCCGGCGGTGCAGGAGTTCCTGGTCTCGCGGGCTGGCCCGGAGTTGCCCGCCACCGTGGGGCGGCTGCTCCAGGATGTGGGGCGAAGTGTCGCCGCCCTGCCCGAGGCTGGCCCCGCGCTGCTGGTGCGTTGCGCCGAGCCGCGCGTCACCCAGCTGCTCAGCCATGACAATACTCTGAGCAAGCTGTGCCTCGCCGCCGGCGAACACCACGTCGTCGTGCCGGCGGCCAATCTGGCCGCCTTTCGGCGCGGCCTCAAGCGGCTAGGCTACGTGCTGCCGGCCACTGCAAACCTGGACTCCCCTGCCCCCCGCGCCACCCGGACCTGACCTTCATACGTGGTAGTCAGTCCCTGAGGATCACCCCACGCATCCGCTACACGGCGGGGCAGGTGGCGCGGCGCGTGGGCGTCGCGCACACCCATGTGCCCAGGGCCAGCCAGGAATCACCTTGCTCGGCTCTCGACCTCAGCCTCGGGCTGATGATAGAGGCCAGGCAGTGCCTGGCCTCAGAAGCGGGGCCGCCCTGCCTGCTCGGCCATCTGATGCGAGGAGGCGTCTGGACCGCTCTGGCTGTCCGGGCGGCGCCCTCCGCCGTGCCGGCTGTTAGGCGACTGGGCGCGGCCGGCGGGCATAGGCTGGCGGTCACGCTGGCGCGGCCCCTCCGGGGTTTCCCGGCGTGGGCTGGCAGGCGCGTACCCTGGCGCCCCGCCAGTGGGGCCAGAGGTATAAGCCTGGGCGCCACTGGTGGGGCGATTACCTTGCCGCGGCGCAAACGGGCGGGGTGCTGTGTCGCGACGCTGGGGAGCCTGGCGGAACCCACCGGCGTCCTGACGGGCGGCGGGGCGGTTCTGGATCATGCGGCTGGGCCGTGGCTCCGGGCGCTCGGGGGCCAGGGGCGGGGCCGGGGCGGGGCGGCGACCGTCGGGGAAGGCCCAGGCGCGGCGGGTCAGCGTGCGGCCCAGATCGCGCTCTAGCTGGCGCCACTTGGGCGCCTCGTCGGGGCTGAGCAAGGTGACTGCCTCGCCACTGCGGCCCATCCGTCCAGTACGGCCGATGCGGTGGGTGAACAGCTCGGCGTTCTCGGGCAGCTCGTAGTTGATCACCCGCTCCACCGTCAGCACATCCAGACCGCGGGCGGCCACGTTGGTGGCCACCAGGATGGGCAGACGGCCGCTGCGGAAATCCTCCATCACGCGGTCGCGGGCGTTCTGGCTGAGGTTGCCCTGCAGGGCCGTAACAGGGTAGCCAAGAGCGGTCAGCTGGCGGCCTAACTTGCGCACGCCGTGCTTTGTGCGGCCAAACACAAGCACGGAACCCTCGCCACGCTCGTCAAGCAGGACGCGCAGGGCGTCCAGCTTAGCGTCCTGCGGCACATCATAGACGATCTGCTCAATCGCCGGCCGATCAGCCTTGGCCATGGCGATCAGCACCTTGACCGGGTCATTCAGGTAGCGCGCCGCCACATCATGTACCCACGGTGGCACGGTGGCCGAGAAGAGGGCCATCTGCCGCCGCGAGGTGAAGCGCAGGATGCGCTCGACATCGGGGCCAAAGCCGCGGTCGAGCATCTCGTCGGCCTCGTCGAGCACGACGTACCGCACATCTTTGAGGTTGAGCGTGCCCTGGCCCAGGTGATCCAGCACACGTCCGGGGGTGCCAACCACGATCTGTGGCCCACGGGCCAGCGCCGACTGCTGCGGACCAATCGCCCGGCCGCCGATCAGCAGCAGGGTACGCATGCCCCGCTCCTTGGTCAGTTCCTCGATCACGGAGAGCACCTGCACGGCCAACTCGCGGGTGGGCACCAGCACGAGGGCCTGCACGGCCGCCTTGGTGGGGTCGCAGCGCTCCACGAGAGGCAGGGAGAAGGCCAGGGTCTTGCCCGAACCGGTCATGGCCTGGCCAACCAGATCACGGCCCTCCAGGAGCGGTGTAATCGCGCCGGCCTGGATGGGCGTTGGTTCGGTGATGTTCATGCGGACAAGCGCCCGCTGGCTAAACGGAGACAGGGCAAACGACGAGAAGGACGACATGGAGACTCACAATCTGAATGGTGCGAGCATGCCTGTCGCTTCCCAGTATGTCGGGTGGATCCTGGCGCCTGGCTCACGACAATCGCGAGACACAAGCCCGGTTCAGGCATGTCAGTGTTTGGTGTAGAGCGGCAGCGCCGCCGTGGGAGCCAGGCTGGCAGGATTCCAGCGGTTGGATGGTTCCCTAATGGCCCAGCAACACGAGGCGTGGCCATAACAAGGGCGGCAACGTGGGGCGTCCCGCCTATCTCGCTTGGTAGTATGCGTGATCCGGCGCCAAAGCGCAAGGCGCGCCGTTCGGTGTAGACGTTTGGAGATAGCAGCGCACAGGGACTCCTGCGGGAGCGAAAGCCGGGGGATAGGGAGTATCCGGGAGCATAGGGAGCGCGCGACCAGAGCGGCGCGCGGCCTCGGCGCCCCTGGCCGGTGCAGGAGACCAGGGCAGGGCGGGGGAGGGAGCTCCGCTGCGCCGTGTCCCGAGCACGGGTGCAGGCATGGTCAGAGCGGCGGGAGAGCACCCACTCCGGCCACGAAGGGCAACGTGGCGAGCGGGCGCGATAGGAGTGTGTCGGGCACCCCCCTCCGCGTGCCCGTCGTCGGCACGCCGCCCAGCGCTGGCAGCACCCCGAGTTCCTCATGCAGCGCGACCAACGCATGCACCACCCCCGTGCTCAGGGTCGTGGCCATATCGGGCCGCTCTCTCTGGCGGCGCGCTCCAGGCCAGCACGCTGGTCTGCTACCCGCGGGAGAACTCGGGGCGGGGCTGGCGGGGCTACAAGAGCTTCTCCACGGGCGACGGTCTGACCTGGCACGGGCCGTATCCCACCACCCTGGTCGGGTGCCATCGGCCCACGGCCGGCCTGCTCGCCTCGGGAAACCTGCTGATCACCCACTGTCTCAGCCGCGGAGAGGGCAACCGCGACCCCCAGGCGGCCCTGGAGACGCAACTGAGTGCTGCCCAGCCGGTCCTGACCTTACAATACAGTACGGTTTTAGCCCTGGACCATGACACTCATGCCCGCCCCGACGCTGGCTACAATGGCTGGGCACAGCTGCCCGACGGCACTATCTACTGCGTGTACTACCTCAAAGGTGACAGCGACACTGCCTGGATCCGGGCGGTGCGCTTCCGTGAGGAGGACATCGCGCGTCCCCTGGCCCGGTAACAGGCGGCCGCCGCCGCGGATTCTCAGGCCAGCCAACGCTCAGCTGGCGTAGGGCGCGAACATGGCCAGCAGTTCGGGGGGGATCTTGCCTTCCAGCCGCAGTCCAGCCCGGGTGTATTCTTCGGCTTCTACGGCGCCGCGCTGGCGGAACACCTGAGCCAGATCGTTGGCGTTGTAGGGCAGGGTGACCGTAATCGGCTGCAGCCCCAGGTCCAGCACGGCCTCAATGCGGGCCAGCAGGTCGGCAAAGCCAGCGCGCGTAGCCGCCGAAATCAAGACGGGGTTGGGGTGAGCCTGCAGGTCCTCGGCGGGCAGTGGCGCGGGCAGCAGATCGGCCTTGTTCAGCGCGGTGACTACTAGCTTGTCCGCCGCGCCCAGGGCTTCCAACTCCTCAAAGACGGCCAGGGCCTGCGCCAGTGCATGGGGGTGGCTGACATCCACCACGTGGAGTAGCACATCAGCCTCACGGACCTCTTGCAATGTGGCGCGGAAGGCGGCGACCAGATCGGCGGGCAACTTGCGGATAAAGCCGACCGTGTCGGTAAGCAGAACGGTGCGCAGGGTGGGCAGGGTCAGACGCCGCGTGGTGGGATCAAGGGTGGCGAACAGGTGATCCTCGGCGCGTACCTGGGAGTGGGTCAGCGCGTTGAGCAGGGTGGACTTACCGGCATTGGTATAGCCCACGAGGGCGATCACCGGCACGCGCTGGCGGGCACGGCGACGACGCTGGACCCGCCGCTGACTCTCCACGGTGGCGATGTCGCGGTCTAGCTCGGCGATGCGCCGCCGGATGCGTCGGCGGTCACTCTCCAGGCGGGTCTCACCAGGACCGCGCAGGCCGATGCCACCGCCCAGGCGCGAGAGGGCCTCGTGTTCGCCAGCCAGGCGAGGCAGCCGGTAACGCGCCTGGGCTAACTCAACCTGCAGCTTGCCCTCCCGACTCTGGGCGTGCTGGGCGAAGATATCCAGGATCACGGTAGTCCGGTCAGCCACGCGCAGCCCCGTCGCCTCCTCCAGCGATCGCTGCTGGGTGGCGCTCAACTCGTCGTCGGCAATCAGGAGATCGGCGGCGGCCTCCTGGCACAGGGTGGTCAACTCGGCCAGTTTACCCTTACCCACGTACGTTAACGGGTGCGGGTCGCGCAGGCGCTGCCAGGTGCGCCCCACCACAACGGCCCCAGCCGTCTCGGCAAGCTGCGCCAACTCGTCCAGTGAGTCCTCAATAGGCCATGCTAGATCGCGGGTCTCTCTGGCGTTGACCCCAATCAGGAAGGCTCGTTCGGGGGCCTGACTAACAGGGATAGAGTTGTCCGGTAAGGGGGGAGTAGCAGGGGTAGACGTAGGGCGAACGCTCCTAGTTACCGCATTGCGCCGCTGACCAGATCGGCCAGGGGGCTGCCGGGCTATGGCGGAGAGGGCGGGATTCGAACCCGCGGTGGAGTTACCCCCACAAGCGTTTAGCAAACGCTCGCACTAGGCCACTATGCGACCTCTCCTGGCGCCGGTAAGACACACCGGCGGTTGGGCGCAATGCGTCGCCTTGAGTATCCCGTACCGCGCCGCGCTTGTCAAGGGTAACATGGGAGCGGAGTTCGGCGTGGGGTGTTGCCCGCGCCGCCGGGAGCGTGCTACGATGGCCGCGGCTCACCGAGCGACGCCAGCTTGGATAGCGGCGTATGGGCAGCCCCCGTGAACAACTCAAGCCGGGAGAGGGAGGATAGGTCTATGGTCGCCACTGGTTCATCTCTACGCGCGCGCCTGGAGGACCGGGGCTATGTGGTTGTGCCGGGTGTTGTGCCCCAGCAAAACCTGGCCGCCGCCGTGGCGGATATCTGGCGGCATACGGGCGCGGAGCCACATGATCCCCACACCTGGTATAGGCCGGATCTGGTGCGCCCCGCCGGCATGGTGCAGATGTACCATTATCAATCCCTGTGGGATAACCGGCAGCATCCACGGGTCCACGCCACCTTCACCGACCTGTGGGGGACTGAGCGCCTATGGGTCACCCTAGACCGGGCTAACCTCAAGCCACCAGCCCACGCGGAGCATCCTGAGTATGACCACAAAGGTTTTATCCACTGGGACACCGATATCACCATGTACCCGGCTATCCCGTTCGGCGTGCAGGGCGTCCTGGCCCTAACGGACACCGACGAGACAATGGGCGGCTTCCAGTGCGTGCCCGAGGTCTATACCAACCTGGCTAGCTGGGTGGACGAGCGGCGAGCCAACCCCGACGCTCTGGCTCACCCCGACTTCTCGGCCTACCCTGTCACAAAGGTGCCTCTGCGGGCCGGCGACATGGTGATCTGGAGCACCTTGCTGCCTCACGGCAACGGCCACAACGTGTCGTCCCGGCCTCGCCTGGCTCAATATATCTCTATGTTCCCGGTCCCCGATGACGAAACTGCGCGCCGTCGCCGGGTGGAGTCGTGGCAGACCAACGCGGCGGCCCCTGGGTTCCCCGACGACCCACGCAACGTGGAAGCGGCGCGGCCAGCGCCGGCTGTGCTGAGCGAACTGGGCCGCCGGTTGCTGGGGCTGGACCGCTGGCCCTGATCAGAGCATAGTGCGGGGTAGAGCGCCCGCCACTCAGTGGGAGGCGCGGCGCTCCCCTTTCATCCTGGTGTAGTGTGGGTCGGCGGCGGCAGCCCGCCAGGCGACCCGGTAGATCTCGGCAACCTCGGCCTTGATGGGATCACCGCTACCAAAAGGGACCGGCGCTCCATCGGGATCATGCTTGCGCCCGCCGCGGTAGTTGGCATAGCGGCGGGCGCGGGTGTAGCCCATTTGCAGGTACTTGCGAGCCATATCCATGCCCACGAAATCGCCCGCCTCCCCATACTCCTCAAAGCGGGCGGTCAGCGCGGCGGCGGCCTTCCGGGCCTCCTGAGGTGTGCGGATAGTCCATAAGGGTAACAACTCGCCCTTGTAGGGCTGCACGCCGAATACGCCGCGCTCACCCCGGCCAACTTCGTATAGCTCGGGGTGTACCCTGTAATCCACGTCTCGATCAGGAAAGCTCATATGTATTCATATAGCCTATACAATGATAGGATTATAGCAGCTGGGCGCCAATGGCCTAGCGCCCACACCCCAGTTGAGCGAGACCGAGCGCCGTGATATGGAATCGTCTATGCCTCAGAGAGCGATCCTCGGGGTGAGGCCCAATCAGCCGTGCCCTAAGGACAGCCCCGTTCACAATGAGGTGAGCCTACATAGCCATCTCGCGCCGCGTCGGGGTATACAATCTCCCCGCGGAAGAGCTAGGGTCCTTGTCAACACGGTAACAGGCCGAAAACGATAGCCTCTTGGTCAGAACACTAGTAGTAGATACAAGGTGATATATAGATGAGGATAATTGGAGCTGGTTTTGGCAGGACAGGCACGTCGTCCCTTAAAGTTGCGCTTGAGGAACTTGGATTTGGCCCCTGCTACCATTTTAGCGAAATTCTGGCCCATCCGAGCCATTTAGACGCCTGGGAAGCAGCAGTTAGAGGCGAACAGGTTGATTGGCACAAGCTATTTGAGGGCTATCAGGTGGTTCTAGATTGGCCAGCGTCCGCGTACTATGAGCAGATCTGGGCAGCGTTTCCCTCGGCCAAAATTCTGCTTACCGTTCGTGACCCTGATAAGTGGTACGAGAGCACCAAACGTACTGCATATCGGGCTACGAAAATGGCCCTGTCGCCGCGCATCCTGGTGCTCTTCCTAGACGCTATCGCCCCTGTACAGCAGAGGGCAGTGCGCTTAGTCGAGGCCGTGGCCTGGCAGGGCGTGTTTGATGGACGCTTTGCGGACAAGCAGCAGGCCCTGACCGTCTTCGAGCAGCACCTTCAAAAGGTGAAGGATAGTGTGCCGGCATCAAACTTACTGGTCTACAACGTTAGCCAGGGCTGGGAGCCTTTGTGTGCCTTTCTTGGTGTGGACGTTCCCAAGGACAAGGACACCCCGTTTCCCCATCTGTTTGACACAGCGGCGTTCGAGAATCAGATCAAGGAACGGACCAGGTTTGCTGCCATCCGCCTGGGAGCAGCGGCAACACCGCTAGTGCTGCTTATGGCACTGGGTGTTTGGTTCTGGCGTCGCCGGCTAGCTCGGCCACGATGAGCCGCGGCCGGCGAGCTAAGCCGCGTCCATAAGGCTCGCCTATAGCCGCGGGCGGCACGGTAGCCGTGCCGCCCGCGCTTGTTCACTGCCGGGGTGAATTAGGTATGATGCACACAGTTCGCGGCACAGGCAGATTTGTGCGTCATGACACGAACTGTGAACAGGCAGCCACTTAGATGGGGTTCAACTGCGTGGCTATAGAGTGACCCTGCATATCCGCCGGCGGCTGAATACCCATGAGTTCAAGAATGGTCGGCGCGATGTCGAGCAAGCTATGGGCTGTCGGTGCGGCCTGAGCGGACACCCCTGGTTGCCTCAAGATGTACAAGCCGTCCTGCGCGTGATTTGCCCCGTCCGGGCCAGTATCATTCTCGAAGACATAGAGCTTGTCATGGCCCAGGGTGCCAATAGAACGCCAGAAGAGATCTCCAAAGATGATAATCAGGTCGGGGGCGATGCCCCGCACGTGTTTGTAAATGTCGCGTGGGCGGTACACACGGTTACCCAGTGGCTGCCCGTCAGGACCGGTCATAGCCTCCAGCTTAGTCGTCAGCTCAGCGCACACGCGATCGTACTCGGCCGACGGAATGGTCCCCTGGGGCTCCCGCCCCCGCACATTCAGGAACAACCGCCCATAGTATCCGCCATCACCCCAGGCGGTCGTGTGCGGCCAGTCAATCTCGCATTTGTCCAGAGGAATAACACCGGCTGGTTTGCTGGTCAGAGTGAGATAGCCCTCGCGGATGAGCCACTCATTCACGCAGATACCCCCGTCGATCCTCTTGGCCCCGTGATCAGAGACGACCAGCACAGCTGTGTCGTCGGGCAACTGGTCAACAAGCCGACCGATCAGGCCATCAAGGTGGATGTAGTAGCGGCGCATGGCATCTTCAAAAGGATTGTCGGGCTGGTAGTGAATGTGTCGCTTATCCCAGTATTGCCAGAAGGCATGGTGCAGGCGATCGGTACCCATCTCCACAAAGGCAAACAGGTCCCAGGGCTTCGCTTTCATCAAGTACTCGACCAACTCGAAGCGCTTGTTGGTCATGGTGTAGATGCGCTCAAGCAGGCCAGCCACGTCGGTGGTGCGGTAATCAGGCACATCAATGATGTACTCACCGACCGCGGAGCTGATCTCCTGCCGTAGCTCGGCGGGATAGGTATAGTTACTTTGTACGGATGGACTGAGGAAGCAGCCCACGAGACAACCATTGAGGGGTTTGGGTGGGTAGGTTGCGGGAACGCCGATGATCACGGAGTGCTTGTCATGTTGAGTCAGGATGTCCCACACGGTACTCTCTTTGACCCATGTGGAGTTGGCTATTTTCTGATCGCCATAAGCGTAACTGCCACGATTGCGAAAACCATAGATACCCAGGGTACCGGGGTCTTTGCTGGTCATCATGGACATCCAGGCAGGGACCGTGATGGGCGGGGTGATGCTCTTGAGCACGCCATGGCTACCCTGATTGATCAAGCGGGTCAGGTTGGGCAAGTCGGCGCGCCAATTGTCGAAAACTAGCTCAGGGGCCGCGCAGTCTAGACCAATAACGAAAACCTTGTGAGCGATGGTCACGAGGAGTACACCTTTCTGTGCCATGCCTGAGACCGCCGGAGGTGAACCAGGGGGCAGGCTGACGCTACAGTAAACCTAGGAGCAGGCCCGTGTGGATGAGGCCTTTATTCACACGCCTTCCTCATACAACTGATCTGTTAGTACCTTTGCGACTACTTGCGGAACTGCCGGCGCCGCGAACGCCGTCCCAGGATCAGCAAGCTGGCCAGGAGACCGACGCTGGCGATCCACGAGACGTCATCAGCTGGTCCGCTACTGTCACTGGCGCCCATACCGGTGTCGGGAAATCGCTGGGGCACCATCGCCTTGAGTGTAGCAGGCGCCTTAGTTTGAGCGACCACGGCGGCCGTGGCTGTTGGCTCCGCCGTGGCAACCGCGGCCAGGTCAGCAACCGTGACCGCTGTCGCGGTGTCCGCGGCGGCTGGCATTGTTGCCAATGGGACTGGAGTAGCGGTCTCGCTGATCTGAGTGGGCTCAGCACTCGTCGTCGGCGTGGCCGTACGATACCGGGCACTGGCTGTACTGTGCGCCACGGCGGTTAAGGCAAAGGCGGCAGCCCCGCGGTTGGTGGCCGCCTGCTGGGTGCTCTGAGCGTTCAGTTGGGCTGCAAGCGCCACCGCCGTCTGGGTAGCCTGAACGGCCGAGGTGGCGAACGCATCGGCTACGCCACTGTCAGCGTGGGACTCTGGGGTGGCCACCTCAGTGGTGTTCGTGGGAACTGGTGTCTCAGTGGCTGGGGACGTGGGTGTATCTTGTGGCGCCTCAGTGGTGTTCGTTGGGACAGGCGTCTCGGTGGCCGGGGATGTCGGCGCATCTTGCGGCGCCTCCGTGGAAGTAGCTTCTATTGTGCTTGTCGCTAGCCTGCCACTAGGAGGAGTAGGGGGCTGCGCCACAACGGTTGCCGTAGCAATCGGCTGATCACTGGCGCCCTGGGTGGCCGTGGAGACGCTTGTCTCCGTCGCCACCGCGGCTATGGTGGGTGTAGCGGATACAAGAATGGTGGGTGTACTGGTTGTGACGATCACCAAAGTAGCAGTTGGCGACGCAGTGGCCGTAGGTAGTGAAGTAGCGCTGCTAAGTGGCGTTGCGGTTGTTGTGGGTTGATCGGTCGGCACAACCACGGTGGTGGGTGTGTTTGATGGTAGAGCTGTGGGGCTCATAGTCATTGTTGGTGTCGCGGTAGGTACCAGAGTTGGTACGACGATCAAAGTCGGCGTCGTTGAAGGTACAGGTGGGGAACTGGCCGTGGCGGTCGGCGTTAGGGTTGGCCCCGATGTCTCCGACGCAGTGGCCGTAGCAGTCAGACTGGGTGTGGGTGAGGCTGTGAGCCCAGGCGAGACTGTGCTGGTGGGCGTACTAGTCACGTCGGGGGTCGGCGTTCCCGTGGGTACGCTAGTGCCCGTGCTGACCGTAGGAGTTGCCGTTTGTGCGCCCGTGGGCGGCGTCGTGACCGTGACCCCAGCCGTTGCGGTCGGCGTGGCGGTTACGTCCACAGCGGCCGTACTGCTGATCGTCGGCGTGGGTGAGGATGTCTGGGTGCTGGTCGCCTCCGGGGTATTGCTGGGGATACTCGTACTAGTCTCCGTAACAGTGGGGGTCGGAGTCGGGGTCGTGGATGATGTCTGGCTTGGCTGGAGAGTTGGAGTGCTAGTTGCCGTCAGCGGCACAGGGGTATCGGTTAGAGTGGGCGTTGCAGTAGACGCGCCGCACACATCCGTGCCACTGATCGCCCCGTCTATCAGACGCCCAAGGTAGTTGCTATCGGGAGCCGTCAGCCCGAACTGTTGGACAACAGGGCCACGGGCAAAGTCGAGCTGGAACTGGCATGATGGAATCTGAATGGGGTCCAGGTGGTGAAGGCCTGGGTCAAACGTACCGGTTGAGGATGACACAAGGCGCTGCTGGAGCAGCATTGACAGACTTATGGTTGTGGTCGTCACAGTGTAGGCAGCTATGGACACCTGTACGGCGGTGCAGCCAGGCGCGATAGTGAAGAAGGGCTGTACGGTATCGCCTTGATGAACGTTGCCACGCAAGGAAGCCACCGATGTTGAGCCGTTGATCAGGTACGAATAGGTTGTGATGGCCCCAGTACCCAGCGGACAGGCTGGGGAAGGGGTTGTCGCGGTGATAATCGTGCCACCATCGCCTACCACGTAGCACCGATTGGCGGCAGGGCACACGATTCCCCGCGCATCAGCCACTGTCGCCACGTTAACCGGCGTCCACCCTACCATGCCAGCGCCGGTGCCGAGGCTTAAATTGAAACCACCGGAGGTCGTCTGCAGGATGGTGCCCTGTGCGCCAACAGCGTAGCAGGTTAACACATCAGTGCAGGCAATACCAAACAGCGGCTGATCCGTTGTCAACAACTCAATCCACGAATGACCACCGTCGGCGGTCATCACGATACGTCCCATAGAGCGGGCGCTGTCGGCCCCAGTGGCATAGCACAGGAGCGTAACCGGGCACGTGATGCTGGTATACACTGGATCGTCGGCCCCAGGAAGCCCAGGGGTAAGGGGCACGCCATCCTGTGCGTGCCACGTGTCGCCCCGATCATGGGTGTAGAGGAGCTGAACCGCGGGTCCCCCAACGGCGTAGCAGGTCACATCACTGACACACGCGATGCCGTAGAGCGGTACGGTTGGGTTGGCCGAACTAAATGGTGTGCTCTTGAGGGTCCAGGTATGCTGTTCCAGATCACCGACCAACACCTTGCCGCCACGGGTAGCAGCGAAACACCACTTGCCACTGGGTGAGCAGGTGACACTAGTCAGGTCTTGGCCATCCGTTTGCGCCTCAATAGCAGTCCAGTTGGCCCCATCAAGGCTGCCTAGCAGGGTACCACCATCACCGACGGCGTAGCAGACACCAAGGTGTGAGCAGGCAGCGCTGTTCAACCGCCGGGCCGTCGGCACAGTGGCCCCTGGCATCCAGGTAACGCCACCATCAGTGCTCCGTAAGAGGGCGCCGGCAGCGCCCACTGTGTAGCAAGCAGTTGCACTGCTACACGCAACGCTGGTCAGATCCGCCGTTGTCCCACTCGTCTGGATGTTCCAGGTCAAGGGTTCCGTGGTTGACGTAGGCAACGGCGAGGCAGTAGCCGTCGCTGATGGGGTAGCTGTCATCGTCGCCGTGGCGCTAGGGGTCGGGGTGGCCGTTGCGACTGATGTTAACGTAACAGTTGGCGTCGGCGTGGTCACCGGGTTCGCCGTGGCGCTGGGGGTCGGGGAAGGGGCCGTAGCAGGTACCCCGATGAGGATAGTGTTGCTAAAGCCGACAGCGTAACACCGCACAGCACTGGGGCAGGTCACCGTACGAAGGTTGGAGGAGGTAGGGGGCGTGACGCTTTGAGGTGTCCACGCTTGCCCGCCATCGCTCGTAGAAAGCAGCGTGCCTCCGTCTCCAGTGGCATAGCATGTCATTGCGGCGGGACAGGACACCCCATAGAGGGCCTGGACGCCGACCGTTGTGGAGGGACCAGAGGTCCAGTGCCGCCCACCATCGCTGCTCTGGCGGATCACACCGCGGGTGACTGCCAGAGGGTTGTCAGTGCCAACGGCATAGCATATCGTAGTGGCGGGACAGGTCACGTTAAGCAGGGTAACCTTGTCGTAGGTCAGATAGTCAGACTGGTAATGCCATGTCGTGCCACCGTCTGTGGTGTACAATGAGCGTTTGGCTGGTCCGCCGACAGCCTGGCAGGTGAGGTCGTCAGGCCCGGGGCAGGTCACACCAAACAGGGGAGCAGGCGGGAGGTTGGTGCTGAAAGGGGTAGTCTGGCTAGACCAAGTATGGCCGCCATCGCTGGTCACCAATATCTCGCCATCACCTTCCGCAACGTAGCATCTGTTGATGCTTGGGCACGAGATACCCCATAGGTCACGCGTGGTACCGCTGCCTACGCTGGTCCAGGATCCGCTGGCGTTGGTCATGATTGTGCCGCCACGTCCTACGGCGAAACAGGTGCTGCTGACGACGCAGATGACACTGTTCAACTGCTGAGTCGTGGTCAGAGCTACGGGAGCAAACGTAGACCCATCGGTTGTCCGCAGCAGTGATCCCCTGGTCCCCACAGCATAGCAGGATAGGGGGGCTGTGCAGGCAATGCCGTAGAGGTCGCTGGCAGAACCTCGCACCGTAGCGGGGCTCCACGTCAGGCCAGTGAGGGCGGAGGGGGTCAGCGTTGGGGTAGAGGTGGCCATAGCTATCGGCGTGTCAGTGGCGCCAATGGTCAGCGTCGCGGTGAAGGTGGGAGTCGGCGTGGCGGTTTGGCCGTTGTCGGTGAGCACGGTGTAGGGGGCCGTGGCGTAGGTGGTGCTGGGGTCACTAACCGTGATGGTCAGCGGCCCGGGGGCCACGGCGGGGATGGTCAGCGTGTAGCTGAAGCTGCCATCAGGGGCGGAGGACAGGGCCACGCTATCGGTGGGTGTCACCGTTGTGCCCGCGCTGGTCAGCGCCACGCTCAGCGGCGCGGAGCCGGCAAAGCCGGTGCCCCGCACGGTCACGCTAGATAGGGCGGGGCCGCTGGCCGTGGCCGGCGTGATCGCGGCGGGCGCGGTTTGGACATAGCGCATCCCTGTGGCGTCGTGTTGCGCCTGACCAGCGGGCAGGGTGTAGGTGTTGCCGATGCTGTTGACGTTGCGCACGGTGGTCTGGTTGGTGCCGGTCAGCACGATGGAGTGGACGTTGAAGGAGAGCGTAGCCGGCAGGGTCAGGGAGAAGACGCCCCAGGTGGGGCCGCTCAGCGCGGGCAGGGCCACCACGGCCACGGCCACGGGCTGCTTCTGGCTAATGCCAAAGAGGTTCCTGAACGAGTCCGGCGCCCCGCTGTAGTTGTCCCGCGCCGCCGTGTCGATGGAGGCGGCCAGGCCCGTGGCGTCGGACATGATCCGGCTACTGGAGATCACCACCGTCTGCTGTGCCGCCGAGACCAGCCCGTTGTCCGGCGTACTCACCCCCGAGGGCGCGCCAAACGAGGGTTCCAGATTGCGCAACGGCTCCACTGGCAGCAGCAGCGTGCCCGGCACGCTCACCTCAATGGCCGGCGCGCAGCTGGCGCTGTCGCCCTGCGCCACGATGGGGTAGCGCTGGTTCGGCACGGCCAGCGTGTTGAACGTCAGCGTGGTGGGCGCGAAGGCCCCCTGCGCGTCTGCCTGCGCCACCACCGCGTTGGAGCCCTGCCCCGGCCCGCCAAAGGGGGTCGCCGCGTTGACGTAGAGGTGGACCAGCTCGTTCGCCGCGAAGCCCGTGCCGGTGATGGCAATCGCGTCCCTGAAGGTGGGGAAGGAGCCCAGGGCCACCGCTGCCGTGATGCTGCTGATCGTGGCCGTACACCGCGTGGCGCTGAGCGGGGACCCCGTGGTCATGGCGGACGCCGTGGAGAGGTCGGCGGTGGGCAAGGGCGTGGCCGTCGTTTGGGTCAGGTCCGCCGTGGGCGTGGACGACGGCGTGGGCGTGGCGCTGGGCGGCGGGGTGGGCGACGGGCAGCCCGCCCCCGCGCCACGCAGCGACAGCTGCTCTCGGCTCAGCTTGCCGATCAGGATGCTCAGGTCGCTGGCCGCCAGCGGCTCCAGCACGCCGCCCGCCGCGACGCTCGTCCGCAGGTCCGCCAGCAGGGCCAGCGCCTGCGCGCGGTCGGCCTCGGCGCCGCTCTGCAGCAGCTGGCTGATCTGCGTCAGCGCCTGCACGGTGCTGCTGTAGGCCTCGGCGGAGGTGAAGCGGCCCTGCTGCTGCCAGGCCTGCACGGCCTGCAGCACGCCGAGTTGCGCATAGGCGGGGTTGGCCGTGGCGTCGGCCACGATCGGCCCCCCCTGCGAGGGCCACTCAGCCCGGTTCGACGGCGCGGAGACCTGGCCCGCCCCATCAGTGGCGGCCACCGTGTACAGGTAGCGCTGGCCTGGCGCGGCCGTGGCGTCCAGGTAGCCCGGGCTCGTCGTGGTCGCCACCACCGTGCTGGTCAGCGGGTAGTACGCCGTGACCGCCGGCGCTGACGACGAGGCCGGCAAGCGGATGGGGGCCAGCCGCGCGCGGGACACCTGGTAGCTGGCCGCGCCGGGCGTGGCGTCCCAGGCTAGCACGGGCGAGCCCGCGCACAGCGTGTTGATCTCCACGTACTGGGGCGCGGCCAGCGCGGGGGCCGCTGGGGCGGGCACACCCCGGTAGATGTTGGCGCCATAGTAGTAGTTGGCCGAGCCCACGAACAGGCCGTAGGGCGTGCTGGCCAGGTTGCGCACGCCAAAGTTGTACATCTCATCGAAGCCGGTGTCCGTGACGTTGTTGAAGTACCAGCCATCGGCGGTGCTGTAGAGGCCAAAGCCCATGGTGGGGCGCAACGGCGCGCGCAGCCCCGCCGTGTTCTTCCACGGCGTGCTGGAGTCGAAGGTGCCCACGTAGAGCCGCCCATCCCCCACACTGGGGTCATCGAAGACGCTCATGTGCCACATGTGCTGGTTGAAGTACTCGCCAAAGCCGCCCCCCAGCCCGCTCAGCGCGTACTTTGTGCCATCCGAGCCGGTCAGCGGCGAGACCACCGCGCCGGCGGGGGTGGGCCGCGCCGGGCCATGCACCACATCCCAGTTGTCCCACGGATCAATGCGCACCATCTCGGCGGGCACGTTCGAGGCCACGCCGTTGCCCCCGATGAACAGCCAGCCCTTGTACACCTTCATGCTGACCACATCGGTGTTGAACTCCCGGCTCAGCCCCGCTCCCGAGGGCATCACCGTGCTGTACGTCCACGGCGCGTTCAGGTCCTGACTGGGGTCCGCCTTGAGCACCGCGTACCCGTTCTGCCCGTCCTTGGTGCCCACGTAGAGCGCGTTGTTGTACGAGACGATCTCGAACACCTGCAGCGCGCTGGAGATCAGCTTGTAGCTGCTGGGGTCCAGCGGCGTGTCCGTGGCCAGGATCTGCCCGCTGCCCTGCAAGCTGCATGTCACGATGAAGAAGCGCGGCTTGCCCGTGGCCGGGTTGATGATGCTCACCGCTCCGCGGTAGCAGTTGCCATCCACCGGATTGCCCGACGCCGTGGGCGTAATGCCCGTCCAGTGCGTGCCATCCTGCGTGTACAGCAGCCGTGGCTGCAACAGCGTGCCCGCCACTGCCTTGCCCACCAGCGGCTTGGCGCTGACCCCCGAGGCGAACAGATACTGGTTATCCGGCTGCGTGGGGTCGGGCGTCCAGGTGGCCAGGCCCCGGTAGGCGATCTCCTCGGGCAGATAGTGCGTCGTGGTCAGCGTCGGGTCGGGGTTGGGAATGTCGTTGGGCGACTGATACACCCGCTCCCACGTCCCCGGCGCGCTGGTGTCCGCGCCGGGCGTCCAGCGCCACAGCTCCGCCTGCAGCGGTAGATCCGCGTAGTTCTGCGTGCAGGTCGTGTCCACGTCGGTCGGCGGATAGGCGGCGCCCAGCGTGATCGCCTCCGACTGCGCCTCCACGCAGTGGAACGCCCGGTTGGTGCCCACGTACAGATGCCCCCGCCACCACGACATCGCCCACGGCCACCCGTTCTGGCGGTCGCCAAAACCTTGGGGAGACGCAACCGAAAAGTCACTTGCGCTGAGGGGCGCGGGATTGGAATGCCCGGCGGCATGAGCGAGCGTTGGGCTAGATTGCGTGGTAACAGCCAGCCAGCACAGTGCTCCAAGCAATGTCGCCGCACGCAGCAACGCTGGACGGGGGTTCATTAAGGGGGCATACGCCCACTGCAACCGTATTCGTCTGCACAACATGTGGATAGAGCCTTTCCCCAAGAGATAGTAAGCGCATCGTATTACCAGCTGCGCATAGAGATGGCCATGCGCTCACCGACGCGTTCGGCCACCGTGGTTGCTGCAACCAGAGAGTCATAGCGCCCAGTGTGTACGATGTAACCAGAATGAACCGTGTCAGACATGCGTCGCGCCAGCTCACCCACCGGGCGTGCGATGACGCGCTGGCTAGTGGCATTGACCTCGAGAATCTCGATGGAGTGGGGACCCTCCACCAGCCCGTAGCCACATGCCTTAGCCAGAGCTTCCTTAGCGCACCAACAACGTAGGACCCATTCGTCGCGTTCCGCCAGCGGCAACTGCTCAAGATGTCGTCGCTCCTCAGCGGTCAAGACCAGCTCGATGAAGCTGGGGGGACACTCCCGCATCTGCTCGACATCGATACCAACGCGCGGCGTGTTCGGGGCTAGCCCAGCGAGGGCAACCGCGTAGTCGCCTGTATGGCTGATAGAAACGGTGGGAACCACGGGCACGGTCACCGTCCAGGTCCCGCCGACGACTGGCCGACCATGGCTATCCGCGATGATCGAGATATCCGCTGGCAGAAGGTCGCGGCCATAATGGGCGCGCACCACCTGGCGCACAGCCTGCTTGGCCGCGGCACGCCCAGCCAGCCAGGAGAGTTGTCTGCTCTCAGGCGTGCCTAACTGGCGGAAGACCTCGCGTTCCTGGCGACTGAGGATGCAGTTGGCCCACACCCGCTTCCAGAAGGCTTGATCAGACGGGAAGACACCCGTTGTGGCCCGGCAGGCGTAGTGTTGGGGCTGTTCCAGGTGTGCAAGCAACGCGGGCCAGTCAGCCGCAATCTCCGCGGCACGCACGGAGAGGAGTAGATCATAGAAGTGGCTGGGCAACTCAAAACGCTTATCTTCCCAATCAACCAAGCGCATCCATAACTGACCATCGCTGTCAACCATGTCAATCGTTGAACGCACTTGTTGCTGGCCAACTAGCTCAATGGAGGCGATACACCCAATTGGTTCCCCCTCTGGCCGCTGGGGTCCGTAGAGCTCCAGGGACGTCACCCGATAGGGGAAAATGAGCTTCCCCGTGGCCAGACGCTCCATGGTCCAGAACCCAATCACTTGCCCGGCAGCATCAAGCACGACGGGATCAAGCACGAAACGTGGTTCGATAGAGCTTGCAAAAAAGTCTCCGAAAGGCAGCACCAACAGGCCAGCCACGGCCCCGTTATCTCCTGTGTGTTCCATGCGGGCCACGCCTTGCCAGCGGGGGCCATGGAACATGGCGTCATCATAGAGGTGACCAGGCCGCCAGTGTGACGGCCTTTGGTTCTCCAGAGAAAGCGCCTGGACTGCCGGTGGCATGGGGTAGGCGTCAGCGACAACCACGGTTGCCTCAATCACTGGGCTTTTGAGCGGATCAGCGGACTCCGCGTCTTCAGTCAGGTTACGGATCTGTACAATCACGCGGTTCCGAGAATCAGGCGCCCGGCGGGCAGTCATCCGCAGCACCTGGGGCAACCCATCAAAGGCGATCCAGCGGAAAGCCTTGATGTCCTCCATGCGCACGACGGTATCCCCGGACATCAAGCACGCGGCCGCTTCGGCCAGGATCTCCAGGCTCATTGTCAGCGGCATCACCGCGAGCGCGCGGAGGTCAGGATCGTCCTCCGAGACAGCACGGCCTAACGTGTGGTCGCATAGGTACAGATCTTCAGCAGGGTCGAATGTGCGCTGCGTGGTTAACTGCACGCCAGGCGTCCAGGAGATTGTGGCGCCGAGCAAGGGGTACTGCACATGCGCCGCTATGCTCTCTCCCTTAGCCAGGGCCATGTTGTCTTGTGTCCTGCTGGCTGATCCCAGCCCAGATGTGAGTACACCGGGAGGCCCAACCAGATCAATGATCTGCTGCAACGTGCGTTGCGCGGATAGTCGCTCTAGGTCCAGGGTGACCAACTCGGGAGATTGTTGGCGGAACGTTCCCAGGATCTCAATGCGTTTGATCGAATCAATGCCCAGGTCGGCCTCCAGATCCAGCCGGAGGTCCAGCATCTCCGTGGGATAGCCGGTCCGTTCACTGACCAACGCCAACAACCGCGCCGTGAGAGTACTGCGTCCGTCCTGGGCCACAGGAGCAGGGCTGAGGGCCACCGCGGGCGGGTGAGCCGGACCGAGAACGTCAGGAGCACGCACAGGGATAGCGGCGGCCGGGGCATTGACCTCTACCGCGGGCAGCGCCACCGCATCGGTCGGACGTGTGGGCAGGATGGCAGGTGGCGCTGCCTGGAACTGCATCGGCTCGTGATCAAGCCAGGGCGATTGGCCGCCGTCCGCTGAGACAGGGCCGTGCAAATATGCGCCCATCACCTGATCCTGCAGGGCAAGAAACTGGTCCATAGTCTCTAGATAGTTCATCATGGTCGCCGATGCGGCGCTAGTAGCTAGGGGCAGTGGCTCCTCATAGGACGACCCCGATGCGCTCACCAGATCAACAGGCGACACATCCGCCGCGGTGACGGTATTTTCAGCCTGTTCTACGGCCGGCGGACCGGCGGCGTTGAGCGGCCAGGTCATCAGTGGCTCGACCGGCACGGACGGGGGGGGCAAGGCTGCCAGACCGTGTGGCTCCGTGGCGGACCCAAACACGGGTTCACTGGCAGGCGGGTTGGCGTAGTCCACAGGCTCAGGTAGCGGCACCTGATGGCGTGTTGGGCCGACTGCTTCGGATACCGTTGCAGCGGCTGGCGCGGCCCTGGACCGTAGATCCTGCATGAGCGCGGGGGACAGACGCAGAATAGGAAAGCCGGTGGCCACATTCATGCCCAACGCAGCTGGCGGCGCGGTCGCGGGCGTGTCCGATATCCAATCCACTAGTTCAGCGCTGCGCCGCTCATACAAAGGCAGCAGGTCCAGGTCAATGCCCTGAGCGCTCAGCAAGGCAACACAGTGGTTGAGTTGCGTAATACCCGAGCGATGTTGCACATTAGTGGGCACGGCGCAGTACGACTTGCCGCGCAGGATGTCATCGGTGAAGGCAGTGAGATTGCCACGCGGACCCACCTCGACAAAGATGCGCACCCCATCTTCGTAGAGTGCTTCGACCGTGCGGCGGAACTCCACGGGGCGTACCCAGTGGTCAACCATCAGATGGCGGATCTCGGTCACATCCTCAGGATACGCTGCCGCCGTTGTGCAGGAGAAGATGGGCAGTCGAGGTGAGGAGACTGGCACCCGATCAAATGCGTTAGTCAGGCTGGCTGTGTAGGGACCAAATAGGGGTGTGTGGTAGGCGCGATCAAAAGCCAGGAACTCGGAGGCGAGGCCTTGCTGTTGTACCTGGGCACGCGCCTGCTCAACGTACGATCGCTCACCGACGATAACAGCTTGGTGCGGGCAGTTATCCATAGCTACGAACAGGTGTTCGGATGAAACAGCCGCCGCGATGGCGGCGACCTGTTCGTGGCCTGCTCCCACGGCCAGCATGGCCGCTTCTGGCACCCCAGCGGTGGTGGCGGCAGCTTCATGGCCGGCGTTCAGATCGCGGGTGAACTGTGTAAAGACCTGCTCATCGTCCAGGCCAAGAATCCCAGCAGCGCGCATGGCCGAGTATTCACCCGTGCTATGGCCAACAACAAGATCAGGCTTCAACGCCAGGCGGGACACCAGAGCATAGAGGCCCTGGTTAGCGGTGAGGATGGCCTCGACTGCCCCATCAATCTGCCACAGCCGCTCGTTCAGCATAGCCCGCTGCTCGGCAGGTAGCAGAGCCGGGGGAAAGACCACGTCGCTGCAGCGGTAGCCGCGTGGATGATCACGGAAAACCCGGTCTATCAGATCGAATGGCGCACGCACCTCTGGAAAATGGGTGCATAGGTCGGCCAACATGTTTGTGTATTGAGCGCCCTCACCGGGGAACAGGATGGCCAACTTGCCCTGACGCCCCAGCGGCTCAGCAAAATAATAGATGCCTGATTTGTCTTTGATCTGGTGGCAGGTAGGGTCGCTCAGCCGTTGGCGCGCGCGACCCAGCTTTTTTTGCAGGTCGGCAACGCTCGTAGCGACCAGGGCAAGACGATACGGCAGCGCGGTCTGTTGCGTGTTCAAGCTGTAGGCGATATCCTTGAGCGACACAGCCTCCGAGCGGGCCACGAACTCCTGCAGGCGCTCCACCTTGGTAATAAGGGCGGCAGGCGATTCACCCTGCAGAATAAGCGCCTCGCTGTCCCATGTCGTCTGATGGCTGGGCAGCTCGGCGTGGGCTGCCTGAGGATATTCTTCCAACACAGCGTGGGCATTGATGCCGCCGAAGCCAAAAGCGTTGACGCCCGCCCGGCGGGGCGCATCAGGGTTGCTATGGATCCAGGGGCGTGCCTCGGTGTTGAGATAGAAGGTTGAAGCGTCCAAATAAGAGTTGGGCTCACTGACATTGATCGTGGGCGGCAGCACCTTGTAGTGCAGAGCGAGAGCAGCCTTGATCACGCCGGCGATACCCGCGGCTGGCATGGTGTGGCCAATCATAGATTTAACTGAACCAAGCGCACAGTGAGGCATTGTGGCGCCGGCGGAGCCAAACACGCGGCTGAGCGCCTGTAGCTCGGCGGCATCCCCGGCCAGCGTACCTGTACCGTGGGCCTCAATCAACTCGATCGTTGAGGGATCAACCCCAGCGGCGTCAAGAGCGCGCCGCAGGGCTAGTTCCTCCCCTTCAATGCGTGGGGCCATAACACTGACTGCTCGCCCATCACTGGCGACGCCGACGCCCTTGAGCAGAGCGTAGATACGGTCACCATCCCGCTCCGCATCCGCCTGACGCTTTAGTACAACCATGCCTACGCCTTCGCCCAGGATAGTACCATCAGCATCCTTATCAAAGGGCCTGATCTGCTGACGGCGAGATAGGGCATTGAGCTGACAGAAGAGCGACAGAATAGGAATGGGTGTGGTCACCTGGGCGCCGCCGACGAGGGCAAGATCACACTCATTGGCAGCTAGATCACGCATGGCCGTCTGCAGGGCCAGCAGCGACGATGCGCACGCGGCGTCAATCGTGTAGCTGGGACCCATCAGATCAAGGCGATTGGCGATGCGGCCCGCAATGATGTTGGGGATCAGCCCCGGCACGGTCTCCGTGGTGAAAGGTGGCAGGCACGCTTTCAGTTCCTCGCGGATGGCCGCTAGATCGTCGGCTGTAAACTCAGGATGCAGTTCGCGCAGGATATCAAGGGTCTGTTGTACGACAACGCCGTGTTGGACCAGGCTAAAGTTGCCCCTGTTAATGTAGGTGCCCTTGCCAATCACCACAGCCGTGCGCTGGCGGACATCAAGACGATCCAGGTAGCCGGCATCGCGCAGGGCCGAGCGCGCCACCTTTAGGGCCAGCCACTGATCCGGTTCCCCTCCGTCCACCGCGCGCGGCATAATACCATGTTCAAGTGGGTTGAACATGGCGATGGGGCCCAGGAACCCGCCACGCTGGCAGTAGATGCGGTCCCGTTCACTGGACGTGGGATCAAAGTAGGTACTCGCATCCCAGGCTTCGCTGGGCGGATCGGTGACAGCGTCAACTTTGCCCAGAATGTTCTGCCAGTACGTGGTGAGGTCTGGAGCGCCTGGAAACAGCGCGGCCATGCCGATAATGGCGATAGCGCTAGACGTAGGATGCGTGGCCGTCTGTTCCACCTGGTGTACTACCTGCTTGACTTCTTCGCTCATCGTCCCCACCCTGAGATCCTGATACCGTTTCGACAGTTCACCCTGGATTGCCCGGTCAATGGTCGCCGTGTCCTGCTTACCGTCCCACGGCTGCCGCACTGCGTGTGGCCTGCCCATCTACCGATTGGGGCGCTGAGCCAGGTTGGCCCGTCGTCACCGCTGAGCCACCAGCAATAACAATGAGGCTATCACCTCGTGGCCCGTCCTCTAGTTCGGCAAGCAACATATCGCAGCCGATTTGCGGCGGAACGGTAGCGATGCCGCGTTCGCTAAACTGCTTTTGGATCTCCGGGGTCGCCATACCCAGCATAGCCCAGGGTCCCCACTCCACAGCCACTACTCGATTAGGCCACTTCTTACCTAGCCACACCGCCAGCTTGCTCAGTATCTCGTTGGCCGCGGCATAATCGCTCTGCCCCCTGTTGCCCAGCCTGCCTGCAATCGAACTGAAGAAGACGGCGAAACGCAGTTGTTCAGGCCGTAACTTCCGCGCGATGGTGAGGCTGCTTTGTACCTTAATATCAAGGACGCGCTGGAAAGAATCAAGGGTTTTGTCACGCACCAACTTGTCCTCAACGACACCGGCCCCGTGGACCAACCCATCAATGTGGCCATGGCGGCTGTAAATGTCGGCGATCAAGGCGCCAAAGGCCTGCTCATCGCTGACATCACATACTAAGTATTCGACACGTGCCCCGGTGTTCTGAAGGCGGGCCATATTTTGCCGGACCTCTCGCTCACGCAATAGGCGGCGGTATGTTTCCTCTACCTTGACTGGCGTCAGCGGCTGACCCGCTTGGCGAAGCTGTTCGATGATGGCTCGCTTGAGCCCCAGAGCATCGGCCAGCCCAGCGGTCAGAGCGCTCTCCTGACCAGCGGGCAGCGCGGTCCGGCCCACCAAAAGGAGCGTGGGGCGGTAGCGCTCGGCCAACGTGAGGGCTACCTCGGCGGTAATGCCACGGGCGCCTCCGGTAAGTAGCACAACTGAGGATTGGTCAAGAGGGGGTGTTGGCCGCGTGGTAGCCAGAGGAGCAGGCGCTAACGTGAGCATCATGCGCCGACCCCCGTGGTAGCCAACTTCTACAAGTCCGTCAGCCGCCATCATTTCAGCCAGGAGCTGATCCGCCTGCTGATGATTGTGCGCGTCACGATCCAGATCCACCGCTTTGACCCGCACGCTGGGCGCCTCCTGAGCAAAGCACTTGAGGTAGCCCGCGGCTCCACTGTGGCCGGCAAAGAAGTCTCCAGTGGGGTGATCAAGAGCAAACGCGCCTCCCATATCAGTTGCGGCTACAACAACGCTGCCCCCGCTGCGCGCGGCACTCTCAAGGTCCGCCTGCAAGGCTTGAGTGAGCAGAAAGAGGCCCTGCAGATCGACGGACAAACGCGCTTGCCACGCTGAGACATCAACCCCGACCTCCTGGGACCCCGGATGGAGGGCGGTAAGATGAACCAGGCCGCTGACCTGCCCATACCGAGCATGGAGATGGGCAACCAGCTGCTCTACCTCATCAGGCCGACTGATATCAGCGACAAAGGTGTCGGGACCAGAAGGGGCGCTCACGTGCGCCACCACACGGGCTACCTGGTAGTTTTGCCCTTGTAGACGGGTGGCCAGATGATCAGCGACCCCGTTGAGATCATCAATAAGGACAATTACGCCGTCACGCGCCAGGCCCACGGTGTGCCGAATAGGTGGCGCCGCGCTGGGCCGCACGACGAAGCGGTGAATGGCGGCCTCATCCTTGCTGGCCTCCCGCGCGGGGGCAGCCGGCGCAACCGTGCCCGGCGCGTTGGCTGGCGCCTGAGCAGCCAGCAGCCGATCACGCAACTGCCGCAGCGTGCGGCTGCTGGTCAGTTTCTCCATCTCCGGAGCGACCCCGCCAGGCCAACTCAACTGCCGGACTACCGTGCCCACGATCTCCACCCGCTTGATCGAATCAATGCCCAGGTCGGCTTCTAGGTCCACGTCTAGCCCCAGCATCTCCGCTGGGTATCCGGTCCGGTCGCTGATCACGCTCAGCAGCTGCCCTTCCACATCTATCCCCGCTGCCGCTGCCGCTGCCACGGGAGCAGGAGCAGCTGGCTCCAGTCGGGGCGCCGCGGCCACTGCCGGAGCAGCGCCATGCCCATTGTTGCCTGGGGGAGCAGTGATCGGCGTGGCAGTGGGCCGTGGCGTGGCCTCCGGCGCGGGGGCAGCCGGCGCGGAGGGCTGGGGCATAATCAACTGCCGAGCATCGCTGTATCCGTTGCCACCTGAGCGCGGCGCTGGCGCCTCTACCACTAGTCTCTGGTCACCAAGGTACGCGCTACCTCCTGCCACGGGTTGAGCGGGCGCCAAAGGTGGGGCGGTTGGATAGACTGGAGCCACTCCAGCGCTGGGGCGGGAACTCGCGGATGGTGAAGCAGTGGCTACTGATCCCTGCAAGTAGCTTAGCATGACGTTTTGCTGCGTAGTCAGGAACCGCTGCATCACGACCTGAAACTGAATCATCACCTCACTTGCGTTGCCAGGCAACGACGAGGGGGATACACGCTCTACGGCGGCAATAACCGGCGGGCGACTCTGCACGTGGTGAATGATGTCAGGCTGTGCTGTCATAGGTATATCATCTTTGTGAGGTGGCAGTGGCCTACTGCCGCTGGACGGCGAGGGCTGAGGGCTGGGGCTAGTCGGCGTAGCCGGGACACCCACTGGCCATGCGGATGCGACGGGGCCAATCGGCGCGATATACCCGTTGCCTACGGGACCATTAGTGGCCGGAGCAGGCGCAAGAACCATGGGCCTGGAGTCAGCGCTGTTCACGTTCAGCGTGGGCGCTACGTGGTCGGCCTGCCCTTCGAAATAGATCGGCAATGGTAGTACCGATGTACCAGGCTGCACCCGTGCAGCGGGCCGCGAACGGCTGCCATTGACCAACCATGTGGTTGGTGTATAGCGCGGCTGGCCCGTTTCCTGCTCAAGTTTGGTCAGGTCCAGGCGGCGTACCGACCGGCCCTCATAAAGGCGCTCTGGGTGGACCGCTATGCCCTCGGCCATCAGCGCGGCCAGGCCGTGCAGCAATGATACTAGCCCATGGCGGCCGGGTTGATCTAGTGCCACGGCGACGTGGGGCTGCCCATCCAGGATCCTGGTGACCAGACCAGTCAGCACGCTACGCGGCCCAACCTCCACAAAAACGCGTGCCCCGGCTTGATGCATGGCTGTAATCTGCCGCACAAACTCCACGGGCCGTACCAGATGGCTACTCAGTAGATCAGCAATCGCGGTGGTTTGATGCGGGTAGGGTTCAGCCGTTGTGTTAGAATAGACAGGTGTGTGGGGCTGAGTAAACGTCACACGGGTGTGCAGGAACTCTGCCAGGCGTGCTTGGGCCGGAGCAACCAGCGGTGAATGGAAGGCACAGGAGACTGGCAGCATCCGTGCCCGAATCTCACCAGCCGCGCAACGCGCCACGACTGCCTCAACGTCGTCCCGGGTTCCGGAGACCACGGTTTGTTGCGGGGAATTCATGTTTGCCAGCGTTACATCAAGTCCGGCAAGGAGAGGAGTAAGAACCGCTGGCTCAGCTTCCACGGCGGCCATAGCGCCACTGTTCTCCCCGGCGCCCTCGCGAATGAAACGGCCACGCGCCTCCGAGACAAGGAGCAGCGTCTCCTCGTCAAAGACACCAGCGGCGTAGAGCGCCACGAACTCGCCATAACTATGACCAGCTACCATCTGACTCTGCACACCGAGCGTCCGCAGGAGGTGGAACATGGCCATGTCAGCGGCGCCTAGAGCCGGTTGGGCAATGTTGGTCTCTGTGAGTTCGGCCTGTTGCCGCTGTTCTTCCTGCTCGGTAAACCCGGGAGGAGGGAAGACAAAACGGCTCAGAGGCTGAACAAACTGATCGGTGAGCGCGGCGTCGGCCCGCTCGAATGTCGTGCGCGCCTCAGGGAAGAGGACGGCAACATCGCGCATCATATTGGGGTACTGCGAACCCTGGCCTGGGAACAGGAAGGCAACTTGATCCTGAGCGCCGAAGCCGCGATCCGCGAAGTGCAGGCCCTGCGGTGTATGCTGCCGCTCATCGGAGCCCGTGAGAACGGTGCGTGCGGCCAGCAACTTGGTCCGCAGATCATCCAGTGATGTGGCCACAATAGCTAAGGTTGGCAGACCAGCTGTCAGGGCGTCGGCCTTGAGCAGCAGTGTGTAAGCCAGGTCGCCCAGACGCGGTTGCGCGCCCTGCTCCAGCGAGGCCAGCAGCGACGAGACATCCTGCGCCACATCCTGACGTGAGCTACCACGCCAGACAAAAAGCTCCGCTGGCCAGGGATCAAGAACAGGCTGCCGCCGCTGTAGGTAGTCGCCGGTATACTCCTCCAGGACAGCGTGAAAGTTAGTGCCGCCGAAGCCAAAGGCGCTCACCCCAGCGCGGCGCGGCGTACTGTCTCCAGCGCGAATCCAAGGGCGTGTCTCACTGTTGACATAGAAGGGGCTAGCCGGGAAATTAGTTTTGGGGTTGGGGGTGGTCACGCCGAGAGTGGGCGGCAGCACACGGTGGTGCAGGGCCAAGGCAATCTTGATCAGGCTAGCGACGCCCGCGGTGGCCTTGGTGTGGCCGATCATTGATTTAACCGATCCAACCGCGCATCGCTGGCGCTCAGCGCCCGCTTCCTCGAAGAGCGTGCCGAGGGACTGAGCTTCAGCTTGGTCGCCGGCTACCGTGCCTGTACCGTGAGCCTCAATAAGGCTAACGGTGGCCGCTGAGAAGCCTGCCTGAGCGTACGCGCGTCGCAGGGCGCGCACCTGCCCCTCAGGCCGTGGCGCGGTCAGGCCACGAGCACGTCCGTCGCTTGACGCTCCCATGCCCCGGATCACCGCGTACACGCGATCACCGTCCCGCTCCGCGTCGTCAAGCCGCTTGAGCACTAACGCCCCAAATCCCTCGCTGATCGCAATGCCATCAGCCGCTGCGTCGAACGGGCGGCAGCGGCCGGAGGGCGACAATGCCTGGGTATTACCAAATGCCGTGTAAATAAAGGGGTTCTGAATAGCGTCCAGTCCGCCCACAATAGCCATGTCGCTGGTGCGCGCCTCCAGGTCACGGACAGCGAGATAGACCGCGGCCAGTGACGACGCGCAGGCGGCGTCAACGGTGTAGTTAGCGCCACCTAAATCAAAACGGTTGGCCACCCGCCCGGAGGCAACATTCATCAGAAATCCGGGGAACGAGTCCTCAGTCCACTCCGGTAGCACATCACCCAGCCGTTCGATCAACTCACCAGCACGGTCACCAAACAGGGTAGCCAGGCTGGAACGCACGATGTAGCCGGAGGTCAGGTCGCCGGCGCCGCCGCCAGCCCCCAGAACGACAGATGTGCGCTCCCGCGGAAACGGATGATCCAGGTACCCCGCATCTTGCAAAGCCGCCCTCACTACAGCCAGGCTCAGCAACTGAAAGGGCTCAATTGAGGGCAGAGAGGAAGGAGGCATACCATAGGTCACTGGATCAAACGGCACATCGGCAATGTAGCCACCCCAGCGCGAGTAGATCTTATCGGTTGCATGGCGGTCGGTGTCAAAGTAGCGCTGCCACTCCCAGCGGTCAGCAGGAACTTCAGTCACAGCGTCCACCTTATTGATGATGTTAGCCCAGTAGGCCTGCGCATCCGGCGCGCCAGGTAAGATACAGCCAACGCCAACGATGGCGATTGCCGCCTGAGCGGGCGTCTCCTCACGTTGATCTGACGTGACTAGCGCGGCCAGGCGCTCCACGCTGTCTTCCGAGATCTGCGCGTGCAACTCCTCGGCAGTGCATACCTGATGTCGCAGTGCGGCGACCTGACCAATCATGTACATGCCACGATCCACCTGCTCTTGCGCCGAGACAGGGATCAGCTTGGCCTGCATGGGGTCGTCAGCATAAGCTGGGTTGCGATCCACACCTTTAGAAGCGATGCGTAAACGCCCAATGTTGAGTTCTTCCAGCTGCTCCCGCAGTTCCTCGGACACCACCCCACTATGGAGCAGCCGACGCTTTTCCTCCCCGAACATGCTCACGAACGGTGACGGAGCACAGCGGGTTGCGTGACCAGGACCCGATTCCAGCAGAACGGTATGTTCGCAATCCAGGGCAGCTTGCTGGAAAGCAGGCACAATCGCCCCTGCCTGCACTGCTTCCTCGGTAAACAGATAAGCAGTCCCAATCAGCACACCGATACGGATGCCCCGCTGGACCAGAGGCGCGGCCAACGCCGCGACCATAGCGGCGGACAGGCCATCATGCACGCCACCCGCAAAAAGTACGTGGTATTCGGCGGGGTCCACATCGGCGGGGAGGTGGCTGAGCAGGGTATCAATCATGGCCTCCCATAAGACGAAGCTGGTGCGAGGCCCCACATGACCACCGCACTCACGTCCCTCAAAGATGAAGCGGCGCGCTCCTTCTTGCAGGAAGAGGCCTAAAAGCCCAGGCGACGGCACGTGCAGATAGGACGTGATGTTCTCGCGCTCCAGCGCTTGAGCCTGGTCAGGCCGGCCGCCGGCGATCACAGCAAACGGTGGGCGGATAGCCCGCACGACCTCTAATTGCTCGGCACGCAACTCAGACGGGACGAACGCAAGGATACCCACCCCCCAAGGCCGGGCTCCCATGCGTTGCTGTGTCTCCTCAAGGAGAGCCTTGACCTCCGGACCGCGCATCAGGGCAAGAGCCACGAATGGGAGGGCGCCACTCTCGGCGACTGCTACCGCAAACTCGGCTCGGTCACTCACCCGGGTCATCGGCCCCTGTACAATAGGGAAGCGTGTGCCATGTGAGCGGGCCAGGGGCGATCCTTCAGCCAGCGGCTGCGCGTCTCGGGCAATCGCGCAGTGCTCCTTGACGGCCTGACGCATGGCGCTCAAGATGGCCCCTACGGTCCCAAAGCGCGTGGCCAGGCGCGCGGCCAGGGCGGCATCCTGGCCAATGGCCAGTAGAGCAGTGGCGGCATCCTGCCAATCGACGCGGGCATGAAGAGCCTCGCGCCACTCCTGCTGGCGCACCGGTGCTGGCCGATCGGTGATCGTCAGGCTGGTCTCCAGCTGGCGCGTCTTGTCCACCACCCCTAGGCTAGGACGAGTATAGACGCGGAAAGCCGCACCGAGCGCCGAGCCGACACAGAGCGTCTCGCTGCCGTCCATCATGGCGATGCGCGTGCGCACGTCCTTGGGGAGGGGCGACTCGTGAGCTAACAAGAGCTGGTTGTCCAGCACGCACCCAGCAGCTCCGGCAACATAGCAGGCCGCGGCTGTGTGCAGACCGACGCCACCCTGCGCGAAAATTGGCAGGTCAAACCGCTGCACAAGCCGCTGCAACAACACAAACGTTGTCTCGTCGCCGACCCACCCCCCGGCCTCGTGGCCTTTAGCGATCAGACCATCAGCGCCCGCCGCGTGACCACGCTCCGCGTCTTGCTGTGAGGTGACCACCACGTAGGCTTGGCGACCGCTACCATGGATACTCTCAACCATGTGGCTAAGGCCTTCAGGCCGGCTAGAGGTGACCAGGATTGTATCAAGGCGCTCCCATGGCTGTGCCACCACCAAGGACAGCAATTCATCAGCGTCCCCGGCGATGAGTACACCACATCGGCCATGTCCATAGGTGATCAATCGCTGCAACGCTGCGAGCGCCATCGTCGTGTCGTGACTGAACTCCAGATTCAAAACACCCAGGGCGCCGGCACGGCTTGCCGCTATGGCCAAGGCGGGCTCCGGTGTTCCTGAAGGCGTCACAACGATATAGTCGAAAGAACGGGCACTCCCCATGTCTGATCCTCCATGCAGGTTGCAGCTAGGTGATTACCAACCAGGTGTCTGTAACTGAAGCCCCTAAGACAGCCCTTTGATTTCTCCCAACATCACGCGCCGTGGCAGATCAGGATAAGTGGCCCAGGGCATGTGGACTACGGACGTAACACGCACTGGGCAGGACCAGGACTCCCCGCCGACGCCGCATTGTTCCTGTTCACTAAGGCGACGCCTTGCTCCACCAGAGCAATAAACGGAAACGAGTTATGGCCAACACGTATACCACCATGGTCCACTGACTTGGCAAACAGGTAGTGGGCCCCAGGGAGCAAGCATGAACTCGATACGCTCACAAAACCATCGTTACTGCTATTGGGTTCCGCCGCGGCAAGCACCTTCCCGGGCAGTTGTAGGCTGGGCGTATCCTGCCAGTCCGTGCCCGATGCAACGAAAAACGTCACCGGGACTGTCGCTAGAATAGGATCAACAGCCTGACGGAACGCTTCCATGGATGTTGTGGTCAGGCCTCCCTGATTCACGCCCTGATTCACGTCCGGTGTCCCGCACAGGCCTGGGGTCTGAACGATGCCGAATTGCTGGGTTGTACCGGGAGGCAGAGCGCAGACGATGTCGGCTAGCTTGGTTCCATGGTGCGGTGAGGAGAGCGTCGTCACATAGCGCACCAGCGGGGCACTACGGCTCATGTCAAAGGCGATGGCCGCCTGGGTATCAATGCCACCCTTGGAGTGGGCAACGATATCTACGTAGGGCACATTAAAGTACTGGGTAATCGTCATGATCTGTTGGCTTAGGGTGATGCCCTGGGTATAGGAGTCCTGCGCTGGGCCACGCGCCCCACCCGGGGCCAATGACACAAACGCGGTGCGATAACCCGCCTTGTACGCCATGCTGTACATATCATTGCCCCCTGTCCACCAGTCCTCGGCAACGCCGCCAAGGCCATGCACAAACAGGAGCACCGGCTTTGTTTCACCCAGTGCCGGAGTCGCGCCATAGTAGATTGTGGCGTTACTGGGATCTGGCTGCGGGCAGCCCGCCGGTGGACAGATAGGATTGGTTGTTGTGATGGCTGTGGCGCTCGCGCGGGTAGTCCCCGCTACACGGAGATTGGTGCGCGAGTGTGGTAGAGCCGTAGCAACGGCCGGGCCAACGCTCAACGCCAGAAAAGTGGTCACGGCAACACCAACAACGACTCGCCGCCAGGCTGTCGCTGTGATGTGCCGAGCGGGTATAGTAGGAAATCGTCTGACGCCGTAGTTCTCGTGATACTGTGACACGTCCTCACCTCTACTGTTCTTGATGATCGGTTAGCCGCGTTGCATTCGTCTGGGGTTCTGAGTCGGCGTGGCCCACAATGCGCGTCATCGTTGACATGACACAGGGCCTGCTTGGCTCTAGGGGCGAGCCTCAAGCAAACCAGCGTCCCAGCTGGCGTGAGCAGGCACAAGTATCGCCGGGTGCTATGCCATGTCAGCGTTGCGCAGTGGCGATCCGGCCAGTCACCAGACAACGAGTCTGCCGTGACATACCCGCTACTGGCTTGAATCAGACTATCACACCCTCTGCTTAAAGGGCAATACCCTCTCCTTACTTTATTTACCCTGCTATGAACCCGGCAGTAAAGGAAAAGTTAACTACTGCATACACCGGGTGGCTGAACAGACGCCAGCTTCACCGCGCCAGGCATACTGCCTGCCCTGCCCGGCGGGGTCACGCTGTGCCCAGGTGACAGTCGTTGCGCCGGGGCGGATCGCATCGGCGCGACGCATCACATTGTATAAAGCCTCGGCTGTCAGGTGGCGCAACAATAGGGGGAGTACCAAAGGGAGGGGGCAAGACTCTTTACCATCGGCATGGTGTATTTATGGTATAATCGCACGCCATGGGTACTCCTCACCCACAGAAGGCCTGCTGCTGGGATGGCGCTGCCCCATGCACACCACCGTGAGGATGAAGACAACTAGCTGTTTGTGGCGCATGGTAGGGATCAACAGGCGATATGTTTCAATACCCAGATAATTTTGATAGTACACTTGCTGGTGAGCGCCGAGGCTAGGTTGTTCGCGGCGGGCGTGATCTGGCAGGTAGCGAACGGAGACTTGTTACAATGATAAATACCAATCCAGAGGTTCTCGACACTGTCATCGAGATGATCAGCCGCTCAGCGGGAGATTGGGAATACAGCGGCTCAATCTCGGCTGACACGTATCTCTTGGCCGATCTTGGCTACGAATCCCTCGACCTCGTCGTGCTGGGAACAGTGATTGAGGAGCGCTACGGTCGGATGGCTTTTGCCGAATTCCTGGCTGGTCTTGGTCAGCGGGCAGTCCATGATGTGACCATTGGAGAGATTGCTGAGTTTGTCTGTGAGCATATAGGGTCAGCGGGGCGTGGAGAGGCCGTATGAGTACCCGAACCGTTTTGATTGGCCTTGACGGGGCTACTTTTACTGTTCTTGATCCGTTAATGAGCAGTGGGACCATGCCATTTTTGCGCGACTTCATTGCACAGGGAGTTCGTGCGCCCTTGCGGTCCATCATTCCAGCGCTTACTCCTCCAGCCTGGACATCCCTGGCCACCGGCAAGCGCCCGGGTCAACACGGAGTCTTTGATTTTTTCCAGAAGGAGACCGCCGACAGCAAGTACCTGCGTTTTGCCAGCCCTCAGGATATTCGCAGTGAGACAATCTGGTCCTTGGTAAGCGCTCACCAGCAGCGGGTAACGGCGCTCAACTTTCCTATCATGTTTCCCCCTCCGCCGGTGAATGGCTCAGTAGTACCTGGCGGGTGGATGCCATGGCGGCAGTTGCGGCTAGGGTGCCATCCCCCTGGGCTCTTTGATCGGCTGAAAGCCTTGCCAAGCTTCAATGCTCGTGAACTGGCGTTTGACATGGCGCTGGAGGAGAAGGCGCTGGAAGGCTGCGCGGATGAGGAATATGCCGATTGGATCATCCTGCACACGCGGCGCGAACGGCGATGGCTGGATATCTTGCGCTATTTGATGCAAGAAGACCCCGCGGAGCTGACAGCGGTCCTCTTCGATGGGGTGGACAAAATCCAGCACCTGTGCTGGCGCTTCCTGGCCCCGGCGGATCATGCGGCGCCTCTTTCCCCTCTGGAAGAGCAGATCAGAGGCTTATGCCTCGACTATTTCCGCCAACTCGATCAGATCCTGGCTGAAATCGTCTCTCTCGCTGGCCCAGAGGCTACCATTGTGATGGCCTCCGACCACGGTTTCGGACCTACCACCAGCATCTTTTTTCTCAATACATGGCTTGAGCAGCAGGGCTACCTGGCTTGGTCCAGTGAGGGAGCCGCGCCTGCCCGTGATGATCTGCGGTTGGGCATCGGTCAAATGGCTCGGCATACCTTTCAACTGGATTGGGACCGCACGATAGCCTATGCCGACGCGCCGAGCAGCAATGGCATTCACATTGTGCGTCAAACCGTTGAAGGCGGCCCTGGGGTGCCGGCGGAGGATTATCACCGCGTTCGCGCGGAGATCAGCGCGGCCCTGAACAGGGTGCGCCATCCCGAATCCGGAGAGCCCATCGTCGCCGAGATCTGGACGCGGGAGGAGGCGTTTGGCGGCCCATTTGAGGAACTGGGCCCTGATCTGACCGTTGTCCTTGCCGACGGAGGCTTGATCTCTATTGTGCGGTCCGACGAGGCAGTCAAGCCACGGCTCGTGCCCGCGGGAACGCATCGGCCACTGGGCATTTTTCTGGCCCGGGGGCAGGGCATCCTTTCTGGCGCGTCGGTCTCTGAACTATCCATTTTAGATGTGGCCCCCCTCCTATTGTATAGCCTGAACTTACCGGTGCCCGACGACATCACGGGACATCTGCCCACAGCTATCTTTGAGCCGACCACCCTGGAGCAGCGACCCATGCGCTCAACGACGGGGGAGGGTCCTGATCTGGCTCCTGCCCCAGCTCCTGAAGCAATCTATGATGCCGAGACTGAAGCCATGATGCTAGATCGCCTGCGCGCGCTCGGCTACGTAGAGTAAGGGCCTTGAGGAGACAACATGCCTAAGATCCAGCTGCAGAGCGGACTAACGATGCACTATCAACGGGTGGGACGTGGCCCTGATCTGGTGATGCTCCATGGCCTAACCGGCAATCTGGCCGTATGGCATCTCAAGATCGTGCCGCTGCTCCGCGATCATTTTCGCGTCCTCACGTATGACATGCGGGGTCATGGCTACAGCGACATGCCTCCGACGGGCTACACGACCGGGGATATGGCGGCCGATTTGAAAGGTGTGCTGGATGCCTTTGAGATAGAGCGGCCTTACCTCGTCGGCCACAGCTACGGTGCGGACGCGATGCTCTATTTGGCGCTCATGCACCCCGAGCGGGTGCAAAAGATTGTGGCCATTGAAGCAGGGCTGTCTGCTCTGATCAGCCTGCGCAACCGCGACGATTGGGAAGGTTGGTCATACTGGTCCCAGGTGCTGGAGCGCTTCGGTCATAAAGTGCCGCCCGAAAGGCGCACTGACATCGACTATATGCTGCGCCTGAGCCTGCAAGTACCTAAGATCTACGGTCCAGCGACAGGCCGTGCCCGCAAGGCCGAGCCGCTGTTACGCCTGTTGGAGACGAGCATGGTACGCGACTATGAAGAGGTGGGTGAGCTAACGCTGGCCAACATTCCGCGTATAGATCCCGAGATTCTGTTGATCTATGGGCATGGCTCGGCGTTCTTGGGCACCTACGAGTACTTGCGCATGCATCTGCGCAACGTCACCCCCGTCTTGTTGCCTGAATCGAGTTGGGGCCACTTTGGGCCCTTGGAGCAACCAGAGGAACTCGTCTCCATTGTTCTGGACTACTTGAAGCCGGAGGCAACAATTGCCGAGGTTAAGCAGGACGCGGACTCAGCATGACAACATTGAGCAGCGCGAAGGGAGACGACGTTGTGCTGGTAACGGGCTGCGGCGCTGGTCCTGGCTGGGAGATAGCCCTCCACCTAGCCAGCCAGGGGCTCCGCGTCTATGCCACTGTACTCGACGAGGAGGAGCGCCCCGCGCTCCTGGAGGAGGCAAAGCGGCGCGGCGCGGCGCTGAGCGTCCTCGTTATGGATGTGACCATCCCTGCCAGCCTTGATGAAGGGATCAACACGATTATCGCTGAGGCGGGGAGCATATTCGGCTTAGTGAACAACGCCGGGGTTAGCTTGCGGGGGTGTTTTGAAACTCTAGCAGAAGACGAGATCAGGCGTGTTTTCGAGGTGAACGTGCTCGGAACCATGGCGGTCACACGGCGGGTGCTGCCACACATGCGGAGCGCGGGGCGCGGCAGAGTTGTCACCATTTCATCAGTGGGTGGCAAGATCGCATCGTTTGGATTGACCAGTTACTGCGCCACCAAGTTTGCACAGGAGGGTTTCGGCGAGGCTTTGGCCCTGGAGATCGCCCCATTTGGACTGCAATCCATTTTAGTTGAGCCAGGCATCGTGATGACGTCGCGGTGGACGGTCAATCGCGGCACGGCGCGCAACGCCCTGGACCCGGGGTCACCGTACTACACGATGTTCCAACGCCATGAAGCGATGTCCGACCGTATTGCCCGGGGATCGCGCACCTCACCGGCCAAGGTAGCTCAGACTATTTATCATGCTATCACAACGGATCGTCCCCGCATGCGCTACGTGGTGGGACAGCCGGCAGGAATGATGATAGCGTTGCGCCGGTATTTGCCAGGCGAGTTGTTTGGCCGTATCTACTTTGGGTTCCTGCTCCGTCGGCTAACGGAGCCTCAGAAGAGCATGGCTAAAAGGTCGTAGGTTACCCTAACAGGTTATCGGGTGACCCATCCATTGCTGCACTAACGTATGATGGATGACAAGCTAGAGTGACGGGAGTTCTATGGCTGAATGGCGGCCAGGCGACAGTGCCAGCTACACAAAGACCTTTACCGAGGACGATCTATTACTCTACGCTGATGTCACGGGAGATACTAACCCTCTGCATATGGATGAGGACTACGCGCGAGCAGGACGGTTTGGGCAGCGCATCGTCCATGGTATGCTCGTTGCAGGCCTAATTTCTACCGTGCTAGGCACGAAGCTGCCCGGTCCGGGCGTTATCTACGCAACGCAGTCTCTGCAGTTTATCTACCCAGTGTTCCTTGGCGATACCGTGACCGCGACGGTGACCATCGCCACCTATGATCGAGTTCACGGGCACATTCGGCTCACCACGACCTGCCACAACCAGCAGCAACAGGCTGTACTAGCTGGCGAGGCGCTGATGGTCTATCGTCAGGAGACGTAGAGCACAGCAAGAACACACGATGAGGTACTCCCCTTTATGGCTCGCTTTCTGTTTACCTACTGGCCCTTTCCCGGTGAGATCTACCAGCCCTTGAGCATTGCTCTGGCTCTGCAAGCCCGTGGTCATAGCATAGCGTTTTACACCGGCGCTCGTGTGCAACTCGTGCTTGAGGAACAAGGATGTACCGTCTTCCCTTTTCAAGATCTTGATGAAGCCAAGGTATGGGACGCATTCGTGGGCCTGGAAAGCAGCGCTGCTGATTGGCGGAGCGCACGCTCTCTTGTGACTTTCTTGCGGCGCTGGCTTGTCGATTCACTGCCTGATCAGGTCAGTGATCTACAGAGAATTGTGGCCACTTGGCAGCCAGATGTGATTGTCGCTTCGCCCTACATGTATGGTCCGCCCTTGGTGCTCCGGGAACTGTTAACCGTACCGATTGCCCTCTCTACAGTCACCATTTTCTGTCTTATCCCCGGTAAGGACGTTCCGCCTTATGGGCCAGGGCTGCCCCCGCCGCGCAACTGGCGCACACGCCTACTAGCCCGGGGAGCCGCTATTATGACCGATGTGACTGGCCGGGGCCTTCGTCGCCAGGTTGATCAGACGCGCGCCCGCTATGGGTTAGCGCCGCTAGGAGGTACAGTCAATAGCTACACTGCCCGTCTCCCACTCTATCTCGTCCCTAGCATTCGGGAACTCGACTACGGGCGGCGCGACTTACCCCCTAGCGTCCACTATGTTGGACCTTGCATCTGGAACAAACCGTCGACGGCTCAGGCGCCTGAATGGCTGGACGAGTTGCCGACAAATCAGCCATGGGTGCATGTGACAGAGGGCACGTTGCACTATCAGGAGCCGCTTGTGCTGCGCGCCGCGGCGCAGGGTCTGGCCAACCGACCGATGCAGGTTATCCTGACGACCGGTCTGCATCGCGATCCAGAGTCGCTACACTTGGGTGCCGTTGCTCCTAATATCGTGGTCAAGCAGTGGGTCAGCCACAGTGACTTGCTGCCCCGTTGCGCCGTTGTGGTGACCACTGGGGGAGCAGGCACAGTTATGGCCGCGTTGCAGCTGGGTATTCCGCTCATCATCGTGCCTACCGCACTAGACAAGCCGGAGAACGCGCAACGCGTGGTTGAGGCTGGAGTGGGCTTGCGCCTGGCGCCCCGCCACTGCACGCCAGAACGCCTGCGCGCTGCCGTGGAGCACATCTTGAACGAGCCAAAATTTCGCGATAACGCCCAGCAATTAGCTCAGCGCCTTTCTGCTGAGCGAGGGCCGGAGACCGCGGCCGACCTCCTGGAGAATCTTGTGCCGGCGTCCCCTTCCACTGCTCATTAGGGCTCGGGCAAGCCGGACTACCGCACACCTACTGGAGGGAGGAGCCCACCCATCATGCCCCCCCTGCGCTGGCCCACCTTGCTACTCTACGGGGTTGGCGAGATGGCGCACTCGATTAAGTCAGTCGTCTTTGGGCTGTTTATCCTGTTTTTTTACACGAGCGTGGTCGGTTTGCCCGCTCTGTGGGTTGGTCTTGCCACAGGCTTCGGCCTGCTGTGGGACGCCATGGCCGACCCCTATATTGGGTACCTGTCTGACCACATGGATCTCGGATTTGGGCGGCGTCACTCATTTATGATTATTGGCGCCCTGACCATGGGCCCGGCTCTGTGGGCGCTGCTCAGCCCACCACGCGGCCTGCCCGTCCTCGGCGCCGTGCTATGGCTGTTAGTCAGCAGCTTACTCGCCCGATCAACTAGTTCGCTCTTCCTTACCCCGTACTACGCGTTAGGCGCCGAGTTGAGTGCGGATTACCATGAACGCACGGTTATCACTGGAGTGCGCGGCGCATTGGCCCTGCTGGCCACTCTACTGGCAGCCAGCCTGTCCTTTCTGATCTTCTTCCCTGATAGAGGGGCCGGTTTGGACCCAAAGCTGCAGTATGCTGGCTATCCTCGTATGGGCTTCTGGTTTGGCCTAGCCATGGCCGCTGTCGCTATCGTGGCGATCGCCGGGACATGGCGGTGGCGGCGCCATCTAGCCCCTCTACACCGAGATGGCGCCGACCGTTCACGGTACGTTTTTCTTCGAGAGGCGGGGAGAGCGCTTGGGAATCCCGTCTTCTTGTTGCTCTTCTTATCATCGGCCCTATTTTTCCTGGGCACCGTGGTCAACGCCAATCTATCGCTCTACTTCCTCACCTATTACTTGCACATCACGGCAAGCGCCGTGCTCAGCGCTCTACAACTTGGCTTCTACGTAGGCGCGCTCGTTGGTGTAGCTGTGTGGATGAAGGTAAGCCGTTATATAGAGAAACGCTGGCTCTGTGGAGGAGCCATGTTCGTCTGTGCAGCCGCTCTGGCCGCGGCTCCACTACTGTTCGGCGTCGGTCACGTGCTGGGGAGTGCTAACTATGGCCTCTTGTTCACAGGATACGCAGTGGTCGGGTTTTTCGGGTCTTGGGCACTTCTCGTGGAGCCAGAACGGCGGTACCCTACGATGCCGGGGTAGCCACCTCGGGAGAAAGAGAGGGGGCCATGCTCACGACGTTGCTGTTTGCTGAAACGCCCGGGGTG
>JAABUM010001096.1_pt1 | contig 42125 bp, 78 predicted proteins | sample 5559161 | NCBI WGS metagenome assembly JAABUM01 (sample SAMN10711868, study PRJNA513369) | rock metagenome | isolation source: Antarctica rocks | place: Antarctica: Victoria Land, Siegfried Peak nord
AAGTGTCCTTGTAGCTATGCTTACCAAGGTGCCATGGCGACGCAGGCCGGGGGGCAGCCTGTCGGACCTGCCGCGCGCGCCGCCGCCGACGCCCACCTCCGGCGTTGCGTCCGCGCCCATCCCACCGGCTTCGATGCCGATGCAGGCCGCAGGCTCCAGCATGGCGCTGCCCACCGAGCCCATCACGTCGGCGACGTCCGCAGAGCTGCCGATGGCGCCGCCGCCGACGCCGGCCGAGAGCCCCAAGGCCAGCCGCCTGTCTGTCAGCAGCACTGCGAAGCCGCTAGCAGCCCCCGTCTCCGCTCCGGCGGCTGCCGCCGAAGCGCAACTTGGTGGCGCCATCTCCACCCTCTCGGCGGACGCGCGGGAGTTTACGCCGCCAAGCGAAAGCGGCGCGGCGCCCACAGACGCGCCCCCTGCAGCCGAGGAGGGCGCGGAGGCCACAGCAGAGGGTACAGAGGCCCCCAAGGAGCCGGCAGCCACGTCCATTCTCATGTCGCCGCTCGCGGCGCTCAGCGCAGCCGGCGCAGGCCTCGCGGCCGCCGGCGGCGCCGCCGTCGCCGCCGTCAAGTACACCCTGTCGTCCTCCAAGCCGGACGCCGAGCCCGAGGCTGAGCGCACGCCTATGACGGAGGCCTTTGACAAGGACAACGAGGCGCACGAGGCCGCGGGACTGGTGGAGGAGGCCATGCCTGTCGCGGGTGAGCAGAAGGCCGCAGCCATCGCCCCCAGCGCGGCCGAGTCCGAGGCGAAACGCACGCCCATGACAGAGGCCTTTGACAAGGACAACGAGGCGCATGAGGCCGCGGGGCAGGCAGAGGAGGCCGTGCTTGTCGCGGGCCACACAGAGGAGGGCATGCCCGTCGTCCCCAGCACGGCCGAGTTCGAGGCGGAGCGCACGCCCATGACCGAGGCCTTCGACAAGGACACTGAGGCGCATGAGGCCACGAGGCAGGCGGAAGAGGCTGTGCCCATCGCGCCCAGCGCAGCCGAGCCGGAGCCACTTGCGCCCTACGAGCCGGCCGCCGCCGCCGCCGACGCCATTACTACAGCGTTCGGCGCCGCCGCCGCGGCGGAGCCCGCCGCCAGCGGCGCCGTAGCCGAGACCGCCGCCAGCGGCGCCTTTGCAGAGCCAGCGGCCAGCGGCGCCGCGCCGCCGACGGAGCCGGGGCCGCCGCCCGGTGTCGGCGCGCATGGCGCCGACGACCGCGCCGTGGCTGACCTGGACCCCAACTTCATTGCCGCCTTCGGCGCGCCGAGGCCGCACGCTTCCCCTGGCCCGGCGGCGCTGTCGCGCGCCGCCGCCAGCTCGGTGTCCGCCTCCTCCATGCGGCGGGTGTCCGTCACCAGCGAGCGCAGCGGCTCGTCGGTCGGGCCGCCTCCAGGCGTCGGGGAGCAGGGCGCCGACGACGTCATGCCGGAAGACCTGGACCTGTCCAGCATGGCGAGCGCGCACCACCACAAGAGCCCGTCAACGGACCTGCCGCTGATGCGGGAGGCGTGCGAGGAGGCCGGGGAGGCTGCCGCTGAAGGTGCGATGCGCTTGCTGCCAAGACGCCCCTTTCGTGCAGTATTGACATGTCACCACGTGCCCGCCTGGTGCTCCAGGCTGGCGCAATGCCCTGTGGCCTGTCAACCGCTCGTTGTGTTGAGCGTGGCATCTTCCCCAGAGATCCCATTCAGGTGCCAATCTCCAACAGGAGCTGAAGTAGAGTTGCACAGCCGCCGGCTCAGTCACCACCTTGCCGCCGCATGCCAGTCTGCCACTGAGCAGCCACGGCATAGGTGCGTCATGCAATCGTGCAGCTTGAGCTTGGGGTGCCTTGGCGCCATCACCTTTTCGCACCAATACTGTGTGGTGAAGCGTGTGGTGTGTTTCTTGGTGCAGGCAGTGAGCCAGCACTGGAGAGCGCCGCCGCGATGGAGGCGCGGAGGACACCGCTGCCGCCGGTCGCCGAGCTGTCGCCTGTCGGGACGTCCGAGGACGTTGCCACCGGCGAGGCTGACGCAGTCGCCGCTGAGGCACAGAGCGCGCATTCTGGCACCATGCCCGATGGCATGGATCACAGCTCCGCTATCAAGGTGCTGCCCACCGCAGTTTCAAACTCAGCGCCAGGCATTTAGTGTCCTGCAATGCAGCAAGCACCCCATGCTGCTCATCGTGTCTTGACCCTTGCGTCAAGCTGCTGCCACACAGTCGCATGCTGCCTTGAGTTGAACAGCTGGCAGAGTGTTGATGCTCATGGCAGCTGGCGCACAGGGCTCAGGCGCAGGCAGCCATCTCGCCGCCAGGCTCTGCAGTGTGTTCTGACTGAGCCAAGCTTGCAGGTCCGTCTTGTCCGTACCCCTTCCCTTGGCGCTGCAGGGCATGGCGCCCATTGACACGAGCGCCGCCGCCGAGGCCGACGAGGAGGACGATGATGCGCTCGAGGGAACCTCCCCCATGAGCCTCGCTGCCGGCGCTGACTTTGCAGACATGGTGCGCCCTTCTGCAGTGCCCAGCATTTGTCACACTATTCCATCGACTTGTCTGGACTGACCAAGCTCGAATGCAAGTCTCCACCAGGTCAAGTCTTCACTACATCCTGGGCAGGCCAGTCGCCTTTTATATAGTTTGTCAGTTTCAGGGTCAGTTCGTGATGCATCGCTTTGTTCTGACTGCAGGAGCTGGCGGCGCTGAAGACGAGCGGCGGCGGCGGCGGCGAGACAGCCGTCGAGACGCTGCCAAAGTCGCCGCTCGCCGGTGGCGCGCCGGGCGGCACGCCGGAATTCTCGGAGGCTGGCCGCGTGGTGCAGCTGGCCGACCTACCGCCGGGCGCGCTGCCGACCTCGGTGAGTCCATCGCTGACGCTGATGCATGACACTGGCTTCCCAACCTGTCATCTTGACCCTGTCATTCAGCACTGAAAGGCACCCGCTGAGACATCTGGGATCCATCTCCGAATCTTGTTTTGTTTTGTTTGCGGTTCTGATGTCACCCCAGATGACACCAGCCTCCGGAAGCAGCCCCCCTGCGCCTGTGCCGAATTTGCAAATGGTCGTTCTCATTTAGGACGTCGCGCCATCGGTGACCGCCGCCAGCGCCTCGGGCCGCACCGCCTCCGAGTCGGGCCGCAGCCACCGCGGCGCCGCCGGCGCCGTCGCCGGCGCATCGCCGCGCGCCGGCGCCTCGCCCTCAAAGGCGTCCGCCAGCGGCCGGTCGCCGTTTGGCAGCGCCGGCGGCCATCGCACACCGCTGGGCGGCTCGCCGATGGGCGGCTCGCCAGCGGGCTCCTACAGCAACCTTGCGGGCCGTGCTGGCTCCTCCGGCAGCCTGACCGAGGGTGCCGCGCCCGCGGGCTACACAGGGAGGGTGGGACCGAGGGTGCCGGGTGGCGCAACGACCACCAACCCCGGCATGAGGTGCAGCTCTTTCTTTTTTTGCGCCACGCAGAAACTTGGGATCGGTGGCTTGTCGATTGGTGTTTTCTGACAGCAAATCCCAGTTGCGCTCAACACAGTGCAGAAGGCCGGCAGCAGCTTGTTGCAGGTCGCTACGCACTTGCATCATGTGTAGGCTCCACAAACACCTCAGGGTTGGCACTTACGCCCCTGGCATGCTCGCAGGCCGTCCGAGGTGGCGGCCGCTCTGGGTGCCGCGCCCGCAGCCGCGCCCGGAACAGCGCCCGGCACAGCGAGCCTGTCCGCAGGTGATTTTGTTGTCTTTGCTCATTATGCCTTTGCAGCAGGGCACTCTCGTATATATACACTGCAGCCACTCAACCGCTGCCCTCCTTTTGCAATCTGCCTTCCTTGGCAGTGTGCCTTGTGTGCAACTCACACAGTCGATGCTACTGCGTTTCAGTGCAGTGGTTTGTAAGCCAGAACCTTCTGCCTGGCTTTTGCGACATTCAGCTGGCTGATAGTGCTAGCATGCTGATGTGACAGGCGCCGACAACGCTGACCGCGCGCTGGCCGCGCTGCGGGGCCCGTCGCGTGACACCTCGCAGCACTCGGGCACCGGCGCATCCGCCATCCTGGAGGGCAGCCGCGAGGGCTCTGCAGCGGTCACGCCTGCCGGCTCGGCGCTGTCAGCACTGCCGCTGTCCGGCAGCCCCGCCGACATGCCCGAGCCGGCGCCCGCCGGCGGCAATTCAGCCGCCGACGGCGAGTCCGCCGCGACGCAGGCGCCGGCGTCTGACGTGGCGGCGCGCGCGCTCGTGTCGCAGCAGGAGGCCGCCGCTCCAGAGGCCGCCGCCGCCGCCCGGCCGCCGCCGGGGCAGCAGCAGCAGCAGAGCGCCCTGAAGGAGGGCCCCCTCGGTGCGGCGAATGCTGCGGCCGACGCCGAGGGCGGAGCGCACACCGTGGGCGCCTTTGCGCCGGAAGTCAGCGTGATGCCGGTCGCGTCTGCGGGCGCCGCCGGCGGCAATGCGATTGCCGCGCCGCTGCCAGCCGCAACGGAAGAGACGCCCATTGAGGTGGGCGCTTTGAAATGCGAAGCCTTGGTTTAGCATAACAAACCAATCAAAGAGCAAACCACGAACACTTGTTGCTGCATTCCTGGCTTGGTAAGGAGAAAGGGTATGCTTCTTTCGTGCTGATGAACCAGAGGCAACCACGTTTCTTTGCTGTTGCTGAACAGGCGCCATTGGCAGAGGCGGTGCTGGCGAAGGCAAAGCCAGAGCCCGGCATCAGCGGCGGCGCCGCGGCCGCGGTCGCCGACGCGCCGGGCGGAACGGAGGTGGTCGGCTCGCCATACATCCAGCGGCCGTCGCCCTTTGCGGCGGTCGCCGGCGAGGACTTTGAGCTGCCGCCGGTGCAGGTGCATATTCTGTGTAGACATCGTGTAGACGCGTGCAGCGCGCAAGTGGCGTCGCCAAGCTGCTAGTCCCTGTGCTGCTCCAAAGGGGATCAAGCTGTGCACAGTGCTGAGCATAAGGTCGTGCTTCCACATGGCAGTTTTGCTATCGAAAATAGACACCAGCACGGTAGCTGCTGCGCAGGCTGACATTCCAGCGTATCAGCCTTGCTGAGCAACACGCTGGTTGATGACTCATGCCGTTGAGTGAGAGCGTTTTGGTGCGTAGGACCTGAGCCCGGAGCTATCCCCTGCGGCTGCAAAGGGTGCCACAGCACCGGACTCGGGCGCAGCGGCGGCGGCCAGCGCCACCAAGCCCGAGGTGGCACAGGCAGCAGCCCCGGCCACCGGCGAGATCCAGTCGGCGGATTTGGCAGCAGCGCCCGCGCCAAAGTCGGCAAAGCCGGCCGCGCAGGAGGGCAAGGTCAAGTCCAAGGGCTGCTGCGGTTTCTGCTGATGGGCGATGGCAGACAATGCACCTTGGGTTCACTAAAATTGGTCGGGGACTTGGTGTTTGGTAGAGGAGGAGGAGGATCCGGGGGCACACTGCAATAGGTAATGCTATATCTAGCGGGTCTGCTGCAATTTATGGGCGGGCACTGATGAGCCTGCACTGGCACGTACAATTTGCCAGTGACGTGCGCCGTGGATCTCGCCAGTGCGTGTGTGCACATGCATAATTATGTCGGTGATCAAGCTCCAATCGTCACGTCTTGCTAGGGAGAGTCGCTACTAGGTAGAGCGCGCGGCATCGCACCCAGTCATGATGGCGTGCCGGGGCGGGCGCGCGTGCAGCGCCTGCTCCGTTGATCAGATAGATTTGCTCAGCAGTCTTGCATTACGTTAAGAGCGTGTTCCAGCTTTCCGATCGATTAGTTTGCAACCAAGTGATGTCCCCACAGCCTCCCAAAGCCTCCATTTCCTGAGCCACTCCCTTTTCAAAGGCACTCGATATCATTTCATTGCAGGGTGGCTGGCTTCAGCAGAAGTTAAAAAAAATTTGCGCTCTCAAAACGTTGATGCATTTGTGTGTTTGTGATCCAATCAGCGTAAGTTGATCTTGGCTCAGCGTGCACGCGGCTGCTGTGACCAAATTCGAACAGCTGCTTTTCTCCGATCCCACCGATCGTTCCGGAATCGCGCAGAAGAGGACTGCATACCTCCTGCAGGGGTCTGAAACTTCCACTTGGAAATTCCAGAAAGATCACAGGTTCAGCAGCACGCCAACACCGAAGGACACAAATCCCTCAAATTTTCGATCGTGCGGCACGACACCGCACACGTGGGGTGCCACCACTAGTCTAGCATGACCAGCAGATGGTCGGACAACAGCGTGCGAGGCACGAATGACGACGCCCAGATCAGCAAGCTGTGAGGCCGCATACCCAAAGCACTGCTCCGCGCTGTTCCGCTTGCCGCACCTCCCGGCCCTCCAACCATGCATTTGCCGTTGCCCCATGCTGCAGAATGTGCTCCTGCGACTGAGTCTGCTCGATCCGCAGGTCCTGCGTGAATCTGGGCTATTTTGAAGACGCCTTTGTGCGGCATTTTGTGCGGCGCCCGCAGCGCCGACCGCCGCTCATCAACCGAGGTGCCACGCCTGCTGCTGTGTGCCGTCCGAAGCCTCATGGACTCCGCTTCGCGAACTGCGGCAGATGCTCATTCGCAGGGCCTGCTAGAAGTGTCTGAAGCTAGTCTTGAAGCCATGTGGGGTTGACGGCAGCAACCCCGACGCATTCAGCAGCGCCGAGTCCGTCTCAGGCCCGCAGCAGATGTGTTATTTCGTCCTGCTCCTGGGCAGGGTACTGGTCTCGCACGGCGGCGCTGCGCAATCTCATGGCGCAGTTCATGGCGGCGGCGGGCAGCGGCGACGGCGTCAAGCAGCGCCAAGTGGTGTCCCTGGGCGCTGGCTTCGACACAACCTGGCTGCACATGAAGGCACGCCATGCACGTGGTCGTGCTTGGCCGCTTGAGTTTGGATTGCAAGCTAATTAAAATCTCTTTGGTCTGCTTGAGCTGGCTGTCTCATGAATGGACACATGCCGTGAGCACGAGGTGTTGTAGCGTGACGACACCCTTCCCCGGCGCAGGCAGGCGGCACTGCGCCCGAGAAGTGCATCGAGATCGACTTCAGAGAGGCAAGGCGTCGATTTGCGTTGCGAAACGCTGGTTTCTAACCACGTGCATTGTTGCCGGCACTGTGGCGCCTCGCTCGGTGCCTGGCACTTGTGGCATCTCGAATTGCACAGCAGCTGCTGTGCAGGCAGCGGCCGCACCTTGGGTGCCGTAGTGAGAAGCAAGCGCCCAATTGTGCCTGCAGGTGACAGCCAAGAAGGCAGCCGTCATGCGGGGCACGCCTGCCATGGCGCAGCTGGTGGACGCAGACGCCATCGTCGACTTGGGTGCGCCATAAGCCCGTGCGCGATGCAACACTCTGCGCTTTGGCGCTTGCGATGCTGCCTCGCTGGTCGGACTTGTAGGTGCCACGCACCTTCTCATCAAGGGCATTCCTGCGCAGAGACGGGCAGCATCAGCTCAGCGGGGTACTCGCTGCAGCCGGCGGATCTGCGGGACGTCGAGCAGCTGCGCTCGGCGCTCGGCGCTGCTGGCCTGCAACCAGAGGCGCGCCGTAGGCATTTGCTTCACGTTTCGAAGCCTCCGGCACGAACCACCTTTTAATATACAGCCAGCGGACCCGCGCTACATCGAGCAGCTGCGCTCGGCGCTCAGCGCCGCCGGCCTGCAGCCAGAGGTGGGAGCAGTACGCGGCCCATGGACCTGCCTGCGCGCCTTCCGCGCCCCGCTCTGAGCCGCCCACTCCTGGTGGCGAGTTGGAACAGATGACGCATCGGAAGGGGGGGAGCCGCGCCTCATCATGAGTGTCAACAAACCGTTGATTACCGATTGCTCCTTGCAGGTGCAGAGTGCGTGCTGGTGATCACAGAGTGCGTATTGATTGAGAACTCCAAAATGCGACGGAAGCCTTGTCTGTGGCGCAGGCGCCGACGTTGGTGGTCGCAGAGTGCGTGCTGGTGTATCTGGACGCAGCAGAGTCTGCAGCGGTGGTCGCCGCCCTGGGGGCGTTGCTGCCCAATGCCGTGTTTGTCGTCTACGAGCAGGTGCTTGCTCGTATCTGCTTTTTGGAAAACCCAGGCAGCTGCTGTGCTGCAGTGTGGAAGCGGTTGCAGGGTCGCACAGCGGGGTCCCTGCCGTGCGGAGTGAGCTGCTGTGGTCGGCTCCGCACATGCGTTGACTTGGCTGGCCAGCTGTGAGCCAGGGCGGTCAAGCAGCAGGCACGAAACTGGATTGCGTTTCAGATACATTTTTTATGTTCTGCGGTGGCGGCTGCAGATCAAGCCGGACGACGCCTTTGGACAGCAGATGCTCTTCAACCTGCAGGTGCCTCCGCCCAACTGCTGTACCCGCATAGCGCAGTCTGTCTGGGCCGACAGCCCACTACGATGCGCTGCATCAGAAACACATGGTCAAGTGCATCCCAGTGCATTCCCGGGCATTCCCGGTACAAGGGCCTTGAAGAAAAATGCCAAATAATGCATGTTCGAGTTCGAGTCATTGCCCAAGATTCTCAAGATTCTGCACTGAAATTCCATCATCCAGCCGTCGCATCCCTCACAGAAAGACATATCGCAGGGGCGGGGTTGCCCGCTGCGGGGACTGGCGGCGACGCCGGACCTGCAGTCGCAGTGCCGGCGCCTCACGGACAGCGGCTGGGGCCGCGCAGACGCGCGCGACATGGCCACCATCTACCGCCGCCACCTGGACCCCGCAGATCGGCAGAGGTGTGTTTGAGCTACTTCTGGTCCTGCGCATTGCTCATTGTCCAGCTGTCTGGCGCCCCGGATCGTGCCCCAAAGAGCAATCCTGTTGCAACCCATTGTTGACCGTCAGGCTGCTTCGTTTGGTCCAAGATTGAGGCGGAACGCAAGCGGCGCATGGCGAATGTTGCATAATGGCAGGCTCGGGGTTGGACGTGTTGCCTGCAGGGCGGAGCGGCTGGAGATCTTCGATGAGTTCGAGGAGTGGAACATGATCCAGGTGCGGCACGCAGCCCGCGCACAGCAAAAATATGCACAAGGATGCAGCACGCTGTTGCGATGATTGTTTGTGAAGATGCTGAATGGAGACATGCTGGCCGTGCAACTGCAGGAGCACTACTGCATTGCGCTGGGCGTCAACGACCGGGATGGCTTGTTTGCCGACTTCGGATTCCAGGGCACATGACAGCCGTGCCAGCAGCCCATGGCTGTGTGAAGCAGCTTGTACCTATACATGAAAACAATTGGTAATGCAGTGCGATTCGCTGCTCAGCCGCTCTCTGATCTTGCGCGCCGCTGGTAAATCCATGAGGATGATGATGGCGGGTTCAATGGTTGCGTCATTGGTTAATTTTCTAATGCCCAGGGCGATACCTAGCTGAAACCACTACCCTATAGAGATCAAGCGCAAAAGAGACCGCAGTTACTGCAGGATGCAGTCTCGCCATGAATTTATTGCGACTGATCTGCTGCGCATGGCATCCTTCACTCAGCAGCCAGAACCAGATGGGGTTGAGACTGCGGCAGCGCCGCTGTCAAGAGACTCGACAGCAGACTGGAAGTCCATATAAGCCAGCAGACCGCCTGCATCATGCCATGCTGCCGCAAGCTGCGGGCCAGCCGACGCCCTCATGCACGGCCCGGCGCCAGCATAGATGTTAAAACGACAGCCGTCGCAAACTGCATGCCTTCTGATCATCCGCTCACGGCCCAGAGCGGACGTCGGGTGCAGTGGCAGCGCCGACGCCACGAAACTGCAGGCCGGCTGAGTCCTTTGCGGCTGTTCACGGCCCGGAGCGGACGTTGGGTGCGGTGGCGGCGCCGACGCCATCGAGCCGTAACCCAGCCGAATTTCGCTCACGGCCCGGAGCGGACGTTGGGTGTAGTCGCAGCGCCGACGCCACGAAACTGCAGGCCGGCTGAGTCCTTTGCGGCCGTTCACGGCCTGGAGCGGACGTTGGGTGCGGTGGCGGCGCCGACGCCATCGAGGCCGGACACCCGGCCGCCGGCAACGTCGTCCAGGTCCTTCCAGTTGGTCGTGATCGTCTTGGGCTGCGGCATTCGGGCAGTTGGGGGTATTGAGAGGCAGAAGGAGTGTCGTGAGCATCATTGTAGGGATGAGGCAACGCTGTGCCAGCCGCACAGCCTGCCTGGTCAATCATGTCGGTGCGCCCTCGCTGCCCTAGCACCGGGCCGGGTGTGCAGCCAAATGAATGTGCCACAACCGAGGAGTCAGGTTCTTGATTAATGACCCGGGTGTGCACGCACCTGGGTGAAGAATTGGACGCCCGCCTTGCCATACATGTGCAAGTCGCCGCCGAAAGAGCCCCTCCACCCTAGGAACAATAAAGGCACAATTTAGAGGCACTGATTTGTTGTGTCAACACCTCATTCCTGACATTCTGATCGCATCACATCACATACACCTCGCGAAAAGTAGAGCATCAACCCCTGATGCTCCAAAGCCTGGAGACTGTCCATGATTCGGGGGCTCACCGGTGAACGAGAAGAACCTGTAGCGCGCACCAGGCGAGGCGTCAAGCTCGGAGCCAACCTTCATTCCAGTGAAGGTTGGCGCACGGCCATAAACAGTAATGCAGCAAAGACACCAGGGCAAGCACGTGCGAACACAGCCAGCAGCAGGGAGCATTCATTCAGTATGCACTCACGGCAGGGGCACGGGGATGGGGACATTGACGCCGACCATCCCAACATCAACCTCGGACTGGAACCTGTACATGCACATACAGATAGTGAAATGTGCAATTTTCCCGACCGATGAGGTCTCTGATTGCAAGGCATGATCGGGGTGACGTGAGACAGAAGCCCCCATCCTCGCAGGTTGTCCCTGCGAGAGAACTTCAGCTGCGGAGCTGAGGCAGTGGGCGTGCGCCGATTGCGTCGCAAGGCATGCTCAAAAAAGCACTTTCGTTTGTATGTTGTAATGCTTTTCAAGCAGAGACGGCGTCAAGTTTGGTTTCATTACACACGTACTTGCGGGCGGCGGGGCCGGAGCGGGTGAAGATGGCGGTGCCGTTGCCGTGCTCGTTGGCATTGACCACCTGCAGCGCCTCATCCAGCGACTCCGTCTGCGGGCGCAGGATTCAGACATGCTGGTGTGGAAGTGGGGATTCAGAGCAACAGCTTGAGGCTGAGCTTGGTGGGTGGTAGTGCGCCAGTTCAACGCATGCCAAATGTAGCTCTGTGAAGTGCGTGGCAGCACCAGGCCGAAGCTCCAGGAAAAAATGTGAACCTTAACACTTTTACGGATTGCGCACCTCCAGGCACACCAGCACCGGGCCGAAGATCTCCTGCAGGTAGCACTGCATGTGCGGCTTGACTCCGGCGATGATGGTGGGCCCCACGAAGTTGCCGCGCTCGTAGCCCGCCACCTGCACGCCGCGCCCGTCCAGCAGCAGCTCCGCGCCCTGCCGCCGATGGAGGACTTGATCTAGTAGAAAATTTCAAAGTTACCGCGCTCGTAGCCCAGCACCTGCACGCCCCGCCCATCCAGCAGCACCTCCGCGCCCTGCCCTACAAATAATCAGCATCACTGAAGTGGGGAGCCAACTAGACAAGACGTTACAGGGCTGCCGCACTCGTAGCCCGGCACCTGCACGCTCTGCACGTCCAGCAGCAGCTCCGCGACCTGCCGCCGATAGAAAACTGATCCAAAAAATTCAACAGAGTCGCCGCGTTCGCAGCCCAGCACCGGCACGACCCGCCCATCCAGCAGCACCCTCCGCGCCCTGCCGATGCGGAACGCAGGCAGCATCTGAGGAATTCGTCAGTAAAGTTTGATCGACAACATGGTTTGGTAATCAGATCAGCTGTGTAGCTGGAAGAACTGTGGTGAGAAACGTGAAGCCGTGCGGCCCCGCCGGACAGCAGCGCAGCTCTGGCATGTCCTGTCCACCATCGACACGGACGCTGTGATTTGAACGCCGTCTTGCTCAGGCTTTGCCAGTCGCCTTCGTCAGCACAATTTGACACAATTATTGTCACCCCGCTGTGAAATAGCTTGTCACCTCGTCGACGGCGGACTGGATGAGCCGCTGGACCCGCTCCTTGGCTGCCACCGAGATGAGTGGACCCACATCCGCGCCGGGCTCGTGTCCCGCGTTTACCTGGCGAAACGACACAGGTGACGACTCAGGTTGGGGAGACTTCGCTTGGGCCAAGTCAATCATGATGGCACCTCTCGTGATGTGCGTGCCAAGCATGCTAGCGGTGTTCAGCGCAAGCCAACAGCAGGCATATGAAAGGTAGGTACCACAGATGTTTTGTGCCGCTAGTTTGCCAAGCACAAGAAGCAGCTTGCACTGCACGGCAACAACATCAGACCCAAGCTCGCAGCCACCACACCTGCAGCCCCTTGGCTTTAGCGATGAGGTCGTCCTTCCAGGGACCGACGCCGCCGACGAAGACGCCTGCGGAGACGGCCATGCACCGCTGGCCGGCGGCACCAAAGGCTGCGCCCGCCAGCGCGTTGATGGTCGCCTCCCGGTGTGCGTCCGGCATTACCACCGCGTGGTTCTTCGCGCCCATGTTGGCCTGCAGAGTCATTACGATTCATCAATATCATTTTCGTTACTGGTAGATGGATCATGATGTGACCACCGTTGATTTGGCATTGCCGAGTCAGTCTGCGAAAGTGCCATCTGATGGTTTAGGTAGTATGCCGCGTCTGGTGACACGGCGTGATTCTCCGCAGCCATGGTGGTGTGCCGGGTAGAATGCCACGCTGCAAAATCGATGTGCGCCCTCTGTCTGTCTACAAAACATTCAAGGTTACCATCTGCAGGATGCCTCTGCACATGTCTTCCTCTTCTCAGCCTGGATGCACAGCCTGCGGCTGCAGCTGCCTCGCGCTGACCTCTGGACACGTACGCCCAGAAGAAGCTAGAATCATACGTTGGCTTCCATACCTGGATGCGCTTGCCGTGCGAGGTGCCGCGCTTCAGCACGTGCTGCCCCGCGCCGTTGGAGCCCACAAAGGCGACGGCCCTGATGTCCGGGTGGTCCAGTATGCGGTTCACCGTCGGCGCCGTGCCGTGCACTGCGCAGATTAGACAGGCATCCATCAGAAGGAGGCAGGAGGAGGCAGGCGTGGATGTTGTGAGAGGGCATCTGCTTGTGCTGCCCAAGAGACGCTTGCGGTGCAAGGCGACCACTGTATGAGGAAACTTTCCCGGCTGACGCCAGCGCAAGACCGAGAGCAGGCACGCAACCAGCAAACGGCTGAGAGGCCCTGATGGGGGTGGCTGGTGCGAAACAGCAAGGTTGTGAGGCGTCAACTCTTGGAGACATCCAAGTTGCAGTGCAAATCAAGGCGCACCGATGTTGAGGACGCCGTTGGGGAGGCCGGCCTCCTGCGCCAGCTGTGCCAGTAGCACGGCGCAGCCCGGGTCCTGCTCCGACGGCTTCAACACGAAAGTGTTGCCTGCGCAGCGGGTGTGCAGTGAATGCAGTGCCCACAAATTCACGGATGGTTTGTCGGACCACATGACCTGCTGTGCAGGCAGCACCCGTGCAGGCAGCGCCTGCACTCTGACCCCAGAGGATGGGACTCCCACACATCGGCCACAGGCAGCCATCGGCAGCCTCGCGCACGCCAAAAAGCCCACCTGACGTCACGGCGGGCGGCCACATCCACAACGGCACCATGGCGGGGAAGTTAAAGGGACAGATGCCCGCAACCACCTACACGCAATGCATGCACATTCGAGTCATGATGATTGCGTTTTATCTCTTTCCATGACTTGCGAGTTGCGGCTGATGCGCGGCTCACAACGAGGCACAGGGTCGGATGTAGCTTGGCATGAACGTGACAGCGAAAACGCACCCCCAGGGGCTGCCTCATGCTGTAGGTATCCATGCCCTTTGCCACGTTCTCCACAAACTCGCCCATCAGGTCCGGCGCGAGGTTGCAGGAGTACTCCACCACCTCTGTGGGACGCAGCAATCGCGTGCATGACCTCTCATCACCTTGCAACCGTGATACTCCGCCTGGTCCGAGGCTGCTTGCCAGAATGCAGAGCCATGGCGTCGCCACCATGATCCAACGAGTCGCAGTCACACGGCTCGCATGTCAGTGAAACAGACAGGCATTGTCAATGTCTGCCAGGGCAGCGCCTGGCGCACCAAGGCCGCGGAAGACGTCGCCCTTCCCGTCTGCTAGGGTCTTGCCCTGCTCCAGCGTCACGTTTGCTGCCAGCGCGTCCTGCGTCGCCATTGCAGGCATTTTTTGGGAGAGGCAGTCTTGGAATGCCTCTTACAGCGGACAAGATCGGACATGATCGGATAGCGCTTTCACGCGCACATCAAATGATGTGAGCACACACCATGTTTTCCCGGATTAGGTGCTGCAACTTGAGCATGACGCGCTGCCGGACCGACACGGGCGTGCTGCGCCATGCAGGGAAGGCCGCTTTCGCCGCTGCGACTGCGGCCTCAAACTCAGCCTCCGTCGTCTGTGGCACCCTCGACACGACGTCCTGCGTCGCCTGCGGAGCGCCAAACCCACATGTTTCCTGTCGCAATGCCATTTTCTTTCTTCGTCAATACTGGTACAGCGAATGTACCATTTCCTGTATGCGCCACATGCATGTCACACACATGCGCACCGGGTTCGTCACGTCGATCCACTCGTCGGTCGTGGACTCGAAGAACTCGCCATTGATTAGGGTTTTCACCTTGTCCTGCAATATTGCATCAGGAATGTGATTGCCAGTGTGCCAAGGGGTCGCTGGGGATGACTCAGCGGCATGACCTGCCTCCTGCCATCAAAGAGTCTTGCAGTGGACACGGGGCCATCGGAGTAGTAAAGATAAAGTGACAAACTTACCCCTGTCGCATCAGCCGGCGCAGCGGGCTGGACGAGTGTTGCAAAGCATCGACCAAAAACGGTTGGTTGGACAATACTGGTCCTGCTGGCGATGCTACCGGCACGCGATCGACATAAAAACGCTAGCAGTGCTGCCATACTATAGTGTTGGCAATCAGCTGGGGCACTTCGTAGCGCAAGAAGCGTTTCAGGCGGAATTAACTAAGCGAGATTGTGCGTGCGGACGCCATACGAGACGCGCGGCAGTACAGATTGACCCACAGCACGAAGCGATAGCTGCAGTGACGTTTGCAGGTTTGCAGGCTGTCCGCAAACGCGGCGATCTGCACTTCTGCCGTCACGTGACTGGTGACTCACCAAAACGCAACCTCTACTTCACAAGCCAGCTCATGTGCACGTCCCCTGACGAAGATTGACCCAAACCAGGAGCCAAAAGCCACAAGCGTTCCTTGTTGTGGTTGTGTTGCGTGATTGTAGTGCACTCACGTCGCTGGCGCCGCGCACCAGCCCGCTGAAGTTAGTTTTTGTCCGAGGGACTTTCGCAGTCCTCGTTCAAGTGCACTGCAGCCCGTCGACTCAGTCTCGACTTCTAGCCCTTCCAGTCAGTTTGAAGTGTGAGGGCGCCAGGCGTGCGAAGAGGCCCACACTGGCCAAAGACCCGGCCCTGACTTCCAGGTACGTCCGCACGATCTGGCCGAAAGCTGTGCCTCTGCTTATATCCGGCAGGGTTGCATGCAGTTGTGAGAGCAGCTGTTTGGTTTGCTGATCCCCCCAGCGCGTCGCCGGCCGCAGGCTCGTCGGCCTGGTGGCAGCTTCTGTCGCAGCGCCCACGAGACGACACGGGACCCTTGCTCGCCCGCCATGGCAGCGGTGGGCGCGGACAAGGACAATGCGTCGCCTCTGAGCAGCGAGTTTGAGGACCTGGGCCTGGAGGACGAGCCGTCCACCAGCAAGAGCACAGGCGCCGGCGGCGAGTCGGACTGGACGGAGGGCGGCGAGGAGGTCAGCGGCGCCCGCCGCGGCGGCTCCTTCTCCGGCGCGGCGACGCCAGACACCAGCCAGGTGGGGCTACAAGCAACCTGCTCCCAATTTCCCGAATGTCATTGGCCTGCGCATGCAGTTGCTGGGCGGTCTTCCAATGCGTCCTCTGCCAAAACACAAATGCAGCAGCGCATGCTCAGCGATCAAATTGGGGCCGTCATCAGCCACAGCAAAATGTTGGGCCAAAGCACTTTCGTGCTGATCTGATGCAAGCACATGGACCTGGCCTGACAACTCCGTTTTATGTGCATGATGCAGCCGGGGAGCTCCCAGGCACGCGCCCCAGACGCCCAATCAATGCTATCATCCTCCAGCCCGTCGCCGGAGATACAGCCTCAGGAAGCAGCGCCAGCTTCAGCACGCGCAGGTGACAGATGCTAGCTGGTGTGCGAGCAATGCCTGTGATGAAACCACTGGCAGGGCAGTGGGTGTACCACCATTGACGCTGCCATGCTGCTACTCTCAGGCCGCAGCAGTAGGACTCCTGGCGAACCTGATGACAAGGTGTACTCGACGCTGAAGGAGATCGAGGACGCAGGGCACAAGGTGCGCTGCGGCAAGGTATCATGTCCCCGGCATCAGTTCCAACAGTATGACCAGTGCGGTCACCTGCCACTCTTCATTGCTGTGCAGGTTGCAGACTTCACAAAGCACGCCGCAACTGACCTGACCAAGAAGGTGAGTGTGCCAAATGGGTTGCCGTGTCGTGAGAGGCGGGATCATCCAAGGCCTCTCTGCCATGCAACTGGTGTGCACCATGCAGTCCCGAGGGGCAGCAGACTGATGAAAGTGCTGAAGAACCTAAAGCCTGCCTTGTGTGTCGCCCGCAGCTGTTTGGCGGCGGCGGAGGCGGCGGCAGCGGCAGTGCGGAGGACACATTCAGCATCAACCGCATCGCCGAGGGCGTGTCCAGCTGGTGGTCTGCGCTCGACCCCAGCCAGCTGGTCGCTGACGTCAGCTCAAGCGGCCAGCCGGCGAGCAGCACTGAGGTGCCTTCCTTTTTTTGCTGCATGACACAATCCCAAACACAAATTAGAGGCGTTCGCCCTCAGCCACCTGATTGCGGACGTCAGCTCCAGTGGCCAGGCGTCCGGCAGCGCCCAGGTGCTGACGCACTGGAGCTGACGCACTGCGGACGTCAGCTCCAGCGCCCAGGTGCTTTCCTGTTGTTGCTGCTAAACGCGGACGCCTGCAAAGGAAATCGCTGGGTAGTGGCAGCCCCGCCAAGGACCAGTGGCCAGGCGGTAGGCGCGCCCAGACGAGCACGGCAGGGTCCAGCGGCATGGACATTGTACATGCGGTGCTGTCTGTTGCTCTGTGTCCACCGCTGACAGGAAGTCCGTGCACGGCATGAGTGCACGGACTTCCAACATGTCCAATTGGTTTTCACATGGCGTGCATGCACCGCCGCAGACAAAGACGGACGCGCAGCAGCTGTTTGGGCTGCCGGCGACGGAGGAGGTGCTGGAGAAGTTTGGCTGCACGCTGGTGCAGATGTACAGCTGCCGGCACAACGCCTTCACCGGGCCGCGGGAGGTGCGCTGGGGACGCCCTGCGACTTTCAACGTCGCCGTCTGTACCGCAGCATCATGCAATATATGCTGATCATGCAACATTTGCCCTGAGTATGCTGCTTCTCGTGGCAGATGGAAGGTTGGCAGAGCATGCGCATGAAACTGCATGTCGCGTGCACGGCTTGAAGCAGAGGCCCCTGCCACCGACTGGGCTGCAGCCTGAGACCTGGTGGCACCGCCGCAGGTGAAATGGCGAGGAGTGCTGTACATCACCGACCGGCACTCGTGCTGGAAGGCGGATGCGGACAGCACCACCCTGATGCTGCCCCACAGCGACGTCGCGTCAGTGGAGAAGACTGAAAAGGGTGGGCAGCCCTCCGCTGCTTCTGTCCCTTTCCCTTTCCCTATCTCTTCCACTATCTTCTATACTATGCCGGCGCCACCTGCTACTTGTGGCATGGCCAGTTCGCCACGCAGCAGCCTGTCACAGGTCTCACCTGTCGGCAGGCAGCCTTTGCGCAAGCCGATGAGCCCCTTCAGTGAAGCCGCTTTTTTGACTGCCGTGGCAGGAGGCAAGGGGTCGCTGCGTGTGGCCTTCGGGGAACAGGCGGAGTTCCTGGTGTTGCGGGATTTCGTCGGCGGGCCGGCAGACCTGGACGGCGCGCTCGCGCTGCTGGAGCATGTGACCAGCGGCGGCTGAGCAGACGGGCACGCGACCCCGCTTGTGGCACTGCAACTAGCCGCGCAGCCCGTGCGGCAAGGATCGTGGCGCCAACAATCAATGAAGAAGGGGTGATGCAGTAGTGTGTGCGAACGTTGCAGATGGCCCGAATCAGCGCGCCGGGTGACTTCACCCATATGATACATAAGTACCTACAGCCAGTAGCTATCAGCCGCCAAGCAGTGTGGCGAGGGCGCGATGCAGCGCTCGAGCTGTTGTTTTTTCAGCTTCTCGGATGCTGCAGTGTGCAGTCCAGTTGGCAACGTATACTCGATATGTTCGAAGTCGCATGTGCTTCATGTAAACTAGGACACTCTCCGCTGCGGCGACAACTGTTGCAACTGCTGTAAACTACCTAGACGTATTTATTCAGGCAGCGCTGCGCTGTACAACTTTTCACGCGAAGCACATCCACCCTGCTGATACATCCCCCTGCAGGATTGTCGAATCCTATGGATACATCACAAAGGCTGGAGTAGTCCAGTGCAAATTTGGATGAGGGTCGTCATGCTGCATGAAGACCGGGGTTCTCGGAGTTTGATCAGGAGGTGCAGCAGGTCTATACACATTTGATTTGCAGCTCTCATAGCCTACATACACTCTGTGTGACATCTTATATGCTGCCATCGATCGGGCTCGCGGTTGAAGCTGGCGTGAAACGTAATGCAACCGTGCATGTAGATTGCTCCGACACTGAACCATGACCCATGTGTGTCATGCTCGTCTAACTGGCACCACCAACTGATCGAATGAGATCATACTAGCTGATCAACACCCTATCTAACGTCTCGGGCGCGCATGCCATTCGGGCAGCTGGTCATCGGGCCGCCCGGCAGCGGCAAGACCACCTACTGCAATGGCATGCAGCAATTCCTGCAGCTGCTGGGGCGGAAGGTGGCCATCATCAACCTGGACCCCGCCAACAACATGCTGCCGTACCTGTGCGCGGTGGACATCCGGGACCTCATCTCCCTGGAGGAGGTGCAGGCGGAGGAGGGCCTCGGCCCAAATGGAGGTGCGCGGGTGCAATTTTGCAAGTAGACCAGCGCAGCAGATGCGTGTGATAAGAGAGATTGGAACTTATGTGGCTCCTCTTCTGGTAGTGTTGCAAGCTGGATGCACGGATGTTCGGCGAAGTCTCAGACTATGCACCAGGCATACACACTCTGCGGAAGCATGCCAATCTCCCGCCTCGCAGGGCTCGTCTACTGCATGGACTACATAGTGTCCAACATGGACTGGCTGCGGGAGCAGCTGAAGCCGCTGGAAGAAGGTGGGCAGTGTCCACCCCGCCTCGCTCGATCATGCTGCACGTCTGTTGACTTCTGGCCACCGCCACCGGCAAGACGACTCAGCAGCTTCGCCTGAGCCAGCCGTCGCCAAGTCAAATGTCATGAAGGCCAACCCTGCATGCATGCAGAGGGCTGCTACCTCATCTTCGATTGCCCGGGCCAGGTGGAGCTGTTCACGCTGCACGACGCACTGCTCAAGATCCTGAAGGTCATGACCGACGACTGGCACCTCAGGTGGGGCCAGCTGCCCTGCGCTGCAGCTGCCGAAACTCAATGGCAAGGAGCGCAGCAATTTTCCTGCCGCCGAAATTTTATCCGCAGTACTGGATCAGAGCGCCTGCCTACATCCTCAAATTTCAATTGGTCTCGGGCTGAGCGGAGCAATGACATTGGGCTGAATCTGCCTGTGTGCGGGCTGCTGCTGCCCCTGTGCTGTCTGCCAGGCTGGCGGCGGTGCACCTAGTGCACACGCACCTGACGCCGGATGAGTGCCTGTCTACCAAGTGCCAACTGGCCCAGTTTGTGTCCTGCCAGGCTGGCGGCGGTGCACCTGGTGGACGCGCACCTGACGTCGGACCCGGGCAAGTTTCTGGCGGCGGCGCTGCTCAGCCTGTCCACCATGCTGCACCTGGGCCTGCCCCACGTCAATGCCCTGTCCAAGGCGAGCCTTTCGCCTGACTGCCAACTGCCCCTAGAACCTGCCGACTGATTGCCAACGTTGCCTGGTCCCTTTGACAATGCCCAGGCATTTGGATCATCTCAGTTGGCCGACGCTGGAGCGAGCCAGCTGAGGTCGTGGTGCGGGACACCACATCCACAGCCAGCTCTTGAGCAAAAGCCCAACCAAACTACGTCCTTCTAAAGCACTGGGGGACCTTGTGGAGCATATGGGCGGCCGGCGTCAGGGCTGGAGCAATGCGCCGAGGCGGAGGCCAGGCGGCCATTCTCACTGGAATGATACCCATGGCTTGCTGAGCACCTGGTGGGGCAGTACGGGTATCTGGGCTGGAGTACCACCAGCAGGCAGATGTCAATTCGCCAAGCAAAACTCTCAAGTGACTTAATCCGCTATGAAACCCGTGTCACAGGTGGACCTGGTGGGGCAGTACGGGCGGCCGGCGTTCGGGCTGGAGTACTACGCACAGGCAGAGGACCTGGGGCAGCTGGCGGACCTCATGGCGGAGGGGGGTCCGACAGGCGCCGCCTTCCCGCCACGCTTCCGCCGCCTCACATCTGCGCTGTGCGAGGTGCGGCTTGGCAGTGCCCCACGACTCGCCTTGTTCCCCTCATGCCTGCCACACTGATTCCCGCCGCGCTTCGTCGCCTCACATCCGCGCTGTGCGAGGTGCAGCGGTCCAGCGCCCGATGACAACCATTGTCCATCTCAAGAACCGGGGGTTCGCGGACCTGGGCACTCCCTCTGCGGCATACTGAGTGCCCCAGCACGGCAGCGTGGAACCTTCATCACGCCCAGAGGCTGTAGATTTGGCTGTTGAAAGTGCTCCGTTCACTCCTCTGCCACCCCTACATCCTTGAGCCCTGCATTTGCAACTCGCAGGTGGTGGAGGACTTTGGGCTGCTGCGCTTCACGCCGCTGGCGGTGGAGGACAAGCATTCAATGCGAGCGCTGCTGCGCCACATCGACAAGGCCAACGGCTACGCGCTTACTGGGCTGCCCGACACCGAGCCGCCCTTCAGCGCCGCCGCGCTCACAGGTGCGACCTTTTCACTTGGATCCATAGAAAACACAACTCAAAGTGTAGGCCTGCGCGTAAGCGGTCGAGCGATCACCGCATGAACTTTGCGCTGCCCGACACCAATCCGCCCTCCAGCGCCACTGCGCTCACTGGTGCGGGTGCTGCCGCGCGCTGCGTGACAAGCCGAGTGCAAGGCGGAAAATTCGAGTAATTTTGAGAGCCGAGTGGTTTTGAGAGCCGAGTGCAAAGGAGAGCTGAGTGCAAGCATCGTCGGAGACCAGGCCAGCGGGCTGCTTTGCCGGCATGTGCACTGTCTGTCCAGGCGTGTGGTGAGCTGCGCACGACAGCACTGCCGCTGGCAGGTGTTGCTGGTGACAGGCTCTGATTCCAGACTTATGCAACCTGCAGATTACGGTGACACAGATATGGTGGCTGAATTTGAGGAGGCTACCTTGTGCCCGAGGCCGTGGCAGAGAGGCACTGACTGCGTGAGACGCCGCTCACGCAGTCGGGCTTGAACGCTGCTGGCAGCAGTGCGGGGCAAATTGGATTCGAAGCTGGAAACATTTTGCTTCGGTGCAGTCATTTCGGAGGTGCAGTTTATGATCTCGATGTTTATGTGAAGTTGTACCTGCCCTCTCGTCTGTAAGGACAACACAAGGGTGGCAGCGGAGGTACAAGCGGCGAGCCGCGCCGCCCCGCTTGAGCGCTTACCGTTGGCTGACCACGCTACTCGCATCCATAAAGAACTTGCTCGTGGCTGGCAGAACTCCACCTTGTCCTGCTGACGCATTGAACAAGGTGAGCCGCCTGCCGCTTACAAGGCGAGCTGCCGCCGAATCGCAGTTTCGAACACACAGCGTATGGCCTCGTTTTGCATTTCCAGCTCCTTATTGTCATACATGGCCCTGCACTTGTACACGTCTTTTCCAGCAGTCAGCTGCACTGTCAGCAATCGAACGCGACAAATAACTCTCCTCAGTGGCTGTAAAAGACGAGCATGAGCATCAGCAAAAATTGACTTGAATCAGAGGCCCGATAGATGAATGTTGTTGGTAGTCTCAGGACTGGAAGCTCTTGCAGGCTTAGCAGCACCAACGCCCGAGGTTGGTTCTGGCATGCTTTCTGTTTGTTCAACCATGCTGGCGAATGCAAAATAAATAGCATAGCCGAACTGCGCTCCACGAAGCTGCCGCATGAAGCTGCAATGGAGGTCAGCCATACATCGAATCGACCGCCCGTGTCAGGCGCATACTCAACGGCTGACATCTTCGTCTTATATTTCCGTCAGGATTCGAAGCCGACCGCGCAGCTGTGCAACGGCCGCAGACGCGGCGGCGCAACCGGCACTCCCCGTGCGTGACCGCAGACCACACAGCAGAGCAGCCTCCAGCGCCGCCGGCGGCCCAGCCGCCACCCGCAGCCCAGACCAGCACGCCCGCCATGGACGGCGGCGGAGGCGCCACAGCCGGGGCGCTGCCGAATATATACTGGCGCTCCATCGAAATGGAGGCGGTGCGGGCGCTGCCGGATATCACTGCGCTGCCGCCTGTGGAGGACCTCACGCTGGTCAGCCCGCAGTGCTACAGGTGCAATTTTCTCAGGCCCATTCTCAGGCCCATGTGCATGTGCTGCGCTCACGCCCACCAGCCTGTTGGCAGCACTGCGCCGGTCTCCTGCTCATGGGTCTCCCGCACATAGCGGTGAGCGCATGTAACCTCAAGTTGAGACCTGGTCTCACCTCGCCCTCCTCTATGCTACGGGCAGTCATCGCCACGATCAAGCATCAGCGCCATTGTTAATGCATCGCCGCAGGTACGTGCGGCAGGACTCGCCGCTGTGGCGCGCGCTGCACGCAGGCGTGCTCACCTCATCGACCCTGAGCGGCGCCCTGGGCTTTTACGAGCCCGCCGGCATCGCGCGCCTGGGGCTGCCGCGGCACTTCGTGTCGCACGGCCCGCTGCTGGCGGCGTGGCGGAACCTGCGAGTGCCGCAGTTTGTGCCGCCGCAGCCGTCGCTGGCTGTCAGCCTCTCGGAAGCCGTCCGGCTGAACGAGTGAGCTCTTTTTGTGGTGCTGTTTTGAGGATGCTACTGTTGTTAGAATATCTGTGGACCCAAGGCAGACTCCGGGTTTCGATCTTCTTAGAATCTGGCAGCTGTGCTTTCTGTTTGGCCTGTCCCAACATGCCGACAGCCTGCTGACACTGCCTGCGCCCACTGACTTGCACCTGCCTCCAATGCCAGGGCGGCAATGGCGGCGTACAATGAGGCTGTTCGCACAGCTGCGGCGCCCGCGCCAAAGCCGGCAGCTGGCAAGGGCCGCGGCCGACGCGGCAGGAAGCCGGCCAAGCCCGTGGCGTCTGCTGAGGAGGAGGCCAGGCTACACGCCGTTGCGACATCTCTTTCAGCCAAGGGTAAGTCCCCGACCTGCAAAATTGAACCACTGTCACGTTTTATGGTACATGACGAACACATCAATCACCCTCGCCACACAGCTGGCTGCCGATGCCGCTGTGCAGGCACGCTTGCTGCAAGCGGTCCTGGTGGTGCACACACAGCCAAGCCGACGCAGTGATGCCTGCAACAGCGGAGCCAGGTTGTTTGCGCCCTGCCCGCAGGCATCTCGTCGGTGCGCATGGCATGGGGCAGCGCACAGGAGCCTGCGGCAACGCACTCGCTGGTGCAGCTGTTCCCGGAGTCTGCCGTTGGCGAGGTGGGCGCCTCCTGCTGGCTGAGCATCACCCTGCACCTTGTATCTGTCGCTAAGGTGATGTGCGTTTTGGTGTGAGCGGGTGGGTGACGTGCACTTCCCTGTCTGCGAAAACAATGATGCGTATCCGTCTCATGGCAGCTCGGCCTGTGCATGGTCGATGTCGACCAGCTGCCGCCAGAGTGGGGCTTCCGGCGGGGGCAGCTGCCGCCGATGGGTGCCTCACCTGACGGGGTGCTGCGCCACAGAGCGGGTGACTACGCCGTGCCGCCGAAGAGACTGCATGACACTGCCCTGCTGCTGGCCCACATGCAGACGCCGCTGAAGAGCCTCTCAGGCATGGGCCACACGTGTGAGGCTTTGTCAGCTAGATTCCCTGTCGATTTGCCCGCGTGCTTGCCTGCAGGCCCAGGCGTCAGCCAGCCTGGCGGCTGCGCTGCCGCAGCAGCGGCACCGCGGCCACAGAACACGCCCCAGCAGCAGCCACAGCAGCCGGCGCCATTGCCGGCGCCGAGGCCGCACCAGGGGCAGCCTCCGCCGCCGCCACATACTCAGATAAGCGGCTTGGCGGCAATGTCCACGGCAGCTGGCGCCGCCTCCGCTACCGCCATGGCACAAGCTGCAGCCCAAGACGCGGCTGCCTGGGCTGCTGCAGCGGTGGCAGCGGCTGGCAGCGGCGCACCAGCTGCAGGCGGTACTGCCGCTGCCTGCAGTGAGCGCTTTGCGACGGACTTTACGGCGCCTTTGCCGGGACGGTTGCCTGCCGAGTGGGGCGTGCGCATCGGCGGCGCAGGGCCGCGGCAATGTTCGGGCCAGGCAGGGCATGCAGAGCAGCAGGTGCCGCCGCCGCCGCCGCCGCCAAAGCAGCAGCAACAGCAGCAGCAACAGACTGCTGCTGCGGCAGCCGGGCCTCAGCAGCCGGCGTCACAGGCGTCGCCGCTGGCAGACAGCATCGAGGAGCTGCTGCAGCGGCTGCAGCTCAGCACACGCCCGGGCACCGCCGCCGCCGCGGCTGGCAACCCGGCGGCAGCGGGAGGCGCGGCCGCAGCGGCAGGCAGGCCATTGGCGGCCTCAGGCAGGCCGTCAACAGGCCGGCCATCGGCGGCCTCGGGCAGTGCCGCAGAGCCACCATTGGGCGGCTCCGCTGCAAGGTCTGGCGGCGCCGTTGCAGCTATGGCCACGGCGGCGCCGGGGAACGGCACTGCGCTCCCACCTGCTGCGGGCGGCAGTTGGGAGGAGATGGTGGAGATAAAGAACACCTGCCCCTTCGCGTCGAAGCCGAGCCTGAGCCGCAAGGGCAAGCAGCGGACGCAGTTCATCCTGGCCGACAAGGGCCCAAGCACTCAGGTGAGGCGCCATCCTTTCTATTTGATCTATTGTGGTGTTGCAGCAGCTCAGCGCCCCAAAACTGACGAACTGATGTCCCCGGTCGAGTGAGCGAGAGTGCTCGATTCTCGAGGGGGCCCAGCAGAGCATCGTGCAGAAGCCACCTGCATCCTCCAGTGGCACAGACGCGCAGCAGCCCCACCATCCACGCGCACACGCACATGCAACCCAATCTGTGTTTCCGTCCATGCAAAGTCGCGCTCCAAATGGTTTGGCAAGGGCAGGTGCCGGTGTACTGGGTGCCGCAGCTGCAGCTGGAGATGCTTGCCAGTGGCACGCCCTCCGTCATCCTGCTCAGCCGGTCCGCCACAAAGGTGTGTTCATTGCAACGAAGTTTCATTACTTTGTCTGGCTCAGATGCTGCCGCCTGGCCCTAAAGGGAGGGTGACGCATTTTCTCCTGACAGCGGCACGCCCTCTGTCATCTGGCTCAGCCGGTCCGCCACAGAGGTGCGCAAGTGACAGTGGAACCTCATGCTGTGGCCCTGGCTCGTTTGAAACGAAACTTGACTGCTGAGGCGCTACTATCTGTAACGGTCGTCCTGGCAAGTGGGCCGGCCGTCGCCCGTCGTGCTGCCGGCGGCTGATAGCATTGCTGCCTGGCAATGCAGGGCAGCCACATCTTCCGCATGCAGAGGGACGACGCTTTCCTGCGCCTCATGCTGGGGCGCATCGCGGTTTTGATGGTGAGGCGCCTCGAAATGCATGTTGCTCGTGCAGTGCACGTGCTTTGCACCTAGCTAGCAGACACACCTCTGCACTGAAAACGCATCCTGCATTCGCAGTTCTTGCATTGCAGTCAGGGCTTGCGCTTTGCGGCAGGCGCTGGCTTTCTTGATGCGTGTCTGCTGTGACGAGTAATTACAAACGGTGTTCTGATCTTACAGGGTTATCCTTGCTATGCCTCAAGAAGCTCTGTCTGGCGCAGGAACGGTATGTGCTGCCGGGCGTGCAGCCGCAGCCAAACTGCTTTGTCCGGGAGCAGCAGTACCACGACCTGCTCACGAGGTGCGCCGCATTGCCCTTGCTGCTGACCTGCCAACTGATGTCGAGTGGTAGCCAGTATTTCTGTGACCCTGTCGAGCTGTGTCATGGCTTATGTGACAATGCTCGACAGGGGAGTCAGGAGTGAAACGGCGCCTGCTAATGCACCGCACGCATGAGCTGCACCAAGCGTTGGCGAAGCACATGCATGACACAGCTCTTGAAAAATGTCATTCAGCATTCAGCATCCTGCGACGTGCTGTGACGGCGACCATGACGGGGGTGCCGGTGCCAGCGCATCAAAGCGTTCTGGAGTGATTGTCTCAAGGCCATCTGTGTGCCCATGCAGGACAGTGCACGTGGCGGCCAGCACGCCGCTGCTGGCAGCTGTGCCACACACGACCCCCCACCCGGAGGCGACAGACGGTCGCCTATTCCTCGGCTGAGCACAGGCACTGACGTGTCACAGCGAAGTGCACTTTCGACAATCTTCTGGCTGCGGCGCCAAACTGCACTACCTGTGCACAACCGAACGAGCTTGCAGTCCCACAGCATTCAGCTGCACGGCATGTACTTCTTGCCCAGGACATTGAGATTGGGAACTGGCTGCAATTCAATGTCTATCTTGAGGTATCACTGCGGTGCCATGTGTTGAAACAATGGTAGGCGCGTCAGACACTGCAATGTCAACCCCCATCCTGCTCGCACGCCACTGCTGCTGCATTCGTCACTTTCGGTCATGCCCGCACAGCTACAGATCCATACACGACCACCTCCTCGCCGCCCTCTCTCACTCAGAATTGCATGGCGCCTGATGCCGCAAGTCATTGCACCTCATGTGTCGCGAGGCTGCATGCCAACCCAGTATGCCATCAGCGGCTGTGCGGCGTCCGCTTCACATCACGCCTGGCTGTCTGGCGTTCTCCAGAGTCTCAGGCGCCCCCGGGATCTCAGGCGCCCAGCAGCTTCCAGGGTGCCAGGGCCACTGTCAGACGCCAAGATCGATGTCCGGCTGGCGGAGAGGGAGCACGCGGCCGGTGAACATGTTGGCGTCGGCAAACAGGCGCTCCGCCGCGCACCGCACGTCCTCCCCGCTGAGCTGATCCACCGCGTCAAGGTCCGACAGCACCCGCTTCCTGCACCCACATCAATCCGTTCCAGTGACACACCGCGTCAAGGTGCGCATGCGCCGCATCAAATTGCACCATGCCTGCCATTGCGCCTCTGTGGTCCCCTGCGTCCAGGTCCGACAGCACCTGCCTCTTGCATCCAGCTCATCAAACGTTGACGTCAAACGTTGACGTGCAAGCCCTTGGCGCAGTCCACAAAGGTGCGAGGGGACGGGGCTGATCGAGCCATGCCACTGTCAGCAGACTACTCACCGAGGGTGCGGCACTGGTTTGGCACCCTGCCTTCTCTCCTTTGCCTTGGATTCAGCACGCCGAGTCAGCACGTACCTCATGCATCAATCCACACACATGTTAGCCGCCAGCAGACCGGTTGCAGCAGAAGAAAAATATCGCGCACCAGTCGCCGGTGAGGGCGGAGTAGGTGGCGAGCGTGCTGGCCATGCTGCTGTTGGACGCCAGCGCCTCCAGCAGGTTCACCCGGTACCCCTGGGCCACACAACCGATGCGATCCATCAGCTGACTAACTGTACCGTTGGAAAGTTCTCTGACATCTGTGCTGCAGGATTCGGGCACTTGTTTAATCCTTAGGTCCCCCCGCAAGTGACCATTTCAAGCATGCAGACCAGCATGCGGCGTCGAGCGGGCGACGGCGCGCCGCTGCCAGCGCAGCTGAGGGTTGTTCCAGAGGCTGCACCTTTTTGACACGCTGCAGCTCGGCGGGCGGCGCGGCGCTGGCTGCCAGCTGGCGCGCCTGCCCCAGCAGGTCCTTCGACAGGCTGTCCAGGCTGCCGCCCGGCCGCGCGTTTGCGTACAGCAGCGTCACGCCTGCAGTGACAGGCGCAGCGATGATCGATATTTTTCATTGATATTCTCCTCCAGCATGCAGTCTTGGGACCACTGACAGACATACTTGACAGACGTACTCTCGATCGAGGGACCCAGCCAAGTAGGGTGAACGCAGTCAACAGCAGGCGGCGGCATATGAGGGCACGATCTACAGCAGGCAGTCTAGGCAGTCTAGGGAATGTACCTGGGTGCTTTTCACCGGGGTAGCCCGCCACCGCGTTGGCGGACGTGGCGCGGCCCGGCTGCACAAGCGCCCGATACAGCCGGCTGGTGCGGTTGCCGCTGAGCAGCGAGCTGCGCAGGCAGGCAGGTGCGGTAAAATCAGTGACGGATGCAGCGAAACATGCTTGCAGCCAAGCATGCTGATGATCGTGCTCCTTTCCAGAGCCCCTGCAGTCAGCGATCTGCACTCTCCTGGTCAGTTTGCTCAGTGCTGGGTGCTGGCCATGGGTTCCAGCTCACAAGGCGCTTCTACAGTTCGCTTTGCCCAGTGCACTTGCATTGCGCATTGCGTAGCCGCCTCCCACTGAAGCTCATCCCCAACAAGAGGTCACCCCATTCGAGTTCCCAATCTAGAAATCTTGGATTGGGAGTTTGGAAGAGTTCTCACCTGATGACGTCCAGCGGCAGAGCATCGGGGCTCTTCAGCCCGGGGCGGTAGAAGGCGTGCAGCACGGCGGGCCCCGCCAGGCTGGCGCGCTCGAACTTGCGCTGCCCGACGGCCGGCGCCGCCGTTGGCTGGTCCGCCGAAGCCGACGTGGCCGGCGCCGCGAAAATGGCATCGCGCCAGCCGCCAAAGTACTTCTCCGCAAACTGCCGCACCTAGACAGACGGCGCAATGTGATTTGTCAGCAGCAGGGGGTCAGCGGCTGTTGGGTCAGCGGCTGGCTTCGATTTGGGTGCATCGCGGCGGCTTGTGTCGCTGTATAAGATTTTCGAGGCGTCGGACCCTACACCTCTTGGCGGTGCAGCAGGCCGCAAGGGTGTGCATTGCGCACTCTGCCATCGACGCAACGAGGAAGCGTGCTCGCAGCAATGCAAAGAACGTCCAGGCGGTCCAGGCGGTGGACCAACTTGTGTTCTAATTCTGAACTCTCACCTGGGAAGGGTTTGTGTCGCCCACGATGCAGATTGTGAGTGACGACGGCCCGTAATGCCGCCTGTAGAAGTCTGCCACCTGAAGCGCAGCAGTGCAGCAAACTGAGGAGGCCATCAAGAATTTGCATAGAAGCACTTGCTCATGCCACTGGTTCAAGGAGGCATCTGCTGAAGGCAGCGCCCCAGCCCTATAGTGAGGATTCAATACGACTGCATGCGAAATGCAGTAGAGTAAGCAAAGGCCTCTAAAAAGCAGCCAGTTTCGATTTCTGCACAGAGTGAAAGGCCTGGTTTCTCGATCCTGTGCAGCAGCATCTGTTTGTGGGCGCACCTCGCGCCGGCCGAGCCGCGCAAAGTCGTCGGGCCAGCCGATGACGGGGCGGCCGTAGTTGTTGGCGAACGCCTTTGCAGAAAAGGCCTCCTGGAAGGCGCCCATGGGTGAGTCTTCGACACGCAGGCGGCGCTCCTCCACCACCACCCGCTTCTCCGAGTACAGCTCCCGGAATACCGGCGCCTGCAGCAATTCGACGCAGCTCTCTGAGCTGTATACTGGAGCCATCAGCATCAGGGCTTGGAAGTGGAATTTGGCGCCCCTCCACCACCACCCGCTTCTCCGAGTACAGCTCCCAAAACACCGGCGCATGCAGCGTCCAAGATCAAACTATGAAACCCGGGCATTTTGCACAGCGTTTGCAAGCCAGCTGACTACGCAGAGCCCATGAGGGCGAATACTGCAACTACTGTGTTCAGCGTCTGTTGCACGAGATGTGTTCTGCGTCTGTTGCACGAGATGTGTACGGCGCAACGACATACTGCAGCGCATGCTGGTGGATCAGGGACTACCATCATGGCCCCCCTTCAGAAGGCTTCTGCACCTGGAAGCGCTCCGCCTCCATGGCGAACCACAGCTCCAGCTTGTTGGCGGGCAGGCTGACGAAGTATTTTGTTGCGTCGTGGCTGGTGCCGGCATTCAGCCCCACGCCGCCGGCGCGCTGCAGCAGCGACCCGAACTCATTCGCCTTTGACAGCGCATCCGCGCGCCTCTGCAGTGCCAGCAGCTGCGCTGCCAGCGCGGCGGAGTGGTCGGCGTCGCCGGCCGCCCCTGCCTCCAGCTGCTCGTAGAACACTGCACAAGATGCACAGTGTGTTGCTGCAATCGATAATGCAGGTGACCACAATGACATGGCAGATGTACCATGCATCTCCAGGAGTCACAGCCCAGCGGCCAGCCCATCAGTCTCAGTGCATCCTGTATACAGCTGCAGATGACGGGCTGTGCAACTGCAGGTATCTCAGCAGGAGCAGGCGTGTGTGTCTCACCTTCGTCGAGCGCGTCCAGCAGGGCCGCCTCCTTGGCCGCGTCCCGGGTACCGATGCGCGCGGTGCCCTTGAAGGCCATGTGCTCCAGCAGATGCGCCAGGCCTGGCGAGGTGAATGGGATCAAAGCGTCTTTATCATGTACCCTCTGGCTGCTTGAATGCAGCTGATGGTGCAGAGCGCGAAGGTGTGTGTACAATCCAAACATTTGGAGCTCTCATGTCCGGCGTCCGGCAAAAGGAAGCATCCATTTGGCCACGATCGGCAAGGACCAGGTGGGTACCAGCTGCTGAGCAGTCTGCTGAATGTCCAGCGCAAGCCGCAGCTAGAGACCGCGGCAGATTTGTGACCGTCATTGCAGATGCAGACACAATAACGTTTTTCGCGGCATGCCCACCAGTTCTGCCGTCCTCCTCGTCAAAGGCGCCGACATTTGCATAGGTGTGGCAGCTGAGCACCGGCGCGTTGTGCCGCTCGAGCACAATGAAGTGCAGGCCATTGGGCAGCGTGAACTCCGACACCCGGTTCTGCAGCTTCAGCCACGACTCCGCGCCGTCTGCAATCGACGAGGCAATGTCTGATATGTCTGTTTCAGCAAATGAATGATAGCGCGATTGCAGACGCGCCACAATGTCCTCCCTGCATCGTCCTAAGCAGCAGTTCTGACACGAGAAGCCTCTTGACTGAATGTGCACCAGATACAACTGTCAAGCCGTGATTCTGACGTACCTGAGGCTGGTCGGGCTTTTGCTCGCTCAGGCAGGGCAGCGGCGCCTGCACCTGCCGCGCTGCCGATGAGAATGCTCCGCCTAGTCGGTCCCGCTGCCTGCTGCTGCCGATGCTGTTGCTGCTGTCCACCATTTCTAGGCTGAGCGTCGCTGTCAGCGCTCCCTGTGCAGGCTGTATGACTACGCCTAGTGCTGCCGCATGCCGTGCCGCTGTCAGTCCACGCCGCGGGCAACGTGGTTGATTTGCGCCTCGATTGCAGGCATGTGCCCGTTGCGTGACCTGTCAACGTTCCGCTATACATTATGGTGCTGCACACGGCTTCCTGGCTTGTCTGGGTGGTGTGTGTCTCAACACGGTCGACAAGGATTTCACACGGTTGACTGGGATTCACGCAAGTGCAAACCAAACTGTGCACGTCTCACAAGATCATTTAGTAGTCGCTTGCAAACTCGAAGTGACAATGAAAATGAGTGTTGCAACTGTGCTGTTCCGACAAGGAGCAGGTCACGTGCCATGTCAACAGAGGTGCATCCCAGTCAACAGATACCTCAAAGCTTGCCAACTAACGTTTCCAACTCGGTGTCGATGCAGTGGCGGTCTGGCGGACTGCGCGGGTGTCACGACCTGCACACGAACTGCAGGTGAGGCACGTTTGCAACGCACGCGCACTGGGTTCTTGCCAGCACACCCATACTATGGTGATACTGGATGCTTACGTGTGCTGCAGGTCTCTGCGACCGCATGTGTCTGTATGGCAGAGGTTGCATGTCAGTGCCGGGCCGAAAACACCGCCAGCGCATGCCGTGAAGAAGCAGCAGCCGCAGCGTTCGCGGGTGCCCATTCCGCTGCGGAAGAGCGCACTAGAACAGCCCGGTGACACAGCGCAGGATTTTCATCAGCAGCAGGCGTCAGGTCAGCGGCAGCCACAGCAGCAAGGGGCGCAGCAGGCCGGCCCGCAGCAGCCATCAGGGCAGCCGCAGGCGCCCAAGCGACAGCCCAAGCAATCGGTGCGGCCTGAAGTCTTGCAAACAGAAAAGTCTCCGAAGCCCAAGGGCGGCAAGAAGCGTCGCGGCCGCCAGCGGCGCGGCGCGGCGAACAGGTTCCGCAAAAGGCACGGCAACTCCTCAGGCTCCAGCGATGACGAGGCGCCTCTGCCCGGCGCTTCCAGGCCCGCCGCGCGCAATGCCAGCCGGCAGGATGCGGCCGCACGAGACCAGCCTGGCGGCAGAGCGGCGTCAGAAGACGTTTCGCTACTGCCGCCGCCGCCGCTGCCGCTGCCGCGCAGGCGCCTGGCAGGCCTGGCGGCCGTGCTGAAAGCGCATGACTGGCAGCCGCTGCCCGCGGCCCATGCAGGGGAGCAAACGCCAGCGGAGCTGCTTGTGGCCCTGGGCCTGTCGCCGCCAGAGGCGCGGCAGCTGCTGCAGCGGGCCGCAGAGCAGTCCCCGCCAGGCGGCGGTGGCCCAGAAGCTACACATGGCTTTGCGGTCATCAGCGCGGAGCAGGTGCAGCGGGTGTGCGGCTGGCTGTCTGTGGCGGGTGTGCCTGTCGGCCGGCTGACGGCGATGCTGCGGGCTAACCCTGTAGCTCTGCGCGCCCAGCCGGAGAAGGACTGGCTCCCCAAGGTGTGTGCAGCGCATGGCTTGCTTTGCGGCCTTCTGGCAATAGGTGCACAGCGTGAGCATAGGCGTGTTGCTGTTTATGGGCAGCAGTTCCACGCCCGTGAGAAGAGTGACGCGACAACACACTTGCTGCATTCCGCAGGTCAAGTTCATGCAGCAGCTGGGCCTGACCGTCACCCAGATCGAGCGCCTGATCCAGCGCCATCCCGCGTGGCTGGTGGGTCTCGCCCTGTGCCTCTGGCATTCAATGATGAGCATGCATGACGATCAGCCGAAAGTGTCAGATGCTTGCTGATGCATCGACACCACTCCACTGGACATACAGCATCAATGCTGCGACGTCTTCATCAGCCAGTGTCTGCGGCCGCAGGTGGGCACGACTCCGCAGCACCTGCCTGAAATCGCAGCAGCGGCACAGCGGATGGGCGTCCCGCGCAAGCACGTGCACACAGCGCTGTACAAGCACCCGGCAATCTTAGACCGCAGCCCGGAGGACGTCCTCAACACACGCAGGCGAGCGCCTGTTGGCGCGGCGTTGCGCTTCCTGGGCGTTCCGTTCTGCTGCGCTACAATATTAGCTTGTTGCTGTCGTCATGGTCGACTTGTCGACTGCACGCACATTCGAGAAGAGTCGCTACCTACTCTGGTGCATGACCTGCAGCGTGTGAAATCTACTTTTCCATTTCGCAGTGTGCTGACAGACATTTTGGGGTCGCCGGTAAAGGCGGTGCGGCTGATCCCGCGGCACCCGGAGCTGCTGGCAGTGGACCTCACGGCGGCGCACGCGGCGCTGCTGGCGGCTTTGCGCCCGCACAATATTATCGCTGACGCCGCGGCGGCCATCCTGTCTGCCGCGCCGGAGCTGCTGGCGGCGGACTGCGCCGCGATGCAGCCGGTGCTGGATCTGTTGGCGGGGCACGGTATCCAGGTCGGAAACGAATTGACGATTGCCTGAGACACTCCTTCTCAGGGTGTACCTATTGGCCTCAGCGCCACGTCAGTGAAGAGGAATGGTTTACTGCGCCAGCATTTCGGGGATTGTGTCAGCGACAAGCGTCATGTTCGCTATGCTGCGTGTTTGCTGTGCTCCAGGGCGAGGAGCTGGCGGAGATGCTGGCGGCGGAGCCCAGGCTGCTGCTGCGGGACGTGCGCGACCTCGGCGAGAAGCTGGCCTTCCTGCTGTTGCGCCGCGGTAAGCCGGCGGCGGACACGGTCCAGGAGGTCGCCAGGTGATATACCCATTCTCATGGTGGACGGTGTTTCAATCCCGCCACGATAGGTTTGCATTACATGAGGGCGCAGTGATGTGACACGACTTGCTCTTCCTCTGTCTCTCACCCTGTGGCATGCCTGGAGTCCCTTTAGGCACCTGGAGTCATGCACGCCGCTCTGGTCGAAGTCTGACACGGCGACCCTTCGCTTCGCAGGTACCCGCGCTACTTCCAGCACAGCCTGGCGTCGTGCGTCGGCCCGCGCCTGGCGTTCATGCGCGCCCGCGGCATGGAGGACCTGATGCTGCGGCGCAGCCTGGCGACACTGTTCAGCCGCAGCGACTTCGAGTTCGCCGAGTTGGTCTGCAGCGTGAGTTGTTGCTTCCCGACCCTGCTGCTGCGCCAGGTGTCGTGCTGCCTGCTTAGAACACTGCCTTTCCGTCGCTGCAGCAAATGTGGCGAATTGATCCGGCAGCGTCTCACGGTTGCATCGTGCAGAGGCCAGCGCGAACGGAAGCCGAAGTGACATACATGTGTGATGCGCGGACAGGTGCTCGTGGAGGACTTCCTGGTATTCAAAGCGCAGTGGGAGCGGACGCAGGGGCTGCAGTTTGGCTGGCGGCCGTCGGATGTGCGGAGCGTGGTGCGGCCGAAGCAGGCAGTGGGCGCGGAGGGGCGCTTTGCCATAGTTTAGATGACTCATTGAAGACGCCGAGGCCAGTCTGCAGCAAGGCCAGTCAGATAAACGAAAATTCTGAGTCAGCACGGACATTAGTCATGCGCGCCATCACCCCGGCACAATCGAGTTGCACGGTTCTGTTTGAAATCTGGGTTGGACTTCACCTTTAAATGATGCGAACTGGTTTTTCTCTGCGCCGCTTGAGCCGATACTGACGCGCCTCGACAGGCTTTGGAGCATCAGGTCGCAGCACTGAGCTGGCATTGGCAGCACGACCGTCATCGTCTCACGCGATCTGCGCCACTGCGTCACTCTCACAGCTGTCACGGTATCTTGATACTATTCCTTGCAATCACGGCAGCAACAGCACCGTTGAGCCTGGTTTTCGTAAATCTACGAATGGCGCTCCAGACGCAACGCTGATCTAGCAGCAAGCTTGGCTCCCTCGTGATCGCAGCATGGATGTGACCCAGAGACCTCATTCTTGAACTCAAATTACTTGCCGCGTGATGGGCGTAATGCACTTCATAGAGGCCAGCAGCGGCGCGAAGCTTGCGCTGCATGATCTGGGCGGCGGCGGCCCGAAGACGCTGCTCATTTTGCACGCCAACGGCTTCTGCGGCAGGGCGTACCTGCCGCTGGCACGGGCGCTGCACGAGCAGTTCCACTGCTACGCGCTGGACATGCGCGGCCACGGCGACTCCGCCCACACCGCGCTACACCCGGTGCGGCGGCACGCCTAATAAATTTGTCTGCGCATGGCGAAGATATATGGAGGTTTGACATCAGATCGATGGGCTGCCTCTGTATCCCCCGATTGTCGCGCTCTTGTGATGCACAGACGTGTCTGGCATGGTTGACAGGTGGCGGGGGCGGGCATGGGCCTGAACGCTGTGCGGCTGCCGCCCACGGCACTGCTGCAGCAGACCGACTGCCTGGTGGAGGACGTATACGCAGCCGTCAGGTTCTTGAAGGGCGAAGGTAAGCCAGAAGACGCAGGCTGATAGGGCTTGCCGGAGGTGGAACTTTCAAGGGCAGATGACGCACAGCATCTGGCCTACTAAGACGGGCCTGCAACTCTTGACGGACCAGGATCACTGTCTCATGCAGCCAGGAGTCGTGCCGAATTTCTTTGAAAGGATGAAATCACATCTGCAAGGACATGAGTACAGCAATATATTTCCCGCAGTGCATCTCTTCGGCCACTCGCTCGGCGGCATGCTGGCGCTGGTGGCAGAGGCCCGGCGGCCGGGCACCTTTGTCTCCATGTACGTCTTCGAGCCCAACGTCGGCGAGTGGTGCGCTTCCTTTCCATGTTCTGTTCAGTGTTTTCTGTGTTTGGTGGCCCCTCTTTTAATCAGCCGCTCTTGCTTGCAAGGCTCGCAAATATGTGCACCAGTCCCTGGTCGGCATATGCACACTTCGATAAGGCAAGACAGATCTCATGGTTTCGACGCGATCTGGGACCGGCATCAGGCATGACCGAGCACAGGGCTTTGAAGAGCTCCATTGAAGAACCCCCACATGATCGTCTTTGCTGCACCTTCCACAGGCACTCGTCGCCGCAAAGGGTGCCGGAGCTGCTGTCCAGCATGGCGATGCGGCGGCGCGCGCGCTTTGACAGCAAGGTGTGCCTCATCGGGCTCATCTTCCCACATTCAAATGTTCGCAACCAGATTATATTTGACTCGGACTGATGTGACGCCTTACCAGCAGATGAGAGGCTGGTGTCGTAGGTTTATCATATTCCATTGCCCCAGGCCGCAGCCGTCGCGTCGTGGGTCACGAAGGTGCCCTTCAGCAGCTTTGACGCCGAGGCGCTGCAGCTTTACGCTGAGCACGGGCTCCGCAGCCTGCCAGGTGTGGCACTCTCCCGTTTCATCTGTGCTCTCACAGATCCCTGCTGCTGTTGCTGCTTCCATGCGTTTGCGGGTGCTCCTTCCTGCAGGCTGCTGCGACAATCATGAGGCACCTGCAAGTTCGGCTGCGCAGACATGCACCACTTTCTGAAGTGCAATTATCCACAGCCAACCTCACAGCTCATGTAGTCTTTCTCTGATCCCTCTCTCCTGATCTGCATCCTGCATCTCCCCGTGTAAGGGAGATTTGTATCACCTTCGTGTGTTTGTACCGGCAGCGGGTGGCGTGACGCTGGGGTGCGAAGCGTCGACCGCAGAGGGCTGGATGTGCCCTGCTGGTGGAGCCGCCTTTGTGTCCAAACATTCCGTTTGTGCACCTTCATATCCGTTCTCATGTGTTTTGGTGCAGAGGGCGGCGCGACTCTGGCGTGCGAAGCGCCGACCGCTGAGGCGTGGATGTACCTGCTGGTGGAGCCGCTAATGGCTGAGGCCTTCGAGCGGCTTCCCAGCATCGGGTGCGCGGTGACCATTGCGTGCGGCGGCGGCGGGCAGCCGACGGACTTCCTTCACGAAATCGCTCCGGCGGCGGCGGCGCGGCTGCCCAAGGGCCGCTTGAAGAGGTGTGTATGGTCTAGGAGTGACGCGCATGACGCCAATGCAGCATGCCGGTTCAGTGGTTCAAACGATGGTGTTGTGCTTTGCATACGCAGGCTGACGGTTCTGGGCTCAATCTGCGGGTCTGCTTCCTCGCAGGTTTGATGGACTGCATCACTTCGGGCCGCTGGAGCGGCCATGGCTTGTGGCAGAGGACCTGCTGGCGTTTTTCCACGAGTGCGGCGCCGCTTCAGAGCACAACCACACAGCGGCGAGCGTTGGCCCGCGCGCAAAGCTTTGACAAGTGACGGATGACATTGTGTGTGTATCGATATCGAACCTTTCAGGTCTGTGAAGTGCAAGTCAGGGGCTGCAAAAAGGCCTCTCTGCCAGAGTCTCGCGCATGAATACACCCACCAGGTAGGGCGCCTCAGTGCCGCCACCACATGCACACCGCTGCCTATCTTGGTGCCAGCTTTCATACCGGCTGCCTAGCATCGAGTAGCCGGGTGACCTGACCTTTGATTATACATACATATTCATTGAATAGTTGCATTGCTAGATTGTGGAATTTCAACCGTCTAATTTGTGCAACAAATAGAGACTGCTACACAGATGAGCATTTAAAAGTCGTGCACATGGTCCATTTGCTATTTCCAGAAATGCTCCATACTCGTTACCTAAGCAAGCAAGGTAGCTGCGGCAATTGAGCACCTCGAACTGTACAGTAGGCAGGTTGTGGCCCTGAAGAGCCGGCTCAAGATTACAGAAGTTGCCCGCAAGCAGCGCTAGGACAAAGAGGAGGAACTGCTTGCGCTCGTTGCCGACTTCACGTCCCAGGCAAGCATTTGTCCTTTGAGCTTTTCACTTTGTATGATATATCACACAGCATAACCTATGTACAACGAACTTTGACACTCAACTAATAGTCTCGACACAAAAGATATACACACAAGTGATGTGTCTTCACAAACTTCAAGACCTGTGACGCACAATATACAAAAATTCACCAGACATACGATACATGACAACATTTGTTTCCGTCACGTGTTGCATGTCTAGCAAAATATTTGAATCAACCATACACATTCACATGTGTATGCAAGATATGTGGTTTCATTTGCCTATTACTTTTTCATCTAGTGAAATCATACATCATGTGCCATGAGCTCCACTTATGTCTTATTCCTTCATGTTGCAGCTTAAGGAGCGGGAGGACGTCTCCCACGACCTGCGAGTTGCGGAGGCGGCGAAATGCGACGTGGGCAGGCGGCTGCGGCAAACGTCGAAGATGATGCATGCACAGAGCCGAGCGGCAGAGGAGCGGCTGGCCGCGGTGGCATCCGAGCGCGACGCTGCCGGGTCGCTCCCGGCGCGGGCTTTGGTGCGGGCGGTTGCCGCCGAGAAGGCGAAGGGCATGGTGGAGGACTTTGTGAAATACGCAGTGCACAAGGCGGGCACGGAGGTTGCAAGGGCGGAAGCCGAGATAGGGCACCAAGAGCAACAACACGATGATGCCGCGGCGGCTGCGGCCGCGGCGGCTGCGGCGGAGCTGCAGCAGGCCAAGGATGCCACGGTGGCCGCAGCGGCAGAGTCGGCGACCAAGCTGAAGCTGCAGCGCAAGATTGCCGCTGAGCGGCAGGCGGAGGTCGCGCAGCTGAAAACCGACTTGGCCTTCTGGAAGAGCCGCCACGGTGTGGCGGCGGAGCTGGCCGACGGGGCGATGGACAGGGTGGAGGAGTTCAAAGCACTCGCCGCAAAGCGCGTGGTGCCGCACTACTAGTGGCACTGACGGGGTGGAGACTGGCTGTTAGCTGATCCACGAGTTGCTCAAGTCAACTTTATTGATACATTTGCAAGCAAAGCGAGGAGCCCAGCCCGACGGACTTCGAGGGTGTTTCTTCGAAGTCAGTTGTAGCACAAGGGCGCCTAGTATAGTTGCTATGTGTCTCTCCACTGACATATGATTCTTGTCTTCATCGGTGACAAAGTGTCACACAAAAGAATGCCAAACGAGGCAACGCCCAGTTTAGGAAAGCAATTGTCGGCAGTGGTAGTACTCGTAGTGTTTGCTTTCGCTGTGTTTTGCTACTGTAATATGACTGGTGAAAATGTTGCACCAATCAACTATGTTGAATTGCAAGGGAAGCCGACATGCAAACCCCCCGGTGGCACATGCCGCCCCAGCCGCGCCGCTACCTCGACGCAGGCCCGTTTTCGCGCGATGCTCGCCTGCAAGATCGGTACCCTCACACTTATACTGTCCTCCTCGCCATGACGGCCGCACGAAAGCCAGCGGGCGTGCAACCTGCGAGGAATGTGCGAGGACAGTGTCTCAGTAGAGGAGCGCCCCGCCAATTGAGCCAGCGGCGGCTGCTCCTCTGTTGCTTCCCGCTCTCTGTCAACTGCATCCTCAAGTGGCGACTCGGTTCGGCTCGCAGAACTAATGTTGCAGCACGTCGTTGCCGTCAAGTCGCGATGGATAGCACATTCATGTAGCCAGGCACTGTCGGCGGCCGTTGTGGCCGTCGCTCGACCTTCGAGATGAGCACAAGTGCACGGGAGCAGGCGGTGCAGCTGCTGAACGATGCGAAGCTCGCCGGCGATGCAAACCAGAAGGCAAGTGTTGAGGTTGCGCTCCCAACTCCTGTCCGTGAAATCCCTCTCGAGAGCTATCGCCGATCTCGAAAGCTCGGTGCAGGATTCACCTGCTGTGACGCTGTGTTTCTCGACGAGCGGCGTGCACAAGAGTCCTTCCAGCAAATATGCCGCAACATGTTCCACATCGTTACGTCTGCGTCTGAAGCGGGCTCGGTGAGACGGCCTGACTCAGCCAGCAACCAGCGACGCCGATGTCAGCTGCTGTGCCGCGCGCAGGTCGGCTTCCTCAGGAGCCTCCGGGAGATCATTGTCAAAAAGGACCCCAGCCTGCTGCAGGTGAGAGACGCCGCGCCTCGCTCCTTCTTCTGCTGCCAATTGTGCTTCTTCCCTGACCAACTGCAACGAGATTCGCGAGGCTGACCCACACTTCACTCCATGCACCTCCGCCTCAGTCAGGCACATGCCGGTTCCTCTGCACGTGTACTCCGTGTTGATGAATAATCAAATCATAAGCGTATCTGATGTCTTTTCTGTGCATCAGGAGTTCCTGCCGGAGCTGGTGCAGCTGCAGCCGGAGCCGGCGGCCGCCGTGCGCAAGTGCCTCGCCGAGCTGCTGGCCGACGCTGCGGCGACAGCGCCGCGCCCGGGCGTACTGCAGCCCGCAGCGGCCTGCCTGGCGGCGCTTGTGTCCGACTCCGCGGCGGGCGTCGCGAAGGCAGCCGTTGTGGCCGCGCTGACGGTCTTCCGCATCGTGTTCGCCATCATCGCTCATCAGGCAGGCGGTTTCAGTGCAAAGTACCAGTGCAAACTGCAGTACTGGCTGTAGTGCTGCAGCAAAACCGGAATATCGACCTGACAGCATGATGCGCGCAGCCTCAACTCATCGTCAGTCTGTGCAAACGTGGCGAGCATGCCTCGGCGCCTTGCTGCCGCCAGCGCATCAACCACACAGAACACTATTGACTTACAAATCTCGCAAACCCTGCAGGGCCAGGGGCCACAGCCGGCGCCGGAATGGGTCAGCCTGTGGGGCGCCGCCGCGGGGCTGCGCGCCGCGGCGATGGGTCTGCTGGCCGGTGGTGTTGGCGGCGCGCCAGACTCGGTGCGCCTGCAGGCGGCCAAGTTCGCGGAGCAGTCGGCGCTCCTGTACACAGCGGACGCGAAGCCCCCGCCGCCACCCGGCGCCGCCTCGCTGGCAGGTGCGGCAGAATGCGATGCAGTGTGTCCACCATGGAGGGTTGAGGTTCGTTAAGTTCTTGACATGTTTTTATTCACGGCCTGATCAGCCATGAGATGCCGGCTGTGTTTCGCTTTGCTTTGCTTTGCGCCAGTTGCCGCCAACTGCATGTTCCGCATTCTCCAACAAATTTCAGCCACAGCTGTATCATCACTCTTACGCTGGCCGCACAACGAGGCCTTGCAGCATCTGGGCATGATCTGGGGACTTGCAGCGGCTGAAGACCCTTACGGCGTGTGTTGCACGCAGGCCCGCCCGGGCCGCTGCCGGCGAGCCATGCGCTGCTGCGGCCGGCACAGCTGGTGGCTGACGCCGAGGCCGCGGCGGCCGCGGTCGCGGCGCTGCTGCGGGCTCCAGGCGTGGACCAGCTGTCGGGCCCACTGCGCATCGTGGCGGTCAAGGTGGCGGGCAGCCTCGCGGCGCGGCGGCCGCGCTTCCTGGGCCGCCTGCTGCCGCCGCTGCTGGTGCTCGCCAAGGCGGCCGCCTCCCAGGTGCTGCTCCAGACCCCTGCGCCAGATCCACTTGTCTGTGCTGTGTGGACCCTGACAGAGCTGGTTTGTGGAAGGCAATGCCCCGCAGCCTGCCTGCAGGATGTACGAGCATTTCTATGATTCGGACAGGAAGGCCAGGTCGCTGCAAGCTTCCAGACTGCAATCAAATTGGCCTGAGCTTGTTCCTGTGGGTCGGGGGGAGGTCGTCGCGTTTGTGGCGGCGATGAGCACGATGCGGTAGGTGGCGGTGGCGCTGGCGGGCGCCGCGCGAATTTGATTCTTGCCGTGAATCTCAACACTGACTGTGCCACATGCAGCAAGATCGGCATCATCCCCTTTTGTGTGATGGCAGGAGCCCGGCGTGTTGGTGGCGGCGACACGATGCGTAGGTGTATGTGGCGCTGGCGGGCGTTGCGAGGGTGGAGGCGCCCGATGCTCACTGAGCAACAACCTCGGAACCACCACCGGTTAATAAATTTGACACAAACACGTACAGCAAGATATTCGTTCATATGTTCCGCATTCGACAGGAGGCCAACGTGACCACAAGCAGCACGATGCGGGAGGTGTCTGTGGCGCTGGCGTGCATCGCGCGGGTGGAGGCGCCGCAGGCGGGGCCCTGGCGCCCAA
>JAABUM010001097.1_pt1 | contig 42118 bp, 43 predicted proteins | sample 5559161 | NCBI WGS metagenome assembly JAABUM01 (sample SAMN10711868, study PRJNA513369) | rock metagenome | isolation source: Antarctica rocks | place: Antarctica: Victoria Land, Siegfried Peak nord
ACCACCAACCCGAGGTCCAGGCCGTCCTGAGCTGGTCCCGCTGGAGACGACGCCACCAAGCCCGAGCCCGACACTGCCACTACAAAGCCCGAGGCGCCTCACCCTAAGTGCGGCTGTAGTACTAAGGGCCGCTGATGAGCATCGATGACCACCTGAGCGGCAATGGCTCGTCAGCGCTGCCGCGCACCGAGCGCCCCGACGCACCGGCATATCTGACCCGCCACCTGGCGCGCCGGTCGACCACCGCTCCCGAGCGCGGGCCGGCCGACGAGGGGACGCCGTTGTATCTACGGCAGTTCCGTGAGCGCGACCACCGCAGCGACCCGGTGATGTACGACGGCAACGTCATCGGGGCGTCCCGGGCGTGGGCCGAGGTGACCCGCACCAAGGAGATCGTCCCGGAGCGCCGGGACCAGCTGGCGGCGGTCGACTGCGACATCTACCTCGTGCGGCACGGCGAGACGCAGGGCTACTCCTCCGAATCAGGCCTTACGCCGCTCGGCTCGTGGCAGGCGCACCGCCGCGGGCAGGAGCTTGCGCGGCGCGTCACCGACGGCATGTCCGTCGAGCTGCTGTGCGCGCCGACCAATCGCGCCCGGCAGACCGGAGAGCATCTGCGTCGCGGGCTGCTCGACAACGTCGGCCTGTTCGGCCGCAGCGCCTCGATCGGCGATCTGCGTGACGCTCCGGACTTTCGCAACTTCGAGGTTGCGACGCCCGACGGTCCGCGCGACGTCACCAGCGCCTTCCGGCTCTACCACCGGGAGATGGAGAAGTACGAGCGCGTCGGGCTCGGCGAGCGGCCCGGCTGGCTGGTCGACGTCGACCGCTTCTGGGGCGTTCAGCAGGGCGGGGGAGACCCCATCACCCACTGGCTGACCATGCCGATGCTGCATTTCGAACCGCCGGTGTCGTGCGTGCGCCGCTTCTGGCGCGGCATCCTTTCGGCCCGAGCCGCCACCGAAGCCCGGACCATCGTGGTCGCCACGCACTCCGGGCCCATCCGCGCCTTCGCTACCACGGCCATGGGATACGACCCCGGCGAGCCGTTCAACACCGAGTTCGTCCGCATCCGGCTGGTAGCCGGCGGGACCACGGCGCTCGTGCTTTACCGCAACCGGGTGCAGGAGGTCGTCGTTCCCGATCTCGGCGCCCTGCCGCCCAGCTCAGACAGCCGCTTCCAGGAGTGACGTTATGACTGACCGACCCACCGTCATCGTTTTCGGCAGCCTCGTGGCCGACCAGCATCTCCGCGTCGGCGGCAAATGTGCCTCCCTCGGCACGATGAGCCAGGCCGGCCTGCCGGTGCCGCCGGGCTTCGCCGTCACCACGGACGTCTTCGCCGAGGCGCGTGACGCCTCGGGGTTGATGCCTCGCATCACCGAGCTGGTCGACAACGTGCATCACGCCGACTATGCGGCGCTCGCGCAGGCCGCAGCGCAGGCCCGTGAGCTGGTGCTGAGCTGGGAGCTGCCCAAAGTCCATGAGAGCCGCATCCGAGGCATGTACGCCGACCTGTGCACGCTGTGCGGCGTCGACGACGTGCCGGTCGCGATCCGGTCGTCGGCGACGGCTGAGGACTCGCCGGACGCCTCGTTCGCCGGGGAGCACGACACCTACCTGTGGGTGTGCGGCGCCGAGGCGGTGCTCGAGAAGATCCGCGCCTGCTGGGCGAGCCTCTACACCGACCGGGCCATCGCCTACCGCAACCAGATGGGCTACGGCCACGACCAGGTCGACATGGGCGTCGCGGTCCAGAAGATGGTCCGGCCACGCGCCGCAGGGGTCGCGTTCACCCTCGACCCGTCCAATGGTGACCGCTCGGGCATCTGCATCGACGCCGCCTGGGGCTTTGGGGAGGGTGTGGTGTCCGGGGACGTCACCCCGGACAACTTCCTCGTCAGCAAGGTCATGTGGTCGATCAACCGCCGCACTATCAGTGCAAAAACACACGCGCACCTGCTGGTCGAGCAGGACGGGTGCGCGTGGCCGAGCGTCGTGCGGGTCGAGCTGCCGGCTGAGCGCGTGAGTGCGCCGTCGCTGACCGACGACGAGGTCGTCGCCATCGCCAAGCTCGCCCGGACCGCCGAGAAGCACTACGGCTGCCCCCAGGACATCGAGTGGGCGGTCGATGACGACCTGCCGCCCGGCGAGGATGTCGTCCTGCTGCAAGCGCGACCGGAAACCGTGTGGAGCAAGCAGCGGCAGGCAATCGGCGCGAAGTCTGACCTCGTGTCCTCGATCGTCGACACCCTGGTCAACCCGCTCTACGCCAGGAAGGGCCAGCCGGCCTGACCAGGGTCAGGACCCCGTCCGGAGAACGGCGGACGAGCCGCACGTGCCGTCGTCCGCTGCCCGCCCTACGAAGGAGATCATTCGATGGCCGACCGTTTCCCCAGCCCGTTCGAGATCGAGACGCCTCCCGGGGCGGAGGGCTGGCAGGAGCTCTACACGTACTCGACGCTGTTCTCCGAGGACCGTCGGGACTACGAGGAGGGCGGCTTCTGGTTTCAGGACGGCGTTCACTGGCCCGAGGCGCTGACCCCGTGGGACACCACCTTCCTTGAGTTCGCGATCGCGTCCCTGTCGCAGTACAACACCAGGCACTACATGATCCCGCCGGCCTTCGGTGTCGACTACCGCATCCTCAACGGCTACGTCTACCTCAGTCCCGTGCCGGCACCGGCGGAACAGATCGAGGGGCGGGTCCCGCTGTTCATGGAGCGGGCTGGCTTCTACTTCGGCAACTGGGACCGGCTCTACGACGACTGGCTGGTCAAGATCCGGGAACTCGTCAAGCAGATGACCGAGTTGCAGGTCGAGCCGTTGCCGCAGATGGAGGACCTCGAGGTCATTACGTCCGGGGCTGGCGTGGGCTCGGGCAGCGACCTGCTGGCGACCTACCACCGGCTGCTCGACCTCGGGCTCACGCTCTGGCAGTACCACTTCGAGTTCCTCAACCTCGGCTACGCCGCATACCTGGACTTCTTCGGCTTCTGCAAGGCTGCCTTCCCCTCGATCCCCGACCTGGCGATCGCCAAGATGGTCGCCGGCGTCGACGTCGACCTGTTCCGGCCGGACGACGAGCTGAAGAAGCTCGCCCGGCTGGCGGTCAGCTCCGGGATCGACGACCGGTTCGCCGCCGGCGACGTCGCGCAGACCTGGGAGCGGCTGCAGGCCGACGAGACCGGCCAGGCGTGGATCGCCGAGTGGGACCGGGCGGCAGAACCGTGGTTCAACTTCTCGAACGGCTCGGGCTTCTACCACTCGGACAAGATCTGGATCGAGAACGTCGGGGTGCCCATCGGGTACATCACCGACTACATCGGCAAGGTGAAGGAGGGGGTCGACCTCGACCGGCCGGTCGCGGCCCTGCACGCCGAGCGGGACCGCGTCGTGTCGGAGTACCGCGACCTGCTGGACTCCGACGAGGACCGGCAGGCCTTCGACGCGAAGCTCGGGCTCTCGCGCACGGTCTTTCCCTACGTGGAGAACCACAACTTCTACGTCGAGCACTGGGCGCACTCGGTGCTGTGGCGCAAGATGCGCGACTTCGGCGGCGTGCTGAAGGCGGCCGGGTTCATCCTCGAGGTCGACGACGTCTTCATGTTCAAGCGGTCCGAGCTCGCCGACGTGCTGTGGGACCTGTACTCCGGCTGGGCCGTCGGCGCACCGTCCCGCGGACCGTCGTACTGGCCCGCCGAGATCGAGCGTCGATACAGCATCCACAAGGCGCTCAAGGAGTGGTCCGCGCCGCCCGCCCTCGGCATTCCGCCGGAGGTCGTCACCGAACCGTTCACCGTCATGCTGTGGGGCATCACGTCCGACTCGGTGTCGGCCTGGTTGAACGTCGGCAGCGGCGGGGACGAGGGCGTCCTCACCGGGTTCGCGGCCTCGCCCGGACTCGTCGAAGGCCCAGCGCGGGTCATCTCCTCCGCTGACCAGATCGGCGAGATCGAGGACGGCGAGATCCTCGTCGCTCCGCTTACCGCACCGTCGTGGGCGCCGATCTTCGGCAAAATCAAGGCCACCGTGACGGACGTCGGCGGGATGATGAGCCACGCGGCCATCGTGTGCCGCGAGTACGGCCTGCCGGCGGTGACCGGCACGGCGTTCGGGACCAAGACCGTCAAGACCGGGCAGATGATCCGCGTCGACGGCAACAACGGCCGCGTCACCGTCCTGGACGACTGAACCGGCACGTGCCGGCGTGTGCCGGCACGGCTTGCCCCACCGACCACAATCCTGACCTAGGACGAAGGAGATCTTTATGCTTACGGTCGAGCAGAACGAGGAGCTGACCAGCGTCGGTCCCGGCACGCGGATGGGCGAGCTGCTGCGCCGCTACTGGTACCCGATCGCGTTCGAGCAGGACTTCGACCACAAGCCGAGCAAGACCGTGCGGCTGCTGAGCGAGAACTGGACGCTCTACAAGACCCCGTCAGGCCGCTACGGAATCATCGGCGAGGCCTGCCCGCACCGGCGCGCGTCCCTGACCTACGGTGTCGTCCACGAGGACGGCATCCGGTGCGGCTACCACGGCTGGAAGTACGACTTCTCGGGCCAGTGCGTTGAGCAGCCGGCCGAGAACGACAACACCACCTTCCGCGACAAGATCAAGGCCAAGGCGGGTGCCGCCCAGGTGATGGGCGGGATGGTGTGGGTGTACGTCGGCCCGGACCCGGTGCCCGAGCTGCCCCGATTCGACGTCTACGTCCTGGACGGCATCCGCGACGTCGGCGTGGCGACCCTGCCGTGCAACTGGTTCCAGATCATGGAGAACTCCGTCGACCCGCACCACGTCGAGTGGCTGCACGGCTACTACTTCGAGTTCCTGGGCCGCACGCAGGGCTTCGACGCGCCGAAGTCGTTCCAGAAGAAGCACATCAAGGTGGCCTTCGACGAGTTCGAGTTCGGCATCATCAAGCGCCGCGTGCTCGAGGGCCACGGCGAGGACAGTGACGACTGGGCCATCGGCCACCCACTGATGTTCCCGTACGGCATGCGGGTCGGCGGGATGTGGATCGACCAGATGCAGATCCGAGTGCCGATCGACGACACCACGACGTGGAAGCTCTTCTACACCCTGCACCACCCCGAAGGCGGGCGGTGGGAGCCGCAGGAGCGCCCGGTCGTCTACGACTACCCCTTCCGCGACGAGAACGGCGAGTTCATCACCGACTACGTCGAGGGCCAGGACGTCATGGCCTGGGTGTCGCAGGGCGCGATCACCGACCGGTCCCAGGAGCACCTCGGCCGCTCGGACCAGGGCGTCGCCATGCTACGCAAGATGGCCAAGGAAGCCATGGCCGCGGTCGAGGACGGTGAGGACCCGCCCGGCGTCGTGCGCGACAAGCGCGAGGTGATCGACCTGCCGTGCGAGAAGGACAAGTTCGGCGCCGGCAGCGCCTTCGCCGACGCGTGGATCACCGGCGGCTCGATGCGCTACAGCCCGATCCGCGAGCAGCTGCTCACCCTGCACCGTGAGGCGGCGGCGGCGCGTGAGACGGTCGCGACCGGTGGGTGACCTGCACGAGGTGGCCGGGCGCGCAGCCCACCACGGGGCCATGCCCCCGCTGCCTCCGGACCCGCACCGGCTGCCCCCGCCGGGCGACTGGTTCGCCTCGGACGCCGCCCACCACCTGCTGGACATGCCGAAGTTCTGCCCTATGTGCGCCTCGGCGCTCGACCGCGGCCTGATCTCAGAGTGGTGGAGCGGCGCGGACCGCGTGTTCCTCACCTGGTGCGCCGACTGCCGGTGGACCGGCAACGTCGTGCTGTTCGCCCGCGCCGTCATCGAGGAGCCGGAGCACTGATGCCCGCGCTCGTCCTGGACTTCGGCGGCCCGGTACTGCTCACGCCCTTCGAGCTGGTCGCCGACCAGCCCGGCACGCCCGCGCACGCGCTGCTGTTCGAGCGCGGACCGCTGGCCACCGCGGAGCGTCCGGACCCGATGTGGCAGGACCTGCAGGCGGGACGCGTCACCGAGCGCGCCTACTGGGACGGCCGGGCGCGGGCCTGGCACGACGCCGGCGGCGACGAGCCGGACATCCGAGCGATGATCGCTCGGCTCTACGACCCGCCCCGCCCGGAACTGGTGCGCGGGCACGCACGGGCGCTGGTGCGCGACGCCAGGGCCGCCGGCCACCCGGTCGCGATCCTGACCAACGACCTGCGCGCGTTCCACGCGCAGGACTGGATCGACCGGATCGAGATCGTGGGCGACGTCGACGTCGTGGTCGACGGATCGATCGAGGGCCACCTGAAGCCGGCGCCGCGCCTCTACGAGCTGCTGTCCGAACGGCTGGGCGTCGGGTTCGCCGACATGGTGTTCCTCGACGATCAGACCAGCAACATCGGCGGCGCCGAGGCGCTCGGCATCCCGTCGGTGTGGTTCGACGTCGCCGACCCCGACACCGGGTTCGCCGCCGTCCGCAAGCTCCTCGGCCTTGGTACAGCAAGTGACCGAGATGGTTGAGCAACGCGAACTGCGGGTCACCCAGATGACCTGGGAGGCAGAGGACGTGCTCTCCGTGCGGCTGGCCCGCATCGACAGCGCCGACCCGCTGCCGGCGTGGGAGCCGGGCGCCCACATCGACGTCTACGTCCGTGACGGCAGTACCCGGCAGTACTCGCTGTGCGGCGACCCGCGCGACCGGTCGAGCTGGCAGATCGCCGTGCTGCGCGAGCCCGCGGGACGCGGCGGTTCCGCCTTCGTGCACGACGAACTGCGCGTCGGCGACCGGCTGCTCGTGACCCGGCCAAAGAACCACTTCCTGCTCGAGGACGCGCCCTACCACGCGCTGATCGCCGGCGGAGTCGGCATCACGCCGATGATGACGATGGCCGAGCACCTGCACCTCGAGGGCCGGCCGTTCCACCTGACCTACGGCGGGCGGACCGCAGGCTCGATGGCCTTCCGGGCCCGGCTGGCCGCCCTCGGTGACCGGGTGACCTACCTCGCCGAGGACCAGGACGGCCGCCCCGACCTCGAGGCGATCGTCAAGGACCTGCCCGACGGGGGGCTGGTCTACGTCTGCGGTCCGCTCGGCCTGCTGCAGGCTGTTCAGGCGGCGGCAGAAGCGGCCCACTGCACACAGCAGGACGTCGTGCGGTTCGAGCTGTTCAGCCGGGCGGGCATCGAACCGAGTCCCGCGGCGGCTCTCGACGCCGACGCCTACGACCTCGTGCTCGCCAAGTCGGGCCACACCCTGCGGCTCGACCCCGAGGCGAACATCCTCGAGGTCGTGCTCGCGCTCGGCGTCGAGGTCGAGAACGACTGCCGCGACGGGATCTGCGGGTCGTGCCTGACCCCGCTGCTCGCCGGCACGGTGGAGCACCGTGACCTCGTGCTGACCAAGAAGGAGCAGGCGGCAATGGATCGGATGCTCATCTGCGTCTCGCGGCCCACCTGTCCCCGTCTCGAGCTGGACCTATAACACCCCCCACCCGACCCGCAGCCGACCGGGCCGCTCGACCAAGGACGTGATCGCGATAGACCGACAGACGCAGGCCGCCGCCGCCCGGCAGCTGCTCGACGCCTACGAGACCGGCAAGCCCATCGCACCGCTGATCTCGACCTACGACGACCTGACCCTCGAGGACGCCTACAGCATCCAGCTCCTGCAGATCGAGGAGCTGGTACGCGCAGGCCGGACGGTCAAGGGCCACAAGGTCGGCCTGACCAGCGCCGCCATGCAGCGGCTGCTCGGGGTGCGCGAGCCGGACTACGGCCACCTGCTCGACGACTTCTTCCACCTCGAGCACGCCCCGATCTCGCCGGACCGGTTTCTGCAGCCCCGGATCGAGCCCGAGGTGGCGTTCGTGCTCAGGCGGCCCCTGCGCGGCCCAGGGATCACGGTCCACGAGGCGGCCGCGGCCGTCGACTTCGTCCTGCCCGCGCTGGAGATCGTCGACAGCCGCATCGAGGACTGGAAGATCGGGCTCGACACGATCGCCGACAACGCCAGTTCCGGCGGTGTGGTGCTGGGGTCGACACCGACCCCGCTGCACGAGGTGGACCTGCGCCTGGCCGGCGCGGTGATGACCCGCAACGGCCAGGTCGTCGGCACCGGCGCGGGCGGAGCCGTTCTCGGCTCGCCGCTGAGCTCGCTCGTCTGGCTCGCCAACACCGTCGGTGCCCGCGGCGTCACCCTCGAGGCCGGACAGGTCGTGCTGCCGGGATCCGTGTGCGCCATGGTCCCGATCGCCGCAGGCGACACCGTCACCGCCACCTTCGCCGGACTGGGCACAGTCACGGCCCGATTCGCCAACAACTAAGAGGAGCGACATGACCAGCACCAAGGCCGCTGCGGCAATCGTCGGGCCCGGCAACATCGGCACGGACCTGATGTCCAAGCTCATGCGCCGCAGCGAGATCCTCGAGCCGCGGTTCATGGTCGGCGTCGACCCGGAGTCCGACGGCTTGCGGCGTGCCGCGCGGCTGGGGCTCGAGGCAAGCGCCGAGGGCGTCGACTGGCTGCTCGCCCAGGACGAGCTGCCCGACATCGTCTTCGAGTGCACCTCGGCGAAGGCGCACCAGGCCAACGCGCCGCGCTACGCCGAGGCGGGGATCCTGGCCGTCGACCTCACCCCGGCCGCAGTCGGCCCGTACCTGTGCCCGCCGGTCAACCTGTCCTTCAACCTCGACGCACTGAACGTCAACATGATCACATGCGGCGGGCAGGCCACCGTCCCGATGGTGCACGCGGTTGCGTCCGTCGTCCGGGTGCCGTACGCCGAGATCGTCGCGTCGGTGTCGAGCCGCTCGGCCGGGCCGGGCACGCGGGCCAACATCGACGAGTTCACCGAGACGACGGCGGCCGCGGTCGCGGCGGTCGGCGGCGCCGAAAGAGGTAAGGCCATCATCATTCTCAACCCGGTCGAGCCGCCGCTGATGATGCGCAACTCGGTGTTCTGCGCCGTCGCGCCCGACGTCGGCGAAGCCGGTGCGCTCCAGGACCGGGTGATGGAGTCGATCCACGCGATGGTGCGCACCGTGCAGGAGTACGTGCCGGGGTACCACCTGCGTGCGGATCCGCAGTTCGACCCGGCCCGCGAGGCGTGGCGCGGCCTGGCCCGGGTGTTCATCCCCATCGAGGTCCGCGGACGCGGCGACTACCTGCCCGACTACGCCGGAAACCTCGACATCATCACCGCCGCAGCGGCACGGGTCGGGGACCTCATGATGGCGCACCGGCTCGGTGTCGCCACATCATGGAAGCCGGCGGCCGCGCTCGGCGACCTCGCGGATCCAGTGGTCGAGCCCGCCGCACAGACGGCCGGGGTCTGACCGCCATGGGAGACATGACGATCCGGCCCGAGGACGTACCGGTCGTCGGCCACGAGGTGACCGAGGCCGACATCGCCGAGCACATGCCGTCCGCCGGCGGCCCGACCGACCTGCGCATCACCGACTCGACGCTTCGCGACGGCTCGCACGCCATGAGCCACCAGTTCACGGTGGAGCAGGTGCGCGCGGTCGTCGAGGCGCTCGACCGCGCCGGGGTGCAGGTGATCGAGGTGACCCACGGCGACGGCCTGGGTGGATCGAGCTTCAACTACGGCTTCAGCCTCGTCGACGAACTCGACCTGATCGCGGCCGCCGTCGACGAGGCGACCCGGGCGAAGATCGCCGTCCTGATGTTGCCGGGACTCGCGACCGTTCACGACCTGAAGCGGGCCCACGGCGTCGGCGCGTCGGTCGCCCGGATCGCCACTCACTGCACCGAGGCGGACGTCTCGATCCAGCACTTCGGCGCGGCCCGAGCGCTCGGCATGGAGACCGTCGGTTTCCTGATGCTGGCGCACCGCGCCACCCCAGAGCTGCTTGCCCGCAACGCCCGTGTCATGGTCGACGCCGGCGCGCAGTGCGTATACGTCGTCGACTCGGCCGGCGCCCTGGTACTGGCGGACGCCCAAGACCGGGTCCGGGCGGTCGTCGACGAGGTCGCCCGGGGCGGCGCCCAGGTCGGGTTCCACGGACACCAGAACCTCAGCCTCGGCGTCGCCAACTCGGTGCTGGCCTACCAGGCCGGTGCCCGGCAGATCGACGGCGCGCTCTGCGCTCTCGGGGCCGGCGCGGGCAACTCGCCGACCGAGGTGCTGGCGGCGACCTTCGAGCGCATGGGCATCCGCACCGGCGTCGACCTCGGCGAGGTGCTGTCGGCCGCCGAGGAGGTGGTCCGTCCGTTCGTGCCTCGGTTGCCGTGGATGGACCGGGCGTCGATCACGCAGGGCTACGCCGGCGTCTACTCGTCATTCCTGCTGCACGCCGAACGCGCCGCCGAGCGGTACGGGGTCCCCGCCCACGCGATCCTTCAGAAGGTGGGGGAGTTCGGCTACGTCGGCGGCCAGGAAGACATGATCATCGACATCGCGCTGCAGCTGGCCCAGGAGCAGGAACTCGGCGACCTCGCCGGTGCGGGGGTCCGATGACCGCCAGCACGCGCGGAACGCCCGGCGCCGCCCCGGCCAGCGGCTGGGACGTCGCCTCCGTCGCGGCCGAGCTGCTGCGCTGCGAGAACGAGCGTATCGAGCGGCCCGCCTTCACCGACGACTGGCCCGACCTCGACCTCGACACCGGCTACCGCACCCAGGACCGTAACCTGCAGGCCCGGCTCGACCGCGGCGAGACACTGGTCGGCATCAAGCTCGGCCTGACCAGCAAAGCCAAGCAGCAGCGCATGGGCGTGCACGTCCCGTTCGTCGCCTGGCTCACCGACGCCATGCTGCTGCCGATCGGCGACCCCGTGCCGCAGACGCGCCTCATCCATCCACGGCTCGAGCCGGAGATCGTCTTCCTCATGGGCGATCGGCTGCAAGGACCCGGCATCGGCTGCGCCCGCGCGATGGCAGCCGTCGAATCCGTGTGGGGCGGCGCCGAGGTGATCGACAGCCGCTACCGAGACTTCCGGTTCACCGCGGGTGACGTTGCGGCCGACAACGCGTCGTCGGCGGCCTTCGTCACCGGCCCGGTCGGCGTCCCGGCCACCAGCCTCGACCTGTCCCTCGAGGCCGTCCTGGTCGAGGTCGACGGGGCGGTCGTCGACTCGGCGACGGGCGCCGCGGTGCAGGGGCATCCCGGCGAGGCGCTGGCGCTCGCCGCCAACGAGCTGGCCCGACGCGGCCGGGCGATCGAACCCGGGTGGATCGTGCTCACTGGTGGCATGACCGACGCGGTCCCGGCGCCGCCCGGGGTCGCGGTGGCGATGCACTTCACGAACCTCGGATCCGTCTTCGTCCACGGCGGACAGGCCTGATCGGGATGCCCCTGATCGAGGTGACGCTCGTCGAGGGCCGTAGCCCCGAGCAGCTGCGAGCGCTGGTCAGCAAGCTCACCCGGGCGGCGTGCGACGCGGTCGCCGCACCGGTCGAGAGCGTGCGCGTCGTCGTGCGCGAAGTCCCCGCCACGCACTGGGCGGCCGGAGACGTGACCATCGCCGAACGAAGGACGCAACGACAGGAGGCACCGTGACCGGCTCGGAATTTTTCGGTCACATCATCGACGGCGAGGAGGTCCGGTCCGCCACCGGCGCCACCTTCGAGGTGTGGAACCCGTGGACGCAGCGGGTGTGGGCGGAAGCCGCCGAAGGCGCCCCCGAGGACGCAGCCCGCGCCGTGGAGAGCTCGCGCCGGGCCTTCGACGACGGCCCGTGGCCGCGCATGGGACGCGCCGAACGAGCCGCCGCTATCCACCGTCTCGCCGACGCCATGGAGTTGCGCGCCGACGAGCTCGCCACGCTCGACACCAAGAACATGGGCAAACCAATCGCGCAGGCCAGGCACGACGTCGGGCGGTCGGTGTGGAACTTCCGCTTCTTCGCCGACCACCAGCGCGACCACTGCGCCGAGGTGTACCCGATGGACTCCGGGCACCACACCTACAGCGAATACGGCCCGGCCGGCGTCGTCGCCGCGATCAGCCCCTGGAACTTCCCGCTGATGATGGCGAGCTGGAAGGTAGCGCCGGCCGTCGCCTGGGGCAACACGTGCGTCATCAAGCCCTCCGAGGACACGCCCGCATCGGTCACCATGCTCGGCCGGCTCGCCACCGAAGCCGACCTGCCGCCCGGGGTGATCAATGTGCTCAACGGCTACGGCGATCCCGCCGGCTCGTCACTGGTCGCGAACGACCGGGTCGACCGGGTGACCTTCACCGGCTCGTCCAGCACCGGCAAGCTGGTCATGGCCTCGGCGGCGAGTCACCTGGCAGCGGTGTCGCTCGAGTTGGGCGGCAAAGGCGCGAACATCGTCTTCGACGACGCCGATCTCGACAACGCCGTGCACTGGGCGGTCGAGGCCATCTTCCGCAACTCCGGCCAGATCTGCCTCGCCGGGTCCCGCCTGTTCGTCAGCTCCCGGATCTACGACGAGTTCATGGAGCGGTTCACCGCTGCGGCCGAGGCGCTGGCCATTGGCGATCCCTTCGATCCCGCGACCCGGTTCTCGAGCCTTGCCAGCAAGAAGCACTTCGACAAGGTGGCGTCCTACATCGACGGCGTCGGCCTGGACGGCGGCAAGATCCTGACCGGCGGCGTCGACGAGGACGGGCGCTGGCTGGTCCGGCCAACGATCGTCACCGACCTTCCGCTCACGGCGCCGGCTTACTGCGAGGAGATCTTCGGCCCGGTGTGCGTCGTCAACCGGCTCGAGTCCGAGGACGAGGTCGTCGCGCTCGCCAATGAGACACGCTACGGGTTGAACGCCATGCTGTTCACCGAGAACCTCTCCCGCGCCCACCGGGTCGCCTCGCGGCTGCGGGCCGGAACGGTCTGGGTCAACTGCTTCTTCATCCGCGACCTACGCACGCCGTTCGGCGGCGTGGGCGACTCCGGCGTCGGGCGCGAGGGCGGGAACTTCAGCCGCGAGTTCTTCACCGAGCCCAAGTCCGTGGTCATGCAGATCAAGCGGAGCGTCTCCTGAGCGAGACCACGAGCTGCCGCAGGACGCTGCCGGGTAGCGTGCGTCCCGGCGGTAGCTAGCGCGGATCCTGACCCGTACGCGCGCGAACTCGACGGGGCGCGCCGTACCGGGCGGACCATGCCCGACTGCTTACCACCCGCGGGTCGACCTCGCTGCCCGACGCGTACGCCGTACAACGCTGGTTGACCCAGTTCCGCCTCCAGCGCGGAGCGTCGGTGGCGCCGACATCGTCCAGCAGAGCGTCAGCCGGCCGCTGACACCGCCGACAAGCAACTCCAGGACCGATCGACCCAGAAGAGCGACGTCGACGGCGAAAGAAGCGCCCTGTCATCGGAGTGCCATCAAAAATCGTTGTTCTCGGTCGACAGAGCACGTGGCGGACCGCGACGTCGCAGCGGGGGCAAAGGAGTGCCAGATGGGGCACCTTCTGCCATCCGCACTGCTCTAATTGACATAACCATTATAACCGGCGGCTACTGTTCCTGCAGGTCAGGTGCACTTTCGGTCTCGTTCGAAGCCACGGTGGCGTTCCGTCGGGCCCGACGCAACACTTCGAGCGGCCAGTCGCCGCAGCCGCGCTGCGCTGGTGCCCAGAACCACCGCAAGGACCTCGAAGTCCCCGTAGGCGCAACCGGGGGGTATGGCATCCTTGTGGCCTCCCCCAGCGCCGGGCTGGGGCGGCGGTGGCTATAGAGGCGGTGAGCCGCCCTCCGGGTTGCGCTGGGTCTCCACGACGGTGCCTGCTGAGGTAGGGGCCGCTGCTCCTTTCGGAGAGCGCTCGCTCCGCTGATCGCCCGGTAGATCGTCGAGCCGGTGACGCCTGCGAGCTCCTCAAGCGGTTGTAGTCACCTCATTATCGTCACGTCAGTGATCAAGCAGTGCTGGGTTGATTGGACCCCAAGAGTTCACGGCAGCAAGGTCGACTTCCCATGTCCGCGGGTACTGCGGGAAGGAGTTGTGCCAAGGCCGAGGCTCGAAGTAGCCTCTGGATTCGTCAATGATGACGTCGAGTTGTGTGAACAGTTCTACGAGGTTGCCGTCAGGGTCGTTGTGGTACGTGAATATGTTGTGCCCCGCTCCGTGGCGGCCGGGCCCCCATTCCAAGCGGTAGTCGTTGCGGGCTAGGTGATCCAGCATCGTCTGCAGGTGGTTGAGGTCGCGCATCTCGTACGCGATGTGGTGGAGGCCCTGCCGCTTACTGCTTTGCATGAAGTTCGCGGCGTGATGGTCGCCGTTGCAGCGCAGGAAGACGAAGAAGTCCCCTATGGTATCGGACCATTTGAAGCCCAACAGGTCCTGGTAGAACCTTTGCATGGGTGCGAGGTTGGGGACAAATGCGGCGACGTGCCCGAGTTTGGTGGGTCGAAGCTGGGTGTAGCTGTCCACACCGCTCCCCGCTTGGGCCTGGTACAGGTGCAGCGGCGTTGCGGTGTCAGGCTCCTGAAGTATGAGCACGTCAGGCGTGGAGGGCGCAATATCCGTGCGCCGCTCGACCTCGTAGCCCGCGTCCTGTAGCCGGCGTTGGGCGTCGCCGAGGTCTTGCCAGAGCTCATAGCCAACGTAGCTTCGAGGATTATGGTCGCCTTGCTCAATGACGACGCAGTGGTGATCGAAGCTGGTGGTCAAGAACGCCTGACCGGGGCTGCTGTCGACCAGTACAAAGTCCAGTACGCGCGTGTAGTAATCCACTAGGCGTGCCACATCGGGGGTTTGAAAGCCGACGTAGCCTAATTTCGACACTGTTACGGTGTTGTATTCCACCGGTCTGGTGGCCGACGAGCCGGTCATCGGCTCAACGTTGCCGCTGGGGCTGGAACGAGTATCGGGGTCGTACTGCGGTGCAGGCATGAGTCCATCGGCTTTCCTGTCAGTCCGGGTTGGTTGTGTTAGTGCGGTCGCACGCAGTGCGCTCGCCGTGACGCTCATGGCTCGCACCTCACCTTGTGCGCATGGTGGGTCTGGGCTCAGCTGTTCCGAACACGGCGGCGGCGGCTTCCTGCCAGGCCGGGTCGGTGAGGTCGATGAGGTTGGGGTTGCCGTCGCACCACTGGAATCCGTGCTTCAGTTTGCTGATCTTCCAGCCGTCGGCCGTCCGGTTGAAGGAGTTCTCGTACCAGCCGTACTGCGTGTAGTGGTCATCGCCGTGCCTGTTGGGGAAGCGGTGGCGCGACACGTGGTAGAAGACACCGTCTGCGTGGTCGCCGTGCAGGTTGATGTGGAAGTTGGAGTACTGGTGCATCACCGTCAGCCGCTCCAAGCAGGCGCTTGCGAAGCGCGCGAAGAGCTCAGGGGTTGTCGTCGTGGGCGGCTGACCGGTCAGGTCGAAGAAGTCGACGTCGAAGGGGTCCGCCAAGGTGGCGGCGTACATGTCCCAGTCATGCAGGTCTAATGCGCGTCCGAATCGGAGCATCACGTCGCTGATCTGCTGCCGGTCCCAGAGTTGGCTTATCATCTCGTCGGTCGTCAAGCTTGTTCCGTTACCCATGTGGGTGCCCCATTCTATTTGACAGTGGGTATGTGAGCGGTCGGTCAGATGCCCCTTCGGACTGCACTCGTTCGGTCTTCTGCTTATTTCGCTTCCTCCCCGGTGATGGTCCGAGTGCTCGCCGTACACGCGGTTGCGGTGCCGGGTAGTTGCTGGGGCCGAGGAAGAGGACCCGCGCGGCGCTGTCGCGGTAGGGAGCTGCTGGTCAACGCGAACCGGCGGTCCAACCCCCGTCGATGCTGATGATCTGCCCGGTGACCCAGGTCGACTCGTCCGAGGCCAGGTACATCGCCAGGTGGGCGGTGTCTTCGCCAGTGCCTGGGCGCTGGATGAGCTTCTGGCTGAGCTGGTAGTTGCGGCCGGCCTCGTCGACCGCGGCATCCGTCGCCGGTGAGGTGACGAAGCCGGGAGCAATCGCGTTGCATCTGATGCCGCTGGCGGCTCCTTCTGCTGCGAGCGTTCGTGTCAGCGCGACGATCGCCCCTTTGGCGGCAGCGTGTGCGGCTTGCCCGAGTGGCGCGATCCCTTGCAGCGCGGAGATGGAGGCGACGTTGATGATGGATCCGCCACCGTCGAGCAAGTACTGCCAGGCCGGGCTAGTCACGTGGAAGACGATGTCCAGCTCCACGTGCAGGACGTGCTTCCACAGGTCCAGGGTCATCTCCGCGAAAGGCGCGAATCCGAAGCCCGCAGCGTTGTTGTATAGGACGTCGATTCCGCCAAGGCGCTCTGCCGACTCCTCGACCCAATGCTGCGCCGCGGCCGGGTCGGCCAGGTCGACGGTGCTGCCGGTGACGTCGAGCCCCTCGGCCTTCAGTGGTGCTGCCGACTTCTCGGCGGCGCCTTGGACGTTGTCGCAGCCGTGCACGCGCGCGCCGTGGCGGGCGAACAACGCCTGAGCCGCGAGCCCCTGCCCCCCTGCCGTTCCGGTCAGAAGTACCCGCTTGCCCTCCAGCCGGCCGGGATGGTTCATGTGCGCTCCTCTTTGCAGTTGCTGCTGTGGTGGTCGTCAGTGACCGCGGGTGGGGTAGGAAGATTGGAGCCGGAGGCGTGCGGGTGCCACCTGGCGCTCGGTGACGCCGGCGGCTTAGGGTGCCGACGGCAGGAACAGTGCGGACACCTCCGGCTGCCGCTGGTTGTCGGCGCCGAGGCGCTTGATGACGTCGGCCGCGGCGATCCCCCGTACGCCAGCCAGGGTGATCTGTCCGTCGTACTTGGTGGTGATGCACCGCTCAACGCGTGCGGCATGCACTGCCTCGCAGTGACAGGCCGCCGATTCCGCTACACCGGCCCAGGCATTAGAGGATTCCAAGCGGGCGAGGCTGTCCGCGTCCGCTACCACCACTTCGACGGCCGCTTGGTATTGCCGGTCCTCCGGCTTCCACATGCCCACCCCGGGGTGGTCAAGAGTGACCTCGACCGGCTCGAACAGGTGCCGGCGCACCTTGAGGACATCCGGCGAGGACGCCAGGCTGGGCGCCAGATCCTGGCTGACGAAGCGCCGGAGCTCTTCCGCGCTGACGTCGGGCCGACGCCGCAGGAACAGCAGATGACGTATCCAGGTGTCAGAACCGTCCGGAGCCGGCTCCTTGGTGTGGTCGACCTCGGTCAGCGTGTTCTCCCCAAGGCTCGCGTAGGCGATCTGTTCGGCGAGAAAGTTGATCCCGTCATCCATCTGCAGGTTCGACGCGGCTTGGAAGGCCGCTAGACCGTCTTCGGTGGCGAACGCCGCCTCGGGGACGCCGTGGAACTCATCCTCGGGTGCCGGGCGGTGGCTGACGCCCGCGAGCCGGGGCCAGGTCTGCGCGTCGAAGGAGACTGCGTGCAGCCAGACGCTGCTGATACCGGGAAAGCGCGGCGGCAACGTGACGTGCGCGTTGAGCCAGTAGTCGTAGAAGTCGGGGGACGACAGACCCTCCTTGGCACGAAGGGGAAGTATGAGCGTGAGGACGTCCCCCCTTCGGGGCGTCACGGGAGTGGTCCCATCGCTGGGGGCGATCGGTGGCCGGGTCATGGCTTGAACGTCGTGCCACAGCCGCGGCAGCCGTCGTAGGGGGCGCTGGCCGCCTGCGGGTCCGCGAGGACCTTGTCAACCAGGCTCTTGAACTCGACCGAGTTCTTGGAAGGGTCGTTCACCCTGGCGGTAACCGCGTCGGCGTTAGCCTTGGTGATCACGGTGAAGCCGGTGTTGATCCAGCCCTTGGGCAGTGGCGTCTTCTTGGCGAGGTTGCCCAGCAGCAGGCGGCCAGCGAGGTAGCCCTCCACCCAGCCGTCCTGGCTGACGATCGCGACCATCGTCCCGTCCTTGACGGCGGCGATGTTCGCGGCGCTGTCACCGCTCGTGGCTCCGATCCGGAACGACGAGCCGCTGTCCTTCTTAAGTTTGATCAGGTTCGGGACGTCTTGGTCGCACTGCCCGATGAAGCCTAGGGCGCCTGGGTTCTGTTGAATGATGCGCTGCCAGGACGCGTAGTTCTTGGTGGCATCCCCGTCCACGGGTTGGTTGCCCTTGACGGTGACGCCGGGCTGCAGTTGCTTCATCGTGTCGGTGAAGCCCTGCTGCGGTCCGACCAGGGACGGCAGTCCCGGGACGCAGATTCCCCCGATGATCTCGCCTTTGGCGCCGGCGGGCAGCGCCTTGGCGAACTCCTTCGCGAGGCCTACGCCGAGGGAGTACTTGTCTGGCGCGAAGTGGGTCGCTGCCTTGGAACCTGGCGAGTACAGGTCGATGGTGACCGTCGGCAGGCCGGTCTGGTCGATCGGCACCTTGAACAGGTCTCCCGGGAACGCTGCAACGATGGCGCCGTCGGCGCCGGCGGCTGACGCGTCCTGCAGGGCCTTGATGCCCGCCGGTGGATTGATGTCCGTGGGCCCCACCCATTTGACTGTGGCCCCGGCCTCGTCTGCGGCCTGCTTCGCCCCTGCCGCCTGGTTCTGGGCCAGCGGGGCGCGGTAGATGGTGTCGAGAATGATTGTCTTGCCCTTGGCGTACTGGCCGCTAGGCGCCGCTGCCGACCCGGTGGTAGCGGTAGGGGACTTGGACGAGCTGCCGCCGCAGGCCGTCGCGCCCAAAGCCAGGGCTACAACGGTTGTAGCCAGCGCTGTGCGCCGTGGAACTGATCTCATCACTGGACTCCTTGGGCTTGGCCGGCCAGGTCAGCGGCCAGGTTGGGGACAGGGGGCCGCCCGGCGGGAGCGGTGGTGCTTCCGGCGTTGATTGCCTCGGCGAGCTCGTGCTCCGTGGCGTCGGCGATGGGGATCTCTTGGACGACCCGGCCGGAGGACAGCACGAGGACGCGGTGGCACACCGCCTGGTACTCGATGAGCTCGGAGGAGGTGAACACGACAGTGACCCCGTCCGCGGCGAGGCTGCCGATCAGGTCGTAGATCTCGGCTTTGCCGCCCACGTCGACACCGCGGGTTGGGTCGTCCAGTAGGAGCACTCGGGGGTGGACTTCGAGCCACTTGGCCAGCACCACCTTCTGCTGGTTGCCCCCTGACAGCGAGCTCACGGGCAGGTGGGTCGAACCGGCCCGGATCTGCATGTCCGTCACGCGCTGTCCGGCGCGTCGATGCAGATCGTGCTGTCGGTAGGTCGGGTCCCTGGTGCTTGCCATCCGGACCGCTGCGATGTTGTCGCCGACGGAGCGGCTCATCATCAGACCGGCTCGTGTGCGATCGGCTGGCACGAACCCGACTTGAGCGCGGGCAGCGTCACGAGGGCTCCTGGGCGACCACGGCCGGCCAGCAAGCTGCATGCCGCCGGAGTCGATGGCCAGGTCACCGAAGATGGCGCGTAGGACCTCTTGCTGCCCCGCACCCTCCAAACCGGCAAGGCCGAGGACTTCTCCCTCGTGCACGTCGAGGCAGACGTCGCGCAGCCGACCCTGAGCGTTGACCCGGTCCAGGCGAACCGCCACGGGGGCCGCCGCTCTTTGGCTGCTGGCTCCTTTCGGAGTGCTGCTGGCCTTCCGGCCGAGCATGGCCTCGACGACGGACGGGATGCTCAGGTTGTCGGTCACGTCCGTCTCGATGATCTGGCCGTTGCGCATGACGCTGATGCGGTCAGCGAGGGCAAAAACTTCCTCTAGGCGATGAGAGATGTAGATGAGCGCCGTGTTGCTGTTTCGCAGCTCGTCGATGAGCTGAAACAGGCGGGCGCTCTCGTGCGAGTTCAGTGCGGAGTTCGGTTCGTCGAGGATGAGGACGCGAGCATCGCCGATCAGGGCCTTGCAGATCTCGACGAGCTGCCGCTCGGCGAGGGTGAGGCGGGCGACCAGGGTGTCCAACGGGAAGGTCAAGCCGAGCCGCCTTACGACAGGCGCAGCGCGAACACGCATGGCCCGCCGGTCGACCCGGCCGGCCCTGGTGGGCTGGCGTCCCATGAAGAGATTCGCGAGCACGTCCAGGTCGGGGAACAGGCTCAGCTCCTGAAACACGATGCTGATTCCCGCCGCGCGCGCTTCTGCTGCGTCGCGAAAGACGACTTGCTCCCCGTCCAGGCTGATCACGCCGTCGTCGGCTCGCTCGACGCCGGCAAGGATGCGCATCAGCGTCGACTTCCCGGTGCCGTTCTCCCCAAGCAGAGCGTGCACCTCACCGGCATGCACTTCAAAACTGGCCCCACGCAACGCCCGGACGCCTCCGTAGCTCTTACGGAGGGTGTCGGTTGTCAGCACGGCGGATGAGGTCACGCTTGGGCCCCCGCTCGGTTACGTCGCCGAACCACCGCGTCGAAACCGACGGCGATCACGATGACGACACCGGTGACGAACTGTCCCCAGTCCGCGGGTACCCCGAGCTGGGTCAGGCCCCCAGCGATGACGCTGATCAGCAGCGCCCCGATCAACGCACCCGGGACGCTTCCCGCGCCGCCGGCCAGCCCGGTTCCGCCGATGATGGCGGCCGCGATCACGGTGAGCTCATAACCGGTCCCGACTCCGGGGTCGGCAGCCCCGAAGTAGGCCAGCGTGAACACGCCGGACAGTCCGCACAGGGCGCCGAGGAGGGTGAGGACCGTGAGCCGCACCCGGGCGATCGGGTACCCAGTGAGCCGGGCCGCCTCCTCGTTGGACCCCACGGCTCGTACGGCGTACCCGAACTTGGTGGAGCGAAAGACAAAGGTCAGCAGCGCGCACAGCACCACGAACAGGTAAATGATGCTGGGGACACCAAAAGGAGTTGCGCCTAGCCACCGGTAGAACGAGCTCTGCACCGGCTGCCCGCCAATGGGCGAGCTGTGCGACACGACCTGAGTAATGCCGCGGTATGCGGAAAGCGTGCCCAACGAGATGATGATGACTGGGAGTTTGAAACGATTTGCCAGGGCTCCGTTCAAGGCACCCAGCGCGGCGCCCAGCAAGACGCCGAGGACGGCAGCAAGCCACGGGTTCAAGCCGTCCCGGGCCAGGACTGCCGTGACGATCGTGCAGACGCTGTAATTGCTGCCGACGGACAGGTCGAGCTCGCGCATAGCGAGCAGGAACACGACACCCAACGCCATGATCCCAAAGAACGCGGACTGTTGCCCCAGGTTCGTCAGGGACTGGGACGACACGAAGCGCGGGTGGCCGACCGCCACGAGGGCGACGATTGCCACGAGGACGAGCACGATGCCGGTCTCCTGGACGCGAAGCACCCGTCCTACCCGAGAACGACTGGTGGGGGGGCTTGCGTCCGCGGGAAGGGGCTCGACAGCCGTGTCGGGGGTCGGTGCCACCTGCATCGCCCCTGGGCGTTCGCCGCCTTGCACACTCATCGGCTGACGTAACGGTCAAGCCCGCGCATGACGCCGAACTGATCCTGTCGCAGCCGGGACGCGCGTCGCGCGTGGTGTCCGTGCTGTCCGGCGTGGGTGCTGCCGGATGCACTGCACAAGTCGGTCACGCCGTGTACAGCGCGTTGGCACCGGCGGCGACGTCCAGCGCCGCACCGGTGATGAACTCGGAGTCCGCGCTGACCAAAAACAGCACGCTGCGGGAGACCGCCTCCGGCTCCACCCACGGGACCGGGATCATGTTCAAGGTCTGGTAGCGCGGCAGTGCATCTTCGATCGTGGGGTGCTCGATGTCGGGGCAGAACAGCTTGTAGGCGTTCTCGTTCTCCATCATCGGAGTGCGCACAATCGTCGGGTTCACGATGTTGGCTGTGATGCCCTGCGCGGCGTACTCCACCGCGATGCACTTGACCAAGCCGTGCAGCGCCCACTTGGAGGCGGAGTAACTGGATAGGTTGCGACCGCCGGTACGCCCCAGTGTCGAGCCGGTGCACACGATGCGCCCGTAGCCTTGCTGGACCATCGCGGGCAACACGCTATGGATGGCGTTGACCGACCCGTACAAATTCACGTCGATGACGTCGCGCCAGTCGTCGTCGGACAGCTCGTCGAAGCTCTTCCAGTGCACGATGCCGGCGGCGTTAACCAGGATGTCGATCCTGCCGTACTCGCCCAGGGTGCGCTCGGCGACCTGGCTCAGCACCCCGCGGGACCGCACGTCAACCCGTTCTGCAACGCAGGTGCCGCCGCCCGCGGTCACCAGGCGCACGGTCTCCTCGAGGTCGGTCTTGGCTGCCATCGCGTACGGCACACCGTCGATTTGCTCGGCGATGTCGCAGGCGATGATCGTTGCACCCTCCTCGGCCAGGGCGAGCGCATGCGAGCGGCCTTGGCCACGCGCCGCCCCGGTGATGATCGCAACCTGACCGTCAAGCTTTCCCATGGTTCCGTCCTTGTGCTGGAGGTTGTGGCTGGTTAGCGGGGGCTGACGGGACGTCACGGTTCCTCACGCAGGAGGCGGGCGTGCCCTCGTGTGGCCGACCGCGTGCCGCAACATGAGTCATGGATGCACCTGCCCGGCGAGTTCCAGAGCGACGTCGACGATGAGGTCTTCCTGGCCGCCGACGAAGCCGCGTCGGCCAAGCTCCAAGACGAGTTCGCTTTCTGGGACAGCGAAGCGGGCGGCCGCCCTGCGAGCGTGAAGCAGAAAAGAGGAGTAGAGCCCGGCGTAACCCAGCAGGACACTGGTCCGGTCCAGCGCCGGCAGCTGCCCGCGGAGCGGCTCGGCCACCTCCTCTTCGGCGCTGTCGAGAAGGCCCAAGGTGTCGATGCCGGTGGTGATGCCGAGCCGGTCGCAGGCGGCGACCAGCACTTCGGTCGGGGCGTTGCCGGCTCCAGCACCCAGCCCGCGTAGGCAGCCGTCGGCCTGCTGCGCGCCGGCCTGCACCGCCGCGAGGGTGTTGGGAATCGCGGAGCCGAGGTTGTTGTGGCAGTGCACACCAACCTGTATCTCGGGTCGCAGCGCCGTGCGCAGCGCGAGAACCCGGTCGGCGACCTGCGCGGGCAGCATCGCCCCTGCGGAGTCAACGACGTACACGCAGTCCGCACCGGACTCCTGCATGATCACCGCTTGGGTGGCGAGCTGCTCGGGGGTGATGCGGTGTGCCAGCATGAGGAACCCGACGGTCTCGCGGCCCAGGTCCTTGGCGGCGGCCAGCAGTTCTGGCGCGACGTCGGCTTCGGTGCAGTGCGTGGCGACCCGGATGATGTCGACGCCAGCGTCGACTGCCTCGCGGAGTCGGTGGACGGTACCGACGCCGGGCAGGATCAGCGCGGCGAGCAGGCTGTCGGGTAGTTCCTTACGGGCTGCGGTGATGAGCTCGATCTCGTCGGTAGTGCTGCGGCCGTAGGTCAGGGAGGACCCGCCGAGCCCGTCGCCGTGCGCAACTTCCACGACGGGGATGCGGGCTGCGGCGAGCGCGGCACTGATGTGCTGGACCCGGTCGGTGTCGAAGCGGTGCGCAACAGCGTGCGAGCCGTCGCGCAGCGTGGAGTCGGTGATCCGCACCTGCGTCGAGGAGGCGGCCGGGCTTGCGGGCACCGGAGGCGTTGTTGTGGTCACGCGGCGGCGCCGGCGCTTTCGCGGACGAGCTGTTCAGCAGTCTCGACCGCTGCTGCGGTGATGATGTCCAGGTTGCCGGCGTAGGAGGGCAGGTAGTCGGCGGCCCCGGTGACTTCCAGGAAGACCTGCACCACGGTGGTACCGCCGGGCCCCTGCTCGGGTTCGAAGACCGGGCCGGCCTTGAGCCGGTAGCCAGGTGCGTAGCGCTGGACGGCTTGGACGTAGTCGTGCACTGCCCAGGTGATCGCCTCGTGGTTGGCGTCCGGTGGCACGGCACACAGCACGGTGTTACGCATGCGGATCGGCGGGTCGGCGGGGTTGAGGATGATGATTGCCTTGCCGGCACGGGCGCCGCCGACGTCCACCAGCGCCCGGCTGGTGGTGTTGACGAACTCGTCGATGTTCGCCCTGGTCCCGGGTCCGGCGGCTCGGCTCGCGAGCGAGGAGACAATTTCGGCGTAGCTGACGGTGGTGACGCTGGCGATGGCGGCGACGACGGGGACGGTGGCCTGACCGCCGCAGGTGACCAGGTTGAGGTTGGGCGCCTGCCGGACTTCCGCGAGGTTCACCGCGGGGACCACAAACGGGCCGACGGCCGCTGGGGTGAGGTCCAGTGCGGTGAGGCCGGCGGCGGCGTAGCGGGGGGCGTTCGCTAGGTGGGCCTGTGCGGACGTTGCTTCGAAGACGATGCTCGCGCCGTGCGTGTCGCGCAGCAGGTCGTCGACCCCGCCGGCAGTCACGTCGATTCCCATCTCGCTCGCCCGGTGCAGCCCGTCGCTGGTGGGATCGACCCCGACGAGCAGGACGGGCTGCAGGACGGTCGAGCGCTGCAGCTTCACGAGCAGATCGCTGCCGATGTTTCCCGAGCCCACGACTGCGACTTTGGTTTTCATCAAGCTCCTACCTGGGCGGGCAGCGGCTGCATGGTCGCTGTCGCTGAACCAAGGACGTCGAAGTGTGCCTGCACGATCTGGCCGGGCTGGATTGGGTGGGCGGCGGTGCAGGAACCGGAAAGGATCACTTGGCCGGCGGTCAGAGTGGTGCCGCGCCGACCCAGCTCGTTGGCGAGCCAGGCAACCGCTTCGGCGGGATCGCCGAGCACCGCCGAGCCCTGCCCGGTGTCGAGGACCTCGCCATCACGCAGCAGTTCGCAGTGCAATCCGCCCAGGTCCAGGCCGGCCAGGGGGCGGGGCGGGCCGAGGACGAACAGCCCGGACGAGCCGTTGTCGGCGACCGTGTCGGCCAGGGTGATGCGCCAGTCCGCGATCCGGCTGTCAATGATTTCCAGGGCCGGTGCGACTGTTGCGGTTGCTGCGCGCACGTCGCTGGCGGTCACTCCGGGTCCTGCCAGCGTGTCAGCGAGCACGAAGGCGATCTCGGGTTCGGCGCGGGGTTGCAGCAACCGGCCGGCCGGCAGCTGACCGCCGTCGGCAATGGCCATGTCGTCCAGCAGGTGACCGAAGTCCGGTTCGTCGACTCCCAGGGCACGTCGCATCGCTGCGGAGGTCAGACCGACCTTGAACCCGACGACGCGGCGCCCCGCCCGCTGTCGGTGTGCGACCTGGGCGAGCTGGACGGCGTACGCGTCGTCGACAGTCATGTCGGGGTGCTGGCCGCTGGGCGGCTCCGTCGGACTGCCCTCGTATGCCGCGAGAAGTACGCCGGTGACGTGCTTGTAGTGCTCGTCGTTCATATAGCCCCTATCGGGTGCAGTTTCGCGCCGTGCCTGGCGGACGGCTGCTTGGTCAGCTGTCGGCGAGACGTCCGCCAGGCTGGTCGACGGCGAGGACCTGACCCTGGGTGGACACCCGGGCGATCGGTCCCAGCCACACGTCGATCGAGCCGGGCTCCTCCGGTGGGAAGATGCGGGGCCGCCAAGCGGCCTCGTCCTCGATTCGACGGACCCCGTAGGAGTATTCGTAGGTGAAGCCCTCGGGGCCGGCAAAATAGAGGAAGACCGCTGTGGACTGCGGGTGCCGGCCGGGTCCTTGCTCGATCTTCACGTCGTGCGCCTGCAGGAAGTGCCAGTTGCGGAACACATCGTCGATGGTGGCGACCTGGAAGTTCATGTGGCACAGCCCTGGCCGGTCGCCCTGGAACACCGCCAGCTTGTGGTGCACCGGGTCGATTCGCATCAGGCAGGCACCGTCGCCGATCCAGTCCGAAACCCGGGCGTTGAAGCGCTTGCTCCAGAACCGGTAGGCCTGGCGGACGTCGGGAGCGTCCAGGCACAGGTGCCCGAACTCGGTAATCCCCGCTTCCCTGCCGAACCGGATAGGACGAGTGATCGTCGTCTGCCCGGTGACCAACTCAATGCGGTTACCGAACGGGTCGTCGAAACTGAGCAGGTCACGGACCCGACGGGCCCGGGCCTGCTCGGTGGTGCCGCGCCGGACGGTGAAGCCGTCCTTCTCCAGCTCGGTCTCGGCGTCGGCGAGCGCCTCGTCGTCCGCGACGGTGAAGCCCGTGGACAGCACCCCGGACGGCCCTTCTACCAGGGCCAGGCAGTGGTGGCGGCCGTCGGCGCGTAGCTGTGCCGTGCGAGCGCCATCCACGAGCTCGGTGCCGGCATGCTCAAGCCCGACAATGTCAGTCGCGAACGCCAAAGCGGCGGGTAGGTCGGCGACGCCGGAACGCACGTAAGCAATGTCCTGCAGGATGATCACAGCTGCTGCCCCGCGTTCTCTGCGTCCGGGATGAGGCTTCCGACCAGTCCGGGCTCCAGATGGCCCGCAGTGCCGAACTTCTCGACGAGCTCTGCGTTGTGGGCCAGCAGCTCGGCGATCGGCCAGCTGAGGTCCAGCCGCGCCAAGAACGGCTGGCGGGCGGGTAAGCCGGTGTACCAGTACACCTTGCAGCGGTTGTCTTCTAGACCTGCGTCCTCGTCCGTGACGGTCAGGCCGAGGATGTCGCGATAGAAACGGGTGCTCAGTTCCCAGTCGGCGCAGAAGACGTCGATGTGGCCGAGTTCAGCGAGCGGCATGGCGGTTCCTTTGGTCTTGGAAACAGTCAGCGGAAGGAAGGGACAGTGGCCATTGCTTTCTGGTCGGTGTCGGCGCACACCGGGTTCTCCAACCGTCCCAGACCTACGATCTCGATGGCGATCTTGTCTCCGGGTGACAGGCTGAGCCCCCGTGGGGCGCCGACCCCGGCGGGGGTGCCGGTCGCGAGCAGGTCACCTGGCTCGAGGGACATCAGGTTGCTGGCCGCCGCGACAAGTTCTGCGACTGAGGCGATCATGTCGGCGGTAGTGCCGTCCTGCTCGAGGGCTCCGTTTCGCCACAACCGAACTCTCAGGTCCTGAGGGTCGGGCACCAGCCAGGCAGGCGTCAGGCCCGGACCCAGTGGGCAGAAGCCGTCCCTGCCCTTCGAGGCGATCCAGTCGTAGGTGAACGGCGGTGCCAGTGGTGCGGTCCGGGCGTGCCAGCCGCGAGCGGACACGTCGTTGATGATCGTGTAACCGGCGACGAGTCCCAATGCCTCCGCGACGGGGACATGGTGACCGGCGCGGCCGATCACCGCCACGAGTTCGGCCTCCCAGTCCACCCGGGCTTCCGGGTTCTCTGGGATCGGGATGGCGCAGCCCGTACCGGTCAGCGTGGTGGCCGGCAACAGGAAGAAGTACGGCTCGAGGCCGTCCGGGATCGGGTCGATGCCCATCTCACGCAGGTGACCGCGGTAGTTCGCACCCGCCATGATGAGCTTTCCGGGCGATCTCAGCGGGGTGTCCACCCGAACGCCGGCAAGGACGTCGGCGTCTGCCGGCGACCACCCGGCGAGCAACTCTGTCGCTTCTGGCCAGTGCTGCACGACGTTGGCGAGGTCAGGAAAGTCAGCTAGCGGCGGCACCGCCCTCACGGTCCCGTCTGGGGTCAGCGCGCCGAGAACATGACCGCCGGCCGATGCCCGGCAACTCACCAGACTCCAAGAAGAACTCACTGTGGTCTACGTCTCACGCCCAAACTGTATCCAGGTAAGGGCGGCTGTCAAGAGCGACCGAAACAGCCACCCGGTGCGCAGACCTCGTTCGTCGATCACCTGCCACGTAGAGTGCATCCATTGGGGTGGCTGCGGCGAGCGCAGTCCAGCGGAGGTGCTTGTGCCACGAGCCATACGCCCTGTGCAGCAGAACATCGACGAGCTTGAGGGCCTACCGGACAGCCGCCGAACGCCGTTGCTGGTGCATGCCCGGCTACGAGCGCAGATCCTGTCCGGTGAGCTTGCGCCGGGCAGCGTGCTGCCGCAGGTGCCGCTCGCCCGCTCTCTGGGGGTGAGCCGAACGCCGCTGCGGGAGGCGCTGCGGATGCTGCAAGAGGAAGGGCTGGTCGAGGCCGAGCCCAACCGGCGAGCGCGTGTCCGCGGTTTCGACGCTGAGGAACTCGATTCGCTGTATGCGAGCCGGCTACTCCTGGAAAGTCTGGCCGCATCCCTGACGCTGCCGCAGCTCTCCGCCACCGAGCTAGCCGAGGCTCAACGTCTGCTGGACGCCATGCGCGAACTCGGAGAGCGTGAGCAGGAGGACGACTGGCACGCCCGGCACGCGGAGTTCCACCAGTTGTTGGTGTGCCGCGGCGGCGCGACCCTGCTGAGGTCGTTGCAGACACAGGCGGAGCGCAGCCGGCGGTACGTGCGGCTGTTCCAACACCCCCGCCCGGCCACCGGTCATACCACCGGAGACCTGGAGCACCAGGCGATCGTGGACGCCGCCGGCGAGGGCCAGATCGACCTGGCGGTCGGCCGGCTCGGCCGGCACCTCGCGCGCACCGCGATCACGGTGATGCTGGACGCCGCGCCGCAGGTGGAGCCGGTCGCAGTACGTGGCGCTATGCGCCTGCTGCCGGCCTCGACCGCAGAGGACTATGCGCTGCGCACCGTCCGCACGGCCCGCCGGGCGTGAGCGCCGGGCCGGCGCTCACGCCGCCTGCCGTCGAAGTGCTCGAGGCAGCTGCTGCGCTAGTAGGCGAAGGGTTGGTCAACGCGTTCGGGCATGTCTCGGTCCGCCAACCCGACTCCTTCCTGATCACGCCACCGGTCCCCCTGGGCACTCTCACCTCAGGCTCGGCTCTGCTGTCCGTGCCGCTGGACAGCGTTGCGCTGCCCACTGGCGTTCCTCCCGAGGCGTGGCTGCACGCGGGAATCTACCGCGCCCGGCCAGACGTCGGCGCTGTCGTGCGCGCCCAACCAGCCGCTGCCACGGTGCTGGCTGCCAGTGGACGCCCGCTGCGTGCATTGCACGGCCAGGGTGTCCTGGCGGGCTGGCGGGTGCCGGTGCACCCCGACGCCCGGCTCGCCCGGTCCCGCGCCGCCGGGGAAACGATCGCCGCCAGCCTCGGCGGCGCCCCGAGCGTGCTGTTACGGGGCAACGGCGCGGTCACCACCGGCTCGCACCCCGGGGTGGCGGCCGCCAGGATGTGGGCGCTCGAGTCCTCGGCGGCGCTGAACGTCTCCCTGCTGCACCTCACCGACCTGCCAGGGCTCACCGACGTGGAGGTCGAGTACTGGGCGGCGGTCAGTGATGAGCTCCTGGAGCGGCTGTGGAACCACCTTCGAAGCCGCCATCCGGCGGCATAGTGGATCCAGCAAACACGCCACTACTCGAGAGCCGGACGGCTTAACTGTATCCAGAACGCCACGTCGGGTGTACGGTCCTTTGAGGTTTCCGTCACAACCGGGGAGCGACTGGATGACCAGCACGGCACCCGACACAGCAGCCCACGCTGCCGCGTCCAGACTCACCACCCCTCCCGATACGCGCATGATCGACGTGTCGGGAATCCGCACTCAGGTCCTGGACACCGGCGGCGACGGAGCAGGGCTGCCTCCGGTGCTGCTGCTGCACGGCTCCGGGCCAGGGGTCACCGCTTGGGCGAACTGGCGGCCTGTCGTACCCGCGTTGGTCGCCGCCGGCCGTCGGGTCATTGCGCCCGACCAGCTGGGCTTCGGGGGCACCGCGACCGGTGAGGACCGGCAGTACGGCAGAGCGGCCTGGACGGAGCACGCCCTCGCCCTGCTGGACCAGATCGGCGTTGGTGCCGTCGACGTGGTCGGAAACTCGATGGGTGGAGCGGTCGCGCTATCGCTGGCCTGCGCCCGCCCGAGAGCGGTTCGCCGAATCGTGCTGATGGGTGCGATGGGAATAGCGATGCCGCTGCCGGAGGGCTTGAACACCGTCTGGGGATACACCCCGAGCATGGAGGGCATGCGCCGGCTCATCCAGCTGTTTGCATTCGACCAATCGCTCGCCGAAGGCGACCTCGTCGCGTTGCGCTACCAGGCCAGTCTGCAGCCGACCGTGCGGGCGTCATGGGAGGCGATGTTCCCCGCGCCGCGGCAACGCTGGGTCGACAACCTGGCGCTGTCCGCGGACGAACTTGCCTCCATATCCCAGCCGGTCCTGCTGGTACACGGCCGTGACGACCAGGTCGTGCCTTTCCAGTCGACCTCCCTGCCGCTGCTGGCGGTCTTTCAGGATGTGCGGCTGCACGCCATCGGCGCCTGCGGACACTGGACGATGATCGAACACACCCGCGAGTTCAACAGCCTCGTCGCCGAGTTTCTGTCGGCCTAGTCGCGGGAGTTCCAACCATGACCCGTGACTCGCCGGTCGAGCGCTCCGCCCGGTTAGGGCTGTGGCTGCTGTACTGGACCCCGGCCGTGCCGCCGGAGCAACTCGAGCCGCTGCTCTCCGATCACCTGCGCTACATGGTCGACCTAGAGGCCCGTGGAGTGCTGTTCGCGTCCGGGCCGCTGGCCGCCACCGACGGCAGCCGCACTGGAGCAGGGCTCACTGTCCTGCGCGCCGCCGACGAGGCACACGCCCGGGCTCTAGCCGACGAGGAGCCATTCGCCAAGAACGGACTCCGCAGTTACACGCTGCAACGCTGGACCCTGATCGAGGGCAGCCTGACGGTGTCGTTGCGCCTGTCGGACTCCTCGCTAACCTTTGTCGAAAGTGGCAGCCAGTGACCTCACCGAGGGAAGCAAGCGCATGCGGCCCGGGCACGAGCGTCGGGGTCGTCGGGGTCGGCACCATGGGGCTTCCTGTCGTCGCCAACCTCGTCGCCGCCGGCTACAGCGTCGCTGGCTTCCGCCGCTCGGCGATGCCCCCCGAGTTCCTCACCCTCGGTGGCACGGCCGTGGCGTCACCCGCAGAGCTGGCGGCGCAGTGCCAAGCGGTGCTCGTCATCCTGCCCGGACCGGACGCCCTGCTGGAGGTCGTTCTAGGCGACGAGGGCCTGCTGGCAGGGACACATTCTGAATTGGTGGTCGTGGAGATGAGCACGATGCCGATCGCGGTCAAGCAGCGCTGTCGGGATGCTCTGGCTGAGTGCGGGGCGGCGATGCTCGACGCCCCGATCAGCGGCATGCCGGCGATGGTGACCAGCCGGACCGCCTCGGTCTTCGGCAGCGGGGACAAGCAGGCGTTCGACGTCGTACGTCCCGTTCTAGAGGCCGTGACGGACCGTGTGGAGCACCTTGGGCCGTTCGGGGCGGGCTCGGTGACCAAGTACGTCGCGCACCTACTGCTCGCGGTCAACACGCTGGCTGCCGCCGAGGCACTCGGCCTGGCGCGCCGGGCCGGCGTCGACCTCGACCGGCTGCTGTCCGTGCTAGACGGCACGGTCGCCTCCTCGGCCGCCATGACAGCCCGCGGGCCGTTGATGGCCCGCGGGCAGTATCGGCCGGCGCCCGGGTCGGTAGCGACTTTGCACGAAGGCCTCGAGCAGGTCGATGACTTCGCCCAACAGCTCGGCGCCCATCCCCCACTGCTCGAACTCGCACTCGGCCTGTACGGCAAGGCGCGTGCCAACGGCCACGCCGCAGACGACATCGCCGTGATGATCGACGTGCTCAGTCAAAGTTCCACGACGCTAAAGCTGCCGAAGCCTCCGCCTTGATGACCGAGTCCGCGCAGCAAGCACCGCCATCCGACAAATGAAAGGACCACAGCCATGTACACCCTGAGTGAAGCCGTGCCGGTCAACAGCAACCGTGGCGAGAACGACCCGGAACTCAGCCGGGAGCAGGTGTGGGAGGGCTTGGTGGCGAAGGCAAACAATGCCCTGCCGTTCGTCCCGCAGATGACCTCCTGCGTCGTCCTCGAGGAGTATCCCGACGGCCTGCTGCGCGATGTCATCTACCGAGGCGAGCCCGTCCAGGAGCGCATCACTTTCGTCCCCGGCAGCCAGGTCAAGTTCGTGCGTACTCAAGGGTCCACACTGGGCACGATCCTGAACGACATTGAGCAGGACGAGAACGGCCTGGTCCTGCGCTTCACTTTCTCCCTGGAGAAGGAGGGGCTCCCGCCCGGCTCGGAGCAGGAGCGGGATCACTTCGGGGTGGTCGAGCAGGACTACCGGGCCGCCGTCCACGCCACCCTCGCCGCTATCCGGCGTGTAGCGCGCGAGGCTTCAGCAACGACTGGAGCCCGCTGAACGGCGGTCCAGTCGAACTAGCAGCGCCTTTCGGGCCTGGAGCCCCAGGGCGCGGCAGCACGATTCCACCACATATGTCCCCCACTCCCCCTTCTTGAGAAAGAGACGTTGACATGGCACGCGACACCAAGGCCGCCTTTACCGACATTGACAGCTTCGACCCAGACCGCTTCGTCGCTCACCTCACCGAAGACGTTGTCTTCCGGTTCGGTAACGCCGAGCCGCTGGTCGGACGAACGGCGGTCCGAGACGCCGTAGCTCAGTTCTTCAGCAGCATTGCCGGGCTCCGCCACGACATCTTGGCGCTGTACGAGGACGGCGACGTTGTCGTCGCCAAGGCCGATGTGAACTACACGCGACACGACGGGCAGGTCGTCGTCACTCCCAACGCCGACATCCTCACCTACGAGGGCGACCTCGTCCGGGACTGGCAGATCTACATCGACTTGGCACCCGTCTACGCATAGCGGGCTCTACGACGTAGGACGTGGTTTGCGTCCCTCGGATCCGTGTTGTGGACGAGGTGCTCCCTACTCGACGAGGGACGGGTCAGTTTCGTCTAGCAGGCGGAGCCCACTTTGGTCGAACGGCCGAGCGCAGCACTCCCGACGTGGCCGCCGTAATGAGACCGCACCGTCGAGGGCTGTCCAGCGCCTGTCAGCGGCGACGCCGCCGGCGCCGAGTTAGACCTGGTCTCATAACGCATTGACTTTCGTAAGGCGCCGGAAGTTGATGAGGGTGATGGCCAGGGTGAGCAGTGGCCTAAGGGTCCGTTCGGTGCGGTCATAACGCAGGCCGAGGCGCTTGAAGCGCAGCAGCCACGAGATGGTGCGCTCAACGACCCAGCGATGCCGGCCGAGCTTGGTCTTGTCCTCGACCCCGCGGCGAGCGATCCGAACGGCTATGCCGCGGCGGTGCAGGTAGGTGCGGCACCGCTTGTAGTCATAGCCCTTGTCGGCGTGCAGCTTCTCAGGCCGGCGCCGTGGTCGCCCTGGGCGACCGCGCTCACCGCGGACGGCGGGGTTGGTGTCCAGCAACGGCTCGAACAGCAGGCTGTCATGGGTATTGGCCGCCGAGGGCAACACGTGCAGCGGTAGTCCGTTCGCGTCGCACAACAGGTGGTACTTCGATCCCGGCTTGCCCCTATCGGTGGGATTCGGGCCGGTCAGCTCACCCCCCTTTTGGCGCGTACCGACACCCCGTCGATGCTGGCCCGCGACCAGTCCAGCACCCCAGCGGCGGACAGCTCGTCGAGAACAAGGCGGTGCAGCCCGTCCCACACGCCGGCATCGTGCCACTCCCGCAGCCTCCGCCAAGCGGTGTGCCCCGAACCCCACCCCAGCTGCGGTGGAAGATCACGCCAGCGGCAGCCGGTAACAAGAACGAACATGATCCCCTCGAGGGCGAACCGGTCGGGGATCCGGGGACGTCCACCCGGAGCCCGTCCCACCGGCGGTGGTGGGATCAGCGGTTCGAGCAGTGCCCAGAGCCGGTCGTCGACCAGTCGCCGCGGCGGGGAAGAGACCCGCGTCGACATGACCCGAAACGATCAACCACGCTCGCCCCTACCAGCGAGAGCGACACGCCTCAAAGGTTCTGAGACCAGGTCTTAGCAGACCCAGGCTGGTCAGGGCATTAGGCGAGGGCTGGCTTCGGTTGATGTGAGTTATCAGGGCTGTCCGCAGGCGCCGCTTGCTACGTACGCATGAGGTAGTCGCGTGATTGCGTCACGACGGCTCGGGCCTGGTCATCGTCGATCCCCAGCAGGTGACCGCCGCACTTACGTACCTGGCCGGCCACAATGACCGTATCGACCATGCCTGGATGAGCCATCGTCGTCACCGTGGCGACTGGTTCGGCTGCCGAGAGTGCCGCCATGCCGTTTGCGTGGATCAGAACAATGTCGGCCTGTTTGCCGGGCGTAAGCGACCCGATTTTCCGGGAAAGCCCGGCATTGGAGGCCCCCCCAAGGGTGGCGAACTCCAGAATCTGGCTTGGTTGCAGCGGGTCCGGCCGTGCCTCACCACCGGACGCAGCCCTGCGGAACTGTTCAGCGCGGTCACGCAGGAGCAGGGTCTGCATTTCGGCGAACATGTTGATGCCGTAGCTGACCTCGTTGTCGTTGCTAAGGCCGATAGCGGCTGCGTTTGCCAGCGCCGCAGCGACTGGTGGCACGGCAGTACCAAGCCCGAACGCTGCGTCGGAGCGTGGGCAGAGGTTCACGGATGCTCCGCTGCCGGCGATCAGTTCCCAAACCCGGTCCGTCAGGTCGTAGCAGTGATTCAAGGCATGTTGTTCGGTGAGTAGACCTGCGGCGTACAGGGCTTCGAAACGCTCCTGCAGACCAGGAGTGTGCGGACCGATTTCACTGGAGACCCACAACTCGGCATCTTTCGCGAACGACCACAGTTCGGTCGTCGGGTGAGTATCGAACAGTCGCACGTCGATCAGCCGGCCGCCGAACCGGTCCCGCAGATCAACAGCCGTTACAGGCACGTGATCAAGCTCGGTACCGAATGGAGAGCCAACGGCATGGACGCCTCGGATGCCGACGTCGGACAGTGCCTCGACGGCTGCGCGCGAATGATCAGGGGTCAGGGCGTTATGCGAATTGTCGATGATCGTGGTGATCCCGGCATCAAGTGCCGCGACGGCGGTGGCCCAAGTGCCTGCGTAAACGTCATGTGGGCGATACTTCGGACCGTAGCCGAAGGCCGTCAATCCGAGGTAGCTGCCGAAGTCGGCCGTGGGTGCCAGGCCTCGCAGCTGTCCTTCCCAGGCGTGGACATGGGAGTCGACGAAGCCGGGGATGGCGATCGTGCCGGTCGCGTCGATGATCTCGGTGTCCGGGCTTGCCAGGTGCGTCAGGTCGCTAGCGACGGCGATGATCGTGTCGCCCTGGACCAGGATGTCCCCGCGCTCGAGGATGCCGAGTTGCGGGTCGACGGAAACGACAGCACCCCCGCGCAGCAGGAGTGAGCCCGCGGATGTCGGCCGGATGGGGAGTGTCTGTGAAGTCATGATCAAATCTTCGCTTGGATGACGTAGCCAGCAGTTGGTCTACGGGCGGCCACGCCGGGGTGGCAGTGAAACGCTCGGACGTTCACCGTTCGACTCTCTTTGCTTTGGTGGTTTTTGAAGTATAAGCGGCGGTCATGTCGACGACCAGGGAAGGCTCGCTTTCAAAACGAATGGGCCGGAGTTCAGTAAGGCAGGCAGACACCAGCGGGCACGCTGGCGATCGCCAGCACGCAGACCCGTGGCACTTCGCGGCCGGCTCAGCCCGCCCGGCGGACAATCACAGCGCGATCATCGAGTTCCTCGTCGATGACGTCGACGCCGAGTACGACAGGCTCACGCAGTTCGTGGCTGACTTCGTCAGCGAGCCGACGACGATGCCGTGGGGCAACCGCTCGCTGTTGTTCCGACCCCCGACGGCAACCTCGTCAACTTCTTCACACCCGTCACCCCGGACGCCGTCGCCAAGTTCAGACCCTGAACCCGGCAAGCCCAACGGGCAGGCAGCTCGCCCCAAGGCGCCGCAGCGAGAACGGCGGAACAGCCCCTGAAGGTCATGCGCAGGTCTGCCTCAATGTCGGCGTGTCACCAGCAGGAGAGGGACGGCATCGCTGGCGGAGCACCGCGTTCACGTCAGCACCATCGGTCGGTAGCACCGTGTCCTGCCATTCCAGCCGCCCTTCGGCCAGCGGTCCCCCGGCCGTGGTCCCGGCGCTCACCCGGGGACGCACCTCACCCTCGACGGCGGCAGGACCCGGGCGTGCGGGGCGGGCCGGCGCGGCGCAGCCGGCGGCGCTGGTCCTGCACCGCCCGCAGGCCGGCGACCAGTTGGGGCTCGGCCTCGAAAGCCTCCGCCCGCTCCAGCAGCCACCCCAGCACCTGGAAGTAGCGGGTCGGGCTCAGCCCCAGCCGCTGCCCTGCTGCTCGAGCTCGGGCACGGCTTTGCGAAGAGCAGCGGGTCGATGTCGAAGTCGGTCGGACACGAGTCCTGGGACGCCGACAACTCGTCGCGCGGGCGCCTACCGGAGGTTGGCCGGCCCGACCTAGCACTGAGCACCCTGCCCGTCGGTCGGGTGTCCTGCCTGTCGGCTGTTCAGCCCGCAGCGCTGGCTCCTGCGCCGGGCGTGGACGGGCGACGCGCCCGGCGGTTGGAGCCGACCGCCACGCCGTGCAGGAGGTTGTGCACCAGCGCCTGGGCGAACTCGTCGGTCAGCGGCTGGTCGGGTAGCAGCAGCCGGTGGTAGCAGGCGCCCCATAGCTGGTCGACGACGACCTCTGGGTCGATGTCGGTACGGATCTGTCCGCGGGCCTGCGCCCGCTCGAGGGCCTGCACGGCGAGCGCCCGGCGGGGGCTGGAGTACTTCTCGCTGTAGGCGGCGGCCAGCGCGGAGTCGGTCTGCGCCTGCCCGATGAGCTCGGCGATGACGCGGCCTGCCGAGGTGTCGCGCACCAGCCGGACGAACGCGGCGAGCTGAGTGCTCAGGTTGGCCTCGATGTCACCGGAGTCGGGGAAGGCAAGGGCGCTCTCCACGGTGGTGAAGTAGCCGTCGAGTGCGAGGGCGCCCCGCGAGGGCCACCACTTATAGATCGACATCTTGCTGGCCCCGGCCAGCGCCGCCACCCGCTCGATGGTGAAACCGCTCATCCCCTCGGCCAGCAGCAGGCGGCCCGCCGCCGACAGGATGTCCTGGCGTACCTGCGCGGTCGGCCGCCGCCCCCGCCCGCGCCGCACGGGCGGGAGCAACCCCGCGGTCGCCCCAGCCTCGTCGTCGAGTGGCTCCCGTCCGTCCGGGTTGCCGTGCAGGCCGATGTGGCTGGGGATGTCGTTGGTGTCCACGAGTATCTCCCGCGTCGAAGGGTCGGACCAAGCATGTGGACGCAACGTCCTCTGTCAGGTACAGTAGACGTACCGTACACATAGCGGTAGTTCACAACCTAAGGAGCCCGTAGATGCCCTCCACCACACACGTGTCCAGCACGCCCGACACCGCCGGTCAGCCCGACCCGTCCGACCGCGTCAGCCGCCCGCGTCGCGCTGGTAACCGGCGGCTCCGGCAGCATCGGCCGAGCCGTCAGCGAGCGCCTGGCTCGGGCCGGAATGTCCGTCATCGTGCACTACGCCGGCAACCCCGACCGGGCCAAGGAGACGGTGGCCGCGATCGAGCGAGCCGGCGGCACCGCCACCGCGCTGCAGGCCGACATCGCTGACGAGGCCGAGGTCGCCGCTCTGTTCGACCACACCGAGGCCGCCTACGACGGGATCGACGTGCTGGTGAACACCGCCGGGATCATGCTGCTGTCACCGCTGGCCGAGCTGGACCTGGCCGACTTCGACCGGATGCACCGCACCAACGTGCGAGGCACCTTCATCGTCAGCCAGCAAGCCGCCCGCCGGGTCCGTAGCGGCGGTGCCATCATCAACTTCTCCACCACGATCACCAAGCTGGCGCTACCGACCTACAGCGCCTACGCCGCGACCAAGGGCGCCGTCGACGCGCTCACCCTGATCCTGGCCAAGGAACTACGCGGCCGGGACATCACGGTCAACGCCGTCGCCCCCGGGCCCACCGCCACCCCGCTGTTCCTGCAAGGCAAGGACCAGGCCACCGTCGACCACATGGCCTCGATGGCCCCGCTCGAGCGCCTCGGTCAGCCCGAGGACATCGCCGAGACCGTGGCGTTCCTCGCCGACCCCGCCCGCTGGGTCAACGGCCAGGTCCTCTACGCCAACGGCCAGATCCTCAAGCAGGCAGGTCGCCTGGACGTCGTGGTGCACAACGCCGGACACATGGTCCTCGGACCCACCGAGGCGTTCACCCCCGAGCAGCTCGCCGCCGTATACGACACCAACGTGCTGTCCACCCAGCGGGTCAACCGGGCAGCCCTGCCCCACCTGCGCGCCCAGCGCGACGGGCTCGTCGTGTTGGTCGGCTCAACCAGCACCCGCGGCGGCACCCCGCCCTACCTCGGCCCGTACTTCGCCGCCAAGGCCGCCGAGGACTCGCTGGCCGTCAGCTACGCCGCCGAGCTCGCCCGCTTCGGCATCGAGACCACCATCATCGTGCCCGGCTCGTTCACTGCCGGCACCAAACACTTCGCCAACGCCGGGCACCCCGACGACACCGCCACCGCCACCGCCTACGAGAGCGAGTACGCCGGGCTGATGGACCAGATCGGCGCCAAGCTCGCCGAGCTCGCCCCAGCCGACGCCGACCCCACCCAGATCGCCCGCGAGATCGTCGCAGTCGTCGGCACCCCGAAAGGCTCCCGGCCCTTCCGGGTCCACGTCGACCCCGCCGATGACGGCGCCGAGCGCGTCAACGCCCTCGGCGACCAGGTCCGCGAACAGTTCTACGCCCGCATCGAGCTGACCGACCTGCTGCACCCCAGCTCGTAAGCGAACGCGGCCAGGGCCCGGCGCCGGCCATGCTGGGCCCGGTCCCCGCTTCGACGCCGAGCGTGTACCTCGGATCCCCGGCGCCCCAGGGCGGCGCCCGAGGGTCGGCTCCCGGTCTACCTCGCCTGCTCCTTTAGGCTGGGGAACCGGCAGCTGTGGGTCGGCGAACTTCGCCCGCAGCTGGCACCAGCAGCCACCCTCAGGGGCGAGGTCGCACCTCAACCTGCACCAGCACGCCCAAGGCGCCTCAGCCGCGGCATTATCGGCAGTCGCGTTTGTGCAGGTCAGAGCCTACTTCGCCCTCCCACATGCTCTGCCGATCTGCGCTGAACGGGAGGCGCGCTCGCCTCGGTCACAGCCCGGACAGGTACAAGCGGTAGCGCAGCAAGGCTGGCTGGCGCAACCACCGTCCTGGACCCGTTCCACGTCGTGCGGCTGCTCACCAGCGCCGCCGATGAGGTCCGCCGCCGGGTGCAGAACGACACCCTGGGCCACCGCGCCCGCAAAGGCGATCCGCTCTACGCCCATCCGCCGGGTACTGCTGCGCGGCGCGGAAAGGCACACCCCAGCCTCCTGGGCTCGGCTGCTGGCCGGCGTCGACGCCGGCCACTCCGGCGGTCAGGCGGGTCAGCTCCGGGACGCCGGCGGTCGCGCACACCGCCAGTAGAAGCGGTGCAACCGGTGGCGAGCCTGGTCGGTGGAGACGGCGCCGTAGACGTGCCGCAGGTCCTGCAGCGCGATCCACACCTGGGCGACCTGCGTCGCCCGCAACATCTCCGCCTGGCAGGACGAGCTGCTCGCCTACTTCACCACCGGCGGTGCGTCCAACGGACCCACCGAAGCGGTCAATCTGCTGATCCAGAGGATCAAAGGGTATCGGCTTCGGGTTCCGCAACTTCGCCAACTACCGGCTGCGGCTACTGCTGCACTGCGGCATCACTTGGCACGATCGGTCCACGACACGGATCCGAGGACGCAAACCACGTTCTACGTCGTAGAGCCAGCAAAGCCCACGGCGACTCGCCGAGTTGGTGGCCGACCTGCTGCTGAGGCTGCTCGAGGGCAGCCGGGCAAGACCCGGCAACGCAGCAACCAAACATCGTCCGCGGCCTGCGGTGAGCCGGCTTCACCGGCTTCGTGCCCGGCGACAGGCCAGGTTGTCTGTTCAGGTCCAACTTCACGGTAGTCGCAGAGACAAGCGACCCTGCTGCAGGCTGACACAACCGTCCCGACGGCTGCTTCGAGTCAAAATAGGGCGGCGGCGATCTCAGCGACAGAACGGACGAGCGGGTCGCGGTTGGCACTGTTCCAGGCGACCACGAGCCGGCTTGGCGGCTTGTCGGCCAGGGCGACGATGGTCAGGCCTTCTGGCAGTGGGTGGGCCAGTAGGCTCAGTCCTACTGTGCCGTTCCAGAGGACCGCCTGCAGGCACTCGTGCATCGTGCGCACGACTGGACCGTGTCGCAGCCTGACGTCCGGACCGGTGCAGTTCCCGTAGGCGCGGCAGACGGGATCGGTCCCCTCGGGCAGTTGGAACCACGGTCGATCGGCGAGCTCGTGCAGATGTACGGTCTCACGCCCTGCGAGGGGATCGTCGACTTGCAGCACTACCCCGACCGGATCCACGCGCAGCACCCGCGTACTGATGCCGGTGTCGTCGAAAGGTGTCCGCGTCAGGGCAACGTCGACCACACCTGCCCGAAGACCCGCGGTCGGATCGGCAAAGTCAGCCTCTCGGATAGTGACGGCGATACCCGGGTGACGCTGGCCGAACGCGGCCGCGAAACGGCTGCCGGCTTGTTCGGCACTATCGGCGAGGACTCCGAGAGTGATGCTGCCGGCGCCCGCAACAGCGGCGACCCGGCTGCGTACAAGCTCGGACTGCTCCAGCAGCGTGCGCGCCTCGTCGTAGAGGACGACGCCGGCGGCGGTGAGCGTCACCCCAGTGGAGGAGCGGTGCAACAGGACCGCGCCGAGCTCTGCCTCCAACTGCTTGATCGCCCGGCTCAGCGGCGGTTGGGTCATGTGCAGCCGGACGGCAGCACGTCCGACGTGCCGCTCTTCGGCAACGGCCACGAAGTAGCCGAGCAGGCGCAGCTCCACAGCCCGGCACGATACCGACAGAGTATCGGCCGGTACAGATGAGTGTTGGACGCCGTCGCGACACCGTGATTCGTTGATGTTGCTCCGGAGTCGCATCGAAACAAGGGCGGTCATCTGCCCGTTCTGATACTTCTGCGCGAAAGGCACGCCATCACCGTTTCTGCGGTACCACCCCGTCCGCGGGCCGCTGTAGCCAACCCCGCAGCCGGCCGAGCGCGATCAGGGGCCGGCCCGTCGGCGGTCGATGATCGCCGCTGGCTCGTTCTTGGCGTGGTCGCGGTCGCGCAGCTCATGGTCGTGCTGGACGCGACCATCGTGAACATCGCGCTGCCCTCGGCCCAGCGCGCGCTGGGCTTCGCTGACACCGACCGCCAGTGGGTGGTGACGGCGTACGCCCTGGCGTTCGGCAGCTTCCTGCTGCTCGGCGGCAAGCTCGGCGACCTGTTCGGGCGCAAGACCACGTTCATCACCGGCCTGGTCGGCTTCGCGCTCGCATCCGCGCTCGGCGGTGCGGCGAGCTCGTTCGGCGTGCTCGTCTTCGCCCGCGCGCTGCAGGGGCTGTTCGGCGCCCTGCTCGCCCCGGCCGCTCTCGCCACCCTGGCGACGACGTTCACCGACCCGAAGGAGCGCTCGACGGCGTTCGGCGTCTTCGGCGCGGTCGCCGGTGGCGGCAGCGCGGTCGGGCTGGTGCTGGGCGGAATGCTCACCGAGTGGCTGTCGTGGCGCTGGTGCCTCTACGTCAACCTGCTGTTCGCCGCCGCCGCCGTGGCCGGCGCCGTCGTCCTGCTGCACAACGCGCGCGCCCCGCAGCGGCCCACGCTCGATGCCCCCGGCACGCTGTTCGCCTCCGCGGGGCTGTTCTGCCTGGTCTACGGCTTCTCCCACGCGTCCACCGGCGGCTGGAGCGACCCGGTCACGATCGGCGTCCTCGCCGCCGGTGCCGTGCTGCTGGCCGGGTTCGTGCTCGTGCAGCAGCGCGTCGCCGCGCCGCTGCTTCCGCTGCGGGTCGTGCTCGACCGGGTGCGCGGCACCTGCTACCTGGCGGTCGGGCTCTCGGCCATCGCGATCTTCGGCGTCTTCCTGTTCCTGACCTTCTACCTGCAGCAGGTCAAAGGCTTCTCGCCGATCGTCACCGGACTGTGCTTCTTGCCGCTGACCGCAGGCATCGTCACCGCGTCGACGACGTCCAACATCGTGCTGCTGCCGCGCACCGGTCCGCGGCCGCTGGTCGCGACCGGCATGACGCTGGGAGCGGTCGGCATGTTCCTGTTCGCCCGCCTGACGCCGACCTCGGGCTATGCCGGGCACGTCCTGCCCTCGCTGGTCGTGCTCGGTCTCGGTTTCGGTCTGATCTTCGCGCCGGCGATCAGCAGCGCGACGTACGGGGTGGCCCCGCGCGACGCCGGCGTCGCGTCCGCGATGGTCAACACCATGCAGCAGGTCGGCGGCTCGGTCGGTACGGCGCTGCTGTCGACGGTGGCGGCCAGCTCGGCGGCGAGCTTCGCCCGCAGCCACGCCCCGTCGGTGAGCCTCGCCGTGCGCAGCGCGGTGCACGGGTACACGACCGCGTTCACCGTGTCAGGCTTAATCTTCGTCGGTGCCGCTTTGCTTACCGGCCTGCTGCTGCCCTCGGGGGTGCTGACCTCAGCGAGGGCGACAGCACCAGCCGCCGGGCACTGAGCCGACCCGCTCGGTCCCGGAACCAGCAGTCGCTCAAGCAGGACCGATGACCGGGTAGCTGCGGCTAGGGCTGGGCGAGGCCGGTGCGGTAGGCGAGGATGACGGCTTGTACCCGGTCACGCAGGTCGAGCTTGGTCAGGATGCGCCCGATGTGGGTCTTGATCGTGGCCTCGGACAG
>JAABUM010001100.1_pt1 | contig 42101 bp, 41 predicted proteins | sample 5559161 | NCBI WGS metagenome assembly JAABUM01 (sample SAMN10711868, study PRJNA513369) | rock metagenome | isolation source: Antarctica rocks | place: Antarctica: Victoria Land, Siegfried Peak nord
CCGGCGCATCTGCGCCACCAACAGCGGGATATCGTCCACCCGCTCCGTCGTAATATCTGCGCTCTCGTCCATGCCGAGAGCCTACCGCAATGCGTCCATTACCGCACTATTTGAGCGAACCGAGAGTGATAACACAGACTTTTCAGCTTTGTGGGTAACGTTGTGGGTTTTGTGTGGTCAACCGGGCGAGGCGCCCACATAATAGGACATGACAGGATGCGCGGGCATAGCGCCTAGCGCCCTGAGCCGCACAGCGAGAAGGAGACCAAAGTGCCATCACCTCAGTCCCTCACCCAAAAGACCACCCGCGTGACTGAGCGCGCGGTGGCCGCGAACACCGCATCGCCGCCGACGCCCATTACGATTACGGTCGCCCTCAACGGCGGTCAGCCACAGCAGATCTCGGTCCCGGATAGCTCCGTGCCGCTGCTCTACGTGCTGCGCAACCAGCTCAATCTGAAAGGTCCGAAGTTTGGCTGCGGTTTCAGTCAGTGCGGCGCCTGCACGATTATCCTGAACGGGGGTGTTGCCCGCTCCTGCCAGGTGCAACTCTACAAGATTTTCAGAATCGCGACGCCGACCAACCCGCTGCGCGTGTTGACCCTGGAAGGGCTCGGCACACCGAGCAATCCCCACCCACTCCAGAGCGCGTTCATCGACCAACAAGCCGGGCAATGCGCCTACTGCGCCAACGCGATGATCATGGGCGCCTACGCCTTCCTGCAAGGGCGGATCGCTGCGGGCAATAAGCAGGTTCCCACCGACGACGAGGTCAAGCAGTTCCTCTCGAACAGCACCTACACGAACCCGGTCACGGGTCAGGTCAGCCCGACCCCCTATCTGTGCCGCTGTGGCGCGCACCTGCGCATCATCCGGGCCATCCAGGAAGCAGCGAAGGGAATGCGATAAATGACAACGAAGAACATCTCGCGCAAAGGCTTCCTGACCAAGACGGGCGCCTTGATGGTCGCCTTCAGCTTTGCTCCGCCCCTTGCGCGCGCCTTGACGGCAAGTACACCGGCGCTGGCAAGCGCCGTCACCGATGACCTCAATCAGGTAGATTCCTGGCTCACGATCGCCGGCGACGGCACGGCCACGGTCTATTGTGGAAAGGTCGAGTTGGGGACAGGCGTGCAAACCGCCCTGAGCCAGATCGTGGCCGAGGAACTCTACCTGGATTTGGCGCAAGTGGTGAACTTTGTGCAGGGCGATACCGCGTCGACGCCGAACCAGGGCTATACGGCGGGCAGCCAGACGGTCCAGTCCGGCGGCGTGCAACTGCGACAGGCGGCGGCAACGGCGTTCCAGCAACTGCTCACCCTGGGCTCACAACAACTCGGCGTTCCTTCCGCGCAACTGGTGGCGCAACACGGCCAGATCGGCGTCGGTCCTGGGATGAGGCGCGCGATCTCCTATGGACAGTTGATCGGTGGGCGGCAGTTCAACCTCGCCGTGAACACGAGTGTCACTCTCAAGGACCCCAACGCGTACACCATCGTTGGGCAGTCGGCGCCCCGCGTGGATCTTCCAGACAAGTTCCTGGCGCGGTTCACCTACGTACAGGATATGGTCGTGCCCGGCATGCTCTATGGACGAGTCGTACGCCCGTCAGGGCGGAATGCAACACTCGTCTCGATCAATGGGGTGGCCGCAACCTCCTTCCCTCCCACCGGCTTTTACACCGCGCCGCTCTCCTCAGGTGCGACGGTGGTGGCTGGGGGCAACTTCGTCGGCGTGGTCGCTGCGGATGAGTGGGCGGCGGTCCAGGCGGCCAGCCAACTCGCCGTGACCTGGACGCAGAATAATGCCCCGCTCGCGGCCACGGATGACGGCGCGCCGGCAGCCCGCGCAGCGCTGGGGGGAGCGCTCCAGAACCCGGCCAATATCTATGATACCCGCACGCTCTTCAAGACGGGCGACGCCCCTCTGGCCTGGCGAGGGCGGCCACGCAGGTACAGGGGACCTACTTCTCGCCGTACCATATGCACGCCGCGATCGGCCCCTCCTGTGGCGTCGCCGACGTGCGCAATGGCCAGGCCACGATCTGGTCCGGCACGCAGGGCGTCTACCAATTACAGGGCGCGATTGCCAAATTGCTGAGTTTGCCGGTCTCCGCGGTCCATGTGATCTACGTGGAAGCGTCTGGCTGCTACGGCCATAACGGCGCGGATGACGCGGCGGCCGATGCGGCTTTGCTCTCTCGGGGTGTTGGAGCGCCGGTCCGGGTGCAATGGATGCGCCCGGATGAGCATGGCTGGGAGCCGCTCGGCGCGGCAATGGTCCATGCAATGCAAGGCGGGCTGGACGCGCGCGGGAACGTGGTGGCCTGGGACCATACGCTCTGGACCCAGACCCATTCTACGCGTCCAGGTGGGTTGGCCGGAAATCTGCTCGCCGGCCAGGAGCTTGGCTTCGCGCCGCAGCCGAACTCGCCGGTGGGGCTGGGCGGTGGCCGCAATAGTGGGGTGAACTATGCCTTCGCGAACTACCTGGTCACCGCCAATTCCGTCGCGAGTTACACCACGGCGCCCAACGGGCTCATGACGACGACGACGAACGTGCTTCCCCGCACAACGGCGCTGCGCAGTCTTGGCGGCCTCTCCAACACGTTCGCCAACGAGTCGTTCATGGACGAACTGGCGATGGCGGCCAACGCCGATCCGCTGACCTTCCGTCTGCAGTACCTGTCCGACCCGCGCGCCATCGCCGTCCGACCCGCGCGCCATCGCCGTCCTACAGGCGATGGCGAAGCAGGCCGGCTGGAAGCATAAGCCGAAGACGTCGAAGCCGCCGAAGGGACAGTCTGCGCCACTGTTCGGGCGCGGGCTCACGTACCTGCAATACGAGAACACCCTGGCCTATGTCGCCGCCTACGCCGAAGTGCTGGTGGACCCTACGACCGGGGTCGTGCAGGTCACGCGTGTGGTCGTGGCGCACGATTGCGGCCTGATTATCAATCCCGATGGGCTGCAAAATCAGATCGAGGGCAACGTGATCCAGGCCACCAGCAGAGCGTTGAAGGAAGAGGTGCTCTTCGACGCCAACAACGTGACGAGTACGACGTGGGCCGGTGTCCCGGTGGGCAACACCTGGAGTACTACCTACCAGGATGGACCCAGCTATCCGATCCTCAACTTCACGGAGGTGCCCACGATCGAGATCGTGCTGATCAACCAGCCTACCCAGCCGGCCTGGGGCGCGGGTGAGCCGGTGACCGAGGTGATGCCAGCCACGATCGGCAACGCCATCTACGACGCCACCGGCGTGCGGCTGCGCGCGTTGCCATTCACGCCGGCGAACGTGCTGGCGGCGCTGAACGCGAGCAACTAGCCGTCGACGTGTTCGTGCGCCTCACGACCGGCGGCGCGGACGGCGATGACGCCACGGATCGGCCCCCAGGACGGAGTTAGGCGATCGGCTATCGCGTGACTTAGCTGGCGCCGAGCGCGGTGACGAGCGCGGCGGCGTCTGGCGAACCCCAGCCGGTGACGCGGTCCCAGCCCGGTCCCGCCTGCCAATGGCCGTCGTTGCCGGTCGTGATGTCGTGATAGACACGGTTCCGTTGTGGCGAATTGGCGAGTCCATAGAGGAGCGGGTTGGCCCACCCTAACGGCTTACCCGTGCGCGCCTCGTGGTACTGTTCGGCCAGCGCCCATAGAGCCGCCCAGCACGGCGCGCCGACGCTCGTTCCGCCGACGGTCACCCACTGGCCGTTGAAGCGGACGGCCACACCCGTTGTCTCGGCCGCGTCGAAGGCCACATCCGGCACGCTACGATAGCGCGCATCGAAGGCGCCGGGCCCACGCTGATACGATGGACGCCGGAAGTCAATGCTGTACCCGCCGCCGCTGCCCGACCACGTCGTCTCACCGCCATAGCCGCCGCCCCGCGCGAGGGAGAGCGCCGTCCCGCCCACGGCGGTGACGTCGGGGTCGGAGGCCGGATAAACCGTGCCGATGCGGCGGCTCGACTGACAGGGGTGGTACGCGTAGTCGCCCGAGGCGGCGAAGACCGTCACGCCCTTGGCGACAGCGTCCTGAAACGCGCCGTGCAGGTGGACGGCGGCGAAGAGCGTCGAGCAGAGGATGCTGCCGGTCCCGCGCAGCGACATGCTGATGTCGGTGGCGCCGTTGCCCAGCGCGGCCTCGACCATGGCGGCGAGTTGGCCGGAATAATTCTGGAAGTCACCCACCTGTGTAACCTCGTAGATCTGTAGGCCCGCCGCCGGCGCCAGGGCGTGCGCCCACTCGATGTCGAGCGTCGTTTCGGGGCCGGGCGGGAGCGCCTGCGTCGTGCCGCGCGGCACATAGATGTCGGGCCGCGCGCTCGGCAGGCCAAACGCCCGGTCGAAATACGCGAGGTCGTTAAGATCGATGCCGTCGACCTCGATAAAAGCGATCGTCTGCCTCTGTCCCCTGACGCCGCGCTGCGCCAGGGGCGTCACGTCGTAGGCTTGGGCGATCTGAGCCGGCGTATAGCCGGACGTTCCCGCGTGCACGGGCGTGGCCGTCCGCGCGACGGGAATGGCGACCAACACCATCAGCGCGGCTACAAGAAAAGCGTGCCAGTAACGCACACACCATTGTCTGACAGTCGAAGCGGCGACCATTATCACTATCCCCTGAGCTTTACGGAAAATGAGAGCGCCTCTGTCAAGGATGCAGGAAGCATACCAATAGTACCTTTTACTGCCCCTTACTGCCCCTGGTCCAATGAATAGCCCTCCTTACCATCGAAGGTGTAGAGGTTCTGGACCTGGATGAAGTCGAGCCCGGCGTCCGCGACGCGGCCCAGCAGTCCGGTAATCTGGGCGTGGGTCACGGCGCCTTTGTCCGCGCCAAGGAAGCGGCAGCGCCACTGGTCGGACACGAACGTTTCGGGGATGCCGTTCGGCCACACCTTGACGCCGCGGTTGCTGATTAGCTCCAGCGCTAGGCCGTCGCCGTCGAGCTTTTGCAGCGCCGCGCCAACCTCGTCGGCCTTGGCGCCGGAACGGTCCAGGAATACGTCCACGCCGACCAATTGTTTCTCCGCGTGGTGGCCCTCGCTGGTCGTATCGCTGGCGCGCTGGCTCTCTCCCGCGGCGTATTCGACGGCCTTGAGCGTTCGCGGCTTCTGGCCCAGCCGGGCCACCACGGCCTCGGCGAACTCTTTGGTGCCGACCTTCTCCTTACTCACGCCCTCTTTGTAGATGTCGTAGGTGTGGATGCCGTCTTCGACCGTGCGCAGCCAGGCGTTGTGGACGCGCTCGGCCACGTCGGGCTGGCTGATATGCACGAGCATCAGCACAGCGCCGAGCAGCAGGCCCGAGGGGTTGGCCAGGTTCTGGCCGGCGCGGCGGGGGGCCGAGCCATGGATGGCCTCGAACATGGCGGCGTGCTCGCCGATATTGGCCGAGCCGGCGAGGCCAACCGAGCCGGCGATCTGCGCCGCGACGTCGGAGAGGATATCGCCATAGAGGTTGGGCATCACAATGACGTCGAAGGCGTTGGGTGTATCGGCCATCTTAGCCGCGCCGATATCGACGATCCAGGACTCCTTCTCAATGTCGGGATACTCCTCACCGACCTCGTCGAACACGCGGTGGAACAGGCCGTCGGTGAACTTCATGATGTTGTCCTTCATGAAGCAGGTCACCTTCTTGCGCTTGTTGCGTTGGGCGTACTCGAAGGCGTAGCGGATGATCTTCTCGGAGCCGGGCCGGCTGATGAGCTTGAGACCCACCATCACGTCGTTGGTCTGGCGGTATTCGATGCCGGCGTAGAGGTCCTCCTCGTTTTCGCGTACGATCACAACGTCCATACCGGGGTGCTTCGTGTCGACGAAAGGCGCGTAGGCCACGCAGGGGCGCACGTTGGCGTAGAGGCCCAGCATCTTGCGCGTGGTCACATTGAGGCTCTTGAAGCCGCCGCCCTGCGGCGTCGTGATGGGCGCCTTGAGGAACACCTTGGTGCGTCGCAGCGACTCCCAGGCGCTTGGCTCGATGCCGGCGCTATTGCCGCTCAGATATACCTTTTCGCCGATCTCGATCGTCTCAGGCGCGATGCGCGCGCCAGCTTCCGTGATGATACGCAGTGTCGCGTTCATGATCTCGGGGCCAATACCATCACCGTAAGCAACTGTGATAGGGGTAAGTTCCGCCATCGATTTGCCTCCTCTATACCCCCGTCGAACGTTGACGAGGGTCACGAATTGTAGCTTACACCATCGCGGGGTCTGGATCAGCCTCGCGCGAAAAAATATATGGTCATGACGACGCCGACGACGATGACGAAGCGGCGCACGAGGAGCGGGTCGAGCCGCCGCGCGACGGCCGCGCCAGCGTAGCCGCCCACGACGGCGCCGACGAGCATGACCAGCGCCTGCGGCCACACCACCGCGCGGTCGATGATGAAGGTCAGGGTAGCTACGCCGTTGATCAAGGTAGCCAGCACCGTCTTGAGCCCGTTCATCGCATGGATGTCCTCCATACCCATCAGCGCCAGCGTGGCCAGCATGATGATGCCGATACCCCCACCGAAGAAGCCGCCATAGACCGCGGTGACGAGTTGCAGCAGCGCGATGCCGCCGACCGCACGCCGTGAGGGGCCATTCGCCTGCGCGGACTGGTCTGGGTGGCCGGCGCGTCCGCGCAGACGCCGCGTGATCGAGGGGCTGAAAGCGAACAGCAGTGTCGCTAGCAGCAACAGGTAGGGTATGAGATGGGAGAAGGTCGCCGCCGGCGTGTGCAGCAGCAGATACGCCCCCAGCACGCCGCCGATAATGCTCATGACGCTCAACAGGGCGACGTGCCGCACGGACCGCAGTTCACGCCGGTACGCGGCGACACTGGCGAGCGAACCCGGCCACAGGGCCACGGTGTTCGTGGCGTTGGCCTGGATCGGCGGCACGCCCGTGACGATGAGCGTGGGGAATGAAATGAAGCTGCCGCCGCCCGCGACCGAGTTCAAGGCTCCGGCCAGCAGCGCCGCGATGAAAAGCGCGACCGCTTGTACAATAGAAGGCACACTAGTAGGGTACAATAATCGTAGAACGATTGGGGGCTGTGATGCTGACGAGCTACATTCAAGCGGCCATGCGTCGCGCGCGGTACAAGACGTTGCCCGAAGACGGATCCTTCTTTGGCGAGATTCCGGACGTCAACGGTGTCTGGGCAAATGCCACAACACTCGAAGAATGCCGTAACGAACTGGAAGACGTGCTCGAGGAATGGCTCGCCCTTAGTCTGGCTAAAAATTTGCCGATACCGGCGATCGACGGTATCGACGTCAACGTTTCGCTCGTACCATAATGCCGCCCTTCGGCCCCATCAAACGCGGCGATTTGATTCGCGCGCTACGACAACTTGGCTTCGAAGGACCGTATTCCGGCAAACGGCATCAATTCATGATCAAAGGGGCGTTGCGGCTGCGCATCCCCAATCCCCATCGTGGCGACATTAGCGACGATTTACTGGCCGAGATTCTGCGCCAGGGCGGGATTGACCGCACGGATTGGGAACAATTATAGCCGGGCTTATCGCCGTGCGGCCGCATCGTGTAGCAGGCGCACGGCTTCGGCCACAGAGCGCTTGGACGTGTAGACGGACGAGCCGGCCACGACGACGGTGGCGCCGGCCGCGACGACCGCGCCGATGTTGTCGGCGTTGACGCCCCCATCGACCTCCAGGTCGGCCGGGGAGCCGGCCGCGTCGAGCATGGCGCGCATGCGGCGCACCTTGTCGAGCGAGCGCGGGATGAACGATTGCCCGCCGAAGCCGGGGTTCACCGTCATCACCAACACCTGGTCGGCGTCGGACAGCACATCCTCCAGCATCACGATAGGCGTGGCCGGGTTGATGGCGACGCTGGCCTTGCAGCCGAGCTCACGGATCTGCGTGAGTTGCCGCTGTAGATGCGTACATGCCTCCTGATGCACGGTCAGGATCGTGGCGCCGGCGTCGGCGAACGCCGCGACGTAGCGCTCGGGATGCTCGATCATGAGGTGCACGTCGAGCGGGAGGGTTGTGACGGCGCGGACGGCGGCCACCACGAGCGGCCCGATCGTGATGTTGGGCACGAAGTGGCCGTCCATCACATCGAGGTGAATATAGTCCACGCCCGCAGCCTCGGCGGCGCTGATCTCGTCGCCGAGGCGTGACAGGTCGGCCGTCAGGATAGAGGGAGAGATCTTCATAGGCGTAGTATGCCAGGTCCGCCGTCGTCGCGACCAGCGCGGCTAGCGCGCCGCGTAGGCCGCCAGGCGCGCCAACTCGTCGTCATAGACGCGTTTGAGGGCGCGCGGCGCGAAGAGGCGCTCGAAGAAGCCGCCCACGCCGCCGTGGCCCTGCCACTCGGTACGCAGCGTCACGCGCGACTCAGCGCCCTGCGCCGTCACGGTCCAGGTATTCGTCAGCGTCGACGCGGTGTCCTTCTCGGCCAGGATCGAGCCGCGCTTGGGCTCACTCACGGCCATGCGGTAAGCCCGCTCACGGTTGCCGACCTTGAGCTTGTAGTGGTAGACCGTCCCATCACCGGTCCCGCCCTGCTCGACCGCGTAGTCGTTGTAGTTGGCCGGCAACCACTCCATCCGCGCGTCCTTCGTATAGTCGGCGATGAGGCGGTAGACTTTCTTCGGCGGCGCCGCCACCGTCGTTTCAGCGTCAACCTGTATAAGTGCCATGATGTCTCCTTGCGATAGTCGATGATTGATAGTCAGGCTCTATTATCCCCCATACGGGCTGTTGACAGCGCGATTGTTTACGTCGATATATACCGTAGAGTAGCGTCTATAAGCGTGCGCTTGGTAAACGCGGGGGGCGCGGCAGGCCAATAGATGACAGCCGGTATACTAGGGGAAAAGGGTACTGTCGATATGAGCGGGCGAGGTTCGGTCGTCTTTTCACGCTCATCCGTACGATCCATAGGGGGAGGAATAGTGGTCATCTCCGCGCTCATCGCCGACGCACGTACCGATCGCGGCCAGCGTCGCGCCGAGAACCAGGACTGTGTACTGTCCGAGGTCGCCCCACAAGGGACACTGGGGCTGTTCGCGGTCGCGGACGGCATGGGTGGCCAGCGCGGTGGCGAGATTGCCAGCGCGCTGGCGATTGAGACCCTACGCGCCGAGTTGCTACCCCTCCTTGGCGCCGATGGCGTCGCGGGGAAAGGCGCGACCGACCAGTCGTTGACGGCGCAACTGCACGAGGCCATCAATCGCTGTAACGCGCGCGTCCTGCGCTATGCTGAGGAACATCCCGAAACGCATGGTCTGGGCTCGACGCTTGCGCTCGCGCTGGTAAAAGGCAGCCTGGCCGTCATCGGCAATCTCGGGGACAGCCGCATCTACCGGGTGCGCGACGGCGCTATCGAACCCCTGACGCACGACCACTCGTATGTCGCGCAGCTCGCCGCCTTCGGCAAGATCGAACCCGACGAGATTTACACCCACCCGCACCGCAACTACATCTACCGTGCGCTGGGTAGTGAGCCCGAGGCCCAGCCCGATATCTTCACCGAGCGTCTGCGCAGCGATGATGTGTTGCTCCTCTGTTCCGACGGCCTGTGGGGCATGGTGCGCGACGACGCGATCCTACGCGCCGTCAACGAAGCGACGACGCCGCAAGAGGCCGCGACGCTCCTCGTCGCGCTGGCGAATGAGAATGGCGGCGACGACAACATCTCGGTTATCGTGGTACACGCGCTATGACCATCACTGTGTGTGACATCTGTGGCGCGGACAACGTCGCCAATACCATCTTCTGCGAAGAGTGCGGCGCTACCCTATCGGCGCCCACGGTTCTCGCCGCCTCCGTGCGTCCGCAAAGCGCCCCGCTGTACGAGCGCATGCCGCCGCGCCCCGCCACCAATGGCTTGGCGACGACGGGGGACACATCGGACAGGCGCGCCGTCCCGGATCAGCGTGGCAGTGGGACAGGGGACGCCAGCACGCCCACTATCGACGATGAAAGAACGGACCCGGCGCCACGAGCCCCGGAGGACGAAGCGGCCGTGTCGGTAACGGCGGCCGAGCCACGACCCGCGGTCGCCTACCTGGTGTCCGAGAGCGGCCGGCGTCTCGAGGCACCGGGGCAGGATGTCGTCATTGTGGGGCGTGAGGACATGCGCTCCGGCATCCGGCCTGACATCGACCTGACGCTTGATGGCGCCGGCGCCGCCGGTGTCTCGCGCCGGCACTGCCGTCTGCTGCGCGGAATCGACGGGTGGCGCGTCGAGGACCTGATGAGCACCAACTACACAGTGCTCAACGGCAAAGCGCTGCCCGCGCATGTGCCGACGCTGCTGCACGACGGCGACGAACTGCGCCTCGGCAAGCTGCGCCTGCGCTTTCACATCGCCTCCTGAAAGATCGGGCCACCGCAGCGGCGAGGGACTTAAAGGCGCGTGGTATCGAGCACGACGACGTGTGTGCCGGTCAGTGCGAAGAGATGGCGGGTGCGCGTGTCGATGGCGATAGCAACCCCATAGGATCGGCCACCTTCGGGATTTACGGTGTCACCCAGGTTCACGCTTACCCGTAGCGCCCCGGTTGTGATGTCGACCACCGCGATTGACCCAGGGCTGGCTGGATTCAGGTTCTTGTTTTGCTGGCTTGCCATGAGCACATACGCGCGGCCTCGCCCCCCATCAATGGCCGGTACACCAACCGGTGCGATCCCCAGGTTGCCCGGATCTACGTTCGTCCTGTGCAGCAGTGCCCCGTTCCGCGCGTTGAGCGCGTACAGGGCGAAATCGAACGCCTTATGATGAGGACGCCTATCTCGCCGACCTCATCATCTGGCTATGTCGTCACAGGGCCCTACGACGTCACTTCCTGTAGCGCCCGCGGCTCCTGGCCCTGTGCGCGCACGGCGTCGAACACCCAGTCGAGGTCCGCGCCTGTGCGTGGCCCGTCGAGCGTTTCGACCAGGGCATGCGAGAGGATCGGTAGGGCAATCGTGGCGTCGCAGTAGCAGACCGCGCGCGTTTCCTGGCTGCTGTCGATCTTGCCCCAGCTGATGGCCTCCTCGAAGGTGCAGCCGGAGAGGCCGCCCCACTGCGGCGAGTCGGTCGTAATCTGCACGGCGTACTTGTGCGGGAAGACCTGCTCACCGCCGCGATTGAGGTCCACGATCACGCTGACGAGCTGGATGGTGTCCTTGGGCACCCCGCCCCCGATGTAGATGACGGAGGTATGGGCGGAGCGATCACCGATTTCGCCGAGTTGCACGATGTCGGCGAACTGGTCGAGCGTGACGCGGATGCCCTTGTCTTTGTAGAGTTGCGCCGCCGCGACGCCGTAGCCGCTATCGGCCAGCGCGGGCGAGTAGATCGGCACGCCAGCGCGATAGGCCGCCGCCGTGATGCTGTCGATGCCGCGCTCGTGTTGGTATTTACCGAAGAGGTGCAGGAACTCGGCCGACGAGTAGGGGTGCGTGCGGTCGAGCGTACTCATGAACTCACCGATGAAGCCTTCCAGTTGGCGGTACTCCAACTCGTCCGCGTACACGTCGTAGTAGCGGTCGATCCGCCTCTCCAGCAACTCCTCGTCGTTGGCCGTCTGGTTGCCCTGATAGTAAGAGAAGCCGAGGCCCTCCAGCAGGTCCTCCGACACGTTGGCGCCCGTCGACACGAGCACATCGACGTAGCGGTTCTCGACGAGCCACTTGACGATTCGCCATTGTCCGGTCGTGCTCATCGAGCCGGCCAACCCCAGGAAAATGGTGTTGTCCTGCTCCTCGATCATCGCGCGCAAGACCTTGTACGCGTTGGCCAACTGCTTGCCCTGGAAGCCGGTCTGGCTCATCGCCTCGAGGAGTTCGCTGATACCGCGCTTGCGCACCTCGATTGTGCGCATCTTTGTGGACAAATAATCTTCTCTTTGCATGAAACCTCAACCCTTGGTGAATCGTGGACTGTTGAACCTTATCCAACAACACTACCAGTTTATCAGTCGTCGCGACACGGGGAGCGCCGGAGCGCCGGTGACCGGGGTTAAGTAGGTCTCGGTGGCATAGAGTCTCCCAAATGCCCCTTACCTGGGGGGCGTGGTTGATTGGCGCACGACGAGGGTGGGAGCGACGAGGCAGTGCGCCAAAGGGCGGTTGGGGTCGGCGATGCGGTCGAGCAGGAGCGTGGCAGCGTCCTCGCCAAGGCGTCGATTGGAGTGTCCGACCGCGGTCAGGGGTGGGTCAGCGTGCTGGATGAGTAGGCTGTCGTCGAACACGGCCAGCGACAAATCGTCGGGCACGATCAGTCCCAGGGATCGGGCGGCGCGTAGCACGGCGAGACCCAAAAAATCGGCGCCGGCGAACACGGCCGTGGGTGGATCTGGCAGCGCTAGCAGATCCGCCAGGGCCGGCGCGACGCTTTGTTCTCCGAGCCCGTGGCGAACCAACGCGGGATCCTCGCTTAGGCGCCCCCGTCGCAACGCGGCGCTGTAGCCGGCGAAGCGATAGTGTGAGAAGCCAAAGGCGAGGTCGACGCCAAGGTAGGCGATACGGTGATGGCCCAGCCCGATCAAATGCGCCATGATCTGCATCGTCCCATCGGCCCCGTCGACATCGATGAAGGGGTAGGCTAGATCGTCTACGGCGCGCCCGTAGGCGACGAAAGGAAGCCGGCGCTCACGTAGGTAGGGGATGCGCGCGTCGTCGCGCCGGATATCGCACACGATGAGTCCATCGACACGGCGTTCCCGCACCAGCCGTTGGAACCCCTGGCCGTCCACGTCGTGGACACCTGCGGTAGAGACTAACAGGTCGACGTCACGCTCGGCGCAGGTGGCGCCGATGCCGCCGATGAACTCCAACCACGACATATCGTAGGAACGGTGCAGGACGTTGGGGATACCCAGCCCAATGGCGTTGGCCACGCTCCCTTGCAGATTACGGGCGAACGCGCTTGGGTGGTAGTCGAGCGCCGCCGCGACCTCGCGCACGCGGTCGCGCGTGGCCTCGGCCACGTCATCGTAGTTGTTGAGCGCGCGCGACACCGTCGTCACCGACAGCCCGGCCTGCCGCGCGACATCCCTGATCGTGACCATCGCCGTCGCTACCTCGTTTCTGTTATCCCGTATCCCGCGACATCATGTGGACGTGGCGACGCTGCCGATAGACGCACACGGTCCCCCCATCGTTTCAGAGGAGTCAGACCCCATCATAGGAACCATTCCGCACGCGTGTCAAGTATATTTGTTGGTAGGGGTGTACCCCAACGTGAGGCGCGGCCTGACCTTTTAAGGCCAGGCTCACTGTACACTCGTTGGTAGGTTGGCAGGGAGATCGCGGGACGTAGGAGGTGGGAGGACAGATTATGCGGCGACACATCGTGCAGGTTGGAGTCGCGCCGAGCGGCATCGGGCTCGACTGGCTCCATGCCATCGCGCAAGCCCCGGATTGGACGTTGGCTGGTATCGTCGATACGCAGCCCGCACACCTACAGAGCGCGGCCGGTCGTGTAGGGCTCTCGGCGGAGCGCTGCTTCAGCACGATTGGCGCGGCGGCCTCAGCCGTGGACTTCGATGCCTGCGTCCTCGTGGTCCCATCTCCCCTGCACGCCGCGCTGTGCGGTCAGGCGTTGGACGCGCGCAAGCACGTCATCGTGGAGAAACCGTTCACGGTCGACATGGCGGACGCGCGAGACCTCGCCGCGCGGGCGGAACAGAAGGGCCTGTACCTCGTCGTTGACCAAAACTACCGTTACATGAGCGAGATGGGCACGCTCCGGCGTGCTATCCACGACCGCGTGGCCGGCGCTCCGTCCTTCATGCGCGTCACGTTCGACTGCCTCTGGCCGGGGCGTCCTTATCAGTGGAGCATGGCGGATACGATGTTGCTGGAGATGGCGATACACCATTTCGACGCTATGCGCTACGTGCTCGGGGCCGAGCCGCGGACGGCGTGGGGCCAGACCTGGCGGCCGTCCTGGACGCGCTATCAGGGCGATACGGTTGTGTCGTGCCAGTTCGAGTTCGACGACGGCACGCATGTGGCCTATCAGGGGAGCCTCGAATCGCCGGGGCGGACCACGCCGTGGCCGGGTATCTGGCGTGTCGAGTGCGCGGAGGGAGCGCTCCATCTCGCGGACCTGGGCGCCGGTTATGGCGTCTACCGCAGCCGTGAGTCCGACACGATCGAGCGCATCGTCCCGATCTTGACCGATGGACGGCCGCACGAGCCATCGCTCCTCGGGACCCTACGTGAGGTCGCCGCAGCGTTGGATGAGGGCCGGCGCCCACAAAGCGACGCCCGCGATAATCTGTGCACACTTGCCATGGCCTTCGCGGTGAGCCAATCCGCGCGCGACAGGCGCATCGTCGATCTCGCTCATAGGTAGTAGTCGCTGGCGCCTAAACGCGCCTATAATACGTGTAACGGTTTCTTCGTGACAACAGCTAGTGAAAGGCCACGCCCCGTGTCCACGTCGTCCACGTCTCACACTCCGTCCGACCATTCGCAGTACGACGTCGTAGTGATAGGCAGCGGCCCGGCGGGCCAACGCGCCGCGATCGCCTCGGTCAAGTCCGGCCGCCGCACGCTCATGATCGAGAAGCGCCTCGTGGTCGGCGGCGCCTGCGTCAACACCGGCACCCTCCCCAGCAAGTCGTTCCGCGAGGCCGTGGTCTACTTGTCCGGCTATCGCGAACACGCCATCTATGGCGAGAGCTACGCCGTGAAGCGTGAGATCACGATGGATGATCTGAACGCACGCGCCTCGTACGTGATGAAGGCCGAGCGCGACGTCATCCAGGCGCAGGCGTATCGCAACGGCATCGACCTGGTCTATGGCGCGGCCTCCTTCGTCGATCCCCACACCGTTTTCATCCAACTCGCTGACGGCTGCGGCACGCGCACCATCTCCACCGAAACGATCGTGATCGCGACCGGCAGCGACGTTGGGCGGGTGGGCGACATCGCGTTCGACGACGAGCATATCCTGAACTCCGACTCGATCCTGACCATGTCCCGTATCCCCAAGACACTGACCGTTGTCGGCGCGGGCGTGATCGGCTGCGAGTACGCGAGTATGTTCGCCGCGTTGGGTACACGCGTCACGCTGGTTGACGCCCGCGACGAGCTCTTGCCGTTTGTGGATCGTGAGATCGCCGACGAACTGGCGCACTATCTGCGCTCGCAGTGGGTCACCCTGCGGTTGGGTGAGGAACTGAAGATCTGCGCCATCCTGCCCGACGGGCGTGTGAAGACGGTGCTGGCGTCCGGCAAGGTCATCGTCACGGAGAAGGCGCTGCACGCGATTGGCCGTCAGGGAGCCACCGGCGACCTCAACCTTGCCGCGGCGGGACTGGAGGCCGACAAGCGCGGTAAGCTGACGGTCAACAAGGATTACCAGACCGCCGTCCCGCACATCTATGCCGTCGGCGACGTAGTAGGGTTTCCCGCGCTCGCGTCCACCTCGATGGCTCAGGGGCGCATCGCGGCCAGCCACGCCGCGCATGTCCCGTTCAACGTCATGCCCGAGGTGTTCCCATACGGGATCTACTCCGTGCCGGAAATCAGTATGGTGGGCAAGACCGAGGAGGAGTTGACCCGCGCCAATATCCCCTACGAAGTCGGCAAGGCCTACTACCGGCACGTCGCGCGCGGGCAAATTATTGGCGACAGCGTGGGCATGTTGAAGCTCATTTTCTGCCCCAAGACGCACCACATCTACGGCGTCCACATCATCGGCGAGAACGCGGCGGAGTTGGTCCACACCGGCCAGGCCGTGATGTCCCTGGGCGGGACGGTCGACTACTTCGTCGACGCGGTCATGAACTACCCGACGTTGAGCGAACTGTACAAGATCGCCGCGCACAATGGATTGAACCGGGTCGCGGGTGAGTCGGCCGACGCGTTGGGCGACCTTCCTGCCAGCGAACCCGCCGCCACGCCCAACGGCGCCACATCCGGCGCCGCCACACCTGTCACCGTCGAGCCCGCCGCCGCGAAGGCGGAGAAGCATGAGGGGGATGCGGCGGAGTTGGTGGGCACCGCAAGCGCGGGTAAGAATGGTAAGAATGGCAAGAAGTCCGGGTAACAAAAACCCCGGTAACACAGAGAGGGGGACAGCTATGGCCACGCCGGCGCGCCGATGAACGGCGCCCTGACCATCGGCATCGGTCTGCGCATTTGGCTGTGCAACCGGCTGCTGCGCCAGTTCTGGGCTGAGGCTGAGAGCGCACGATAGCTGCACATAAATATCTAAACCCCCAACACCATAGCCGAAGCTACCCATAGTACCCCTCACATTTTTTCGCTGGTAGCGGGGCGGACTGCCGTGTCTCTGGCGCAATAGGGGCGGCGAAGGTCACTTCGTCAAAAGCTTACAATCGAGACGGAGATGACAAGACAGATAATGGTCTTAGATGGAGATGACCCGACTATAGCAGTTCCCGCCCGGCCGCTCTGGCGCAACCGCGACTTCGTACTGCTTTGGAGCGGCCAGACGGTCTCGACGCTCGGCACAAGCGTGTCGCTCCTGGCGCTCCCGCTCCTGGCGCTGGCCCTGACGCGCTCACCCGCGCAGGCTGGCTTCCTGGCCGCCGTACAGTCTCTGCCCTATCTCGTCTTCAGCTTACCGGCTGGAGCGCTGATCGACCGCTGGGACCGCAAGCGGGTGATGATCCGCTGCGATGCGGCGCGCTTCATCGTCTACGGCTCGGTTCCTCTAGCCTACGCCCTGGGTCATCTGACCATCGCACAACTATATCTCGTCGCCCTCGTCGGTGGGACAGCTTTCGTCTTCTTCAATATAGCGGAGGTGGCGTCGCTCCCACGTGTCGTGCCGGAGGCCCGATTGGCGCAGGCTAATGCGATCAACGCCGCCGCGGAATCGAGCGCTCAGTTGGTCGGCCCCGGCCTGAGTGGATTCATCATCTCCCTGGCGCGCACGACCGCCTCCGGCGCGTCGGTGGCCTACCTACCTCGCCGATAGCGTATCCTACCTGGCTTCGGTGGTCTCGCTATTCTTCATCGCGACGCCGTTTCAGCATGAACGGCCCGCTGCACAGATCCACTCGCTACGCGCGGAGATCGCCGAGGGCATCCGCTTCCTATGGAGGCGCCGTCCCTTACGCATCGTCTCGCTGTTGACCCTCTGCCTCAATATCTGCTTCAGCCCCGCGTACCTAGCCGTGATCGTGTTGGCGCGGGGACCGTTGCACGCCGATGCGCGCACCATCGGTGTCATCTTCAGTCTGGGCAGCATCGGAGGGGTGGTGGGTTCGTTGATCGCGCCGCTGCTCAAGACACGCCTGCGCTTCGGTCAGATCATCGTCGGGCCGGCCGCGCTGCAAGCGCTCGCGCTGCCCGTGCTCGCGGCGGCTGTTTCGCCACTGATGTTGGTGATCGGCGAGGCCGTCCTGACCATGATGGTCCCGATCTACAATGTCGCGGTCATCTCATATCGGCTGGCGCTGACGCCGGACGCATTGCAGGGCCGGGTCAACAGCGTGGCGCGCTTGCTCGCTTTCGCCAGCATCCCGCTTGGTACGGCGGTCGGCGGCGTTCTCCTTGCTTCGATCGGCCCACGCGTCGAGCTTTGGGCAGCCACTATTGGGATGGGGCTAACTGTCCTCATGGTTGGGTTATCGGAGGTCCGGCGCGCATAAGGAGGCGTACCTCAAAATTTTGTGAGAGGTGGCCTGACCTTAAAAGGTCATGGCAGGGATCGGACCTTAAAAGGTCTCCCGGCGAGCGCCGCGGTAGCCGCCCGTCTAACGCGCGGCACGCGCGGCACGCCCACGCAGACCTTTTAAGGTCAGGCCCAGGCGAGGAGTTATGATAAAGGATGATCGAGGAGCGCGTACGCGGGGAGGGGAATCGATGGCCGTGACGGAGGGCTGGGAGCAGGAAGCGGAAAATTGGGTGCGCTGGACACGTACGCCTGGGCACGACGCCTATTGGCACTACCGTGAGCCATTTTTCGCGCACATCGTCCCAGCGCCAGGGCGGCGGACGTTGGAGATTGGCTGTGGCGAAGGCCGCGTGGCGCGCGACCTCGTCCAGCGCGGGCATACGGTCACGGCGGTGGACGCCTCGCCGACGTTGCTGCGCTACGCGCGGGAGGCCGACCCGGCAGGGCGCTACCTCGTCGCGGACGCCGCTGTACTGCCATTTCCCGACGATGCCTTCGATCTCGTGGTCGCCTACAATGCGCTGATGGACATCGCGGACATGCCGGGCACCGTGCGGGAGGCGGCGCGCGTGCTTGAGCCTGGCGGACGATTCTGCATCTGCGTGACGCACCCGCTCAACGACGCGGGCGGCTTCGACGGCTCGGAGCCGGACGCCCCCTTCACGATCCACGGCCTCTACCTGCGGCGTCGTCCCCACGAGGAGACGTTCGACCGCGACGGCTTGCGCATGACCTTCCGTGGGTGGAGTTATGCGTTGGAGGAGTATACGGAGGCGCTCGAAGCCGCCGGGTTCCTCATCGAGCGGCTGCGCGAACCCGCCGCGCCACCGGCGGCGGTCGCGGCGCGGGCAAGCTATCGACGCTGGCAGCGCGTGCCCATGTTTCTGCACATACGCGCCGTTAAATAGACGCGGGCGTTACGCCAGTTCCGTGTCGATGAAGCGCAGCACCTCGGGGGCGTGCTCCTCGACCTTGACCGCAGGGTAGACGCGGCGCACCACGCCCGCGCGGTTGATGACGAACGTGTTGCGCGTGGTCCCGGTGCGCGTCGCGCCCTCGGCGGCGTCCTGCCACGACCCGTAGCGGCGCGAAACGGACCCATCTTCGTCGGCGAGCAACGGGAATGGCAACGTGTGCTTGGCCGCGAACTGCTGGTGCGAGGCTACTGAGTCGGGGCTGACACCCAGGATAACCGTGTCACGCGCGGCGAAGTCCGGGGTCATATCGCGGAACGCGCAGGCCTCCTTGGTGCAGCCGGGCGTGTCGTCCTTGGGGTAGAAATAGAGCACAACGTTCTGCTTACCTGTGAAGTCATGCAAGGTGACGGTTTTGCCCGATGAGTCGGGCAGCGTGAAGTCGGGCGCGGGCGCGCCCTCGGCGGGTAACGTAGAACCGGCCATGATGGCCTCCTTTAATATAAATCGGAAGTTAGGAGTCGGTAGTCGGTAGTCAGAAGTTGGGCAAAGATCGTGGGTGTGTCGGTATGCGGACACTTCACTATGCAGTCTAACCATAAGTGCTATTGGTGTCACGGTTGTATAGGGGCCTATACTGCTTCGATCACGTTTCAGATTCAGATTAAGGATGCGACGTGCGAGAGGAGATGAGTAGACTCCGTGATAGAACCGGATGTAATCAGCGTTCTCATCGCATGTGGCGACGCCGGGGCGCGCGATACGTTGGTGAGCCTCCTGACGCCGGCGAATGGCGTACGGGTCGTCGGGACCGCGCGCGATGGCGCAGCGGCGCTGGCCTTAGCGCGCCAGACGCGCCCCGATGTCGTCCTCGTCGACGTCGATCTACCGCCACAGGCTACACAGATGACGAAGGGGGCGGGCGACGGCATCGCCACGGTGGAAACACTGTCGTCCACGCTCTGGGACGCGGGCCTCATCCTACTGGCGCCGCTCATGGACGCCGACGTGCTCCAGCGTGCGATGATGGCCGGCGCGCGCGAGTTCCTGCCTATGCCGGCGCCGCCCTCAGACGTGCTGCAATCGATCCGGCGCGTGCATACGGTCATGGCGCCGCGGCGCGCCGTGGTCAAAGGGAACGTAGCGCCCGCGGCGCCAGCCCGCCGTGACGGGCAAATCATCGCTGTGTTCAGTCCCAGGGGCGGCGTGGGACGTACCACGCTGGTCACGAATCTGGCTGTCGAGATACGGCGCCGGCATGACCTGAGCGTCGTGGTTGTCGACGGGTCGCTCCCCTTTGGCGATGTCGGCGTATTCTTCGATCTGCCGCCCACTCACTCCATCGTCGACCTACAGGTTCCCGAAGCGGAACTCGACGCCGCCTACATCGAGACGGTGCTCTTGTTACATCCAGCGAGCGGCATCAAGGCGCTGCTCGCACCGCCGCGTCCCGAGATGGCTGAGATGGTCACCGACGAACTGCTGCGACGGACGCTGCGCATACTGCGCGAACGATACGACTACATCATCGTTGATACGAGCCCCGCGCTTGACGAGCGCGTCCTGACGGCGCTCGAAGCCGCCGACAAGATCCTGCTCGTCCTCTCATCCAACCTCTCGGCGCTCAAGAGCGCCAAGGCGTTCCTGGAGGTAGCCAACCTCCTCCAGTTCCCGTCCAATAAAGTGACGCCGGTCGTGACGTGCGCTACCACCGCGATCGACATCACGCTCTCCGACATCGAGGCGACGTTGGGCCGCCAGAAGGTCCCTGCCTGGGTGTGTAGGGTGGTCGACCCGCCCAGGTGTGTCGCCGTGAACCCGTCGGGGTACTTCAGACCGTAGCCGAGGGCGCGGTCCAGCCCGATGTGGGCGCCCCAGATCAGGGCCGCCAGGAACACGGCGGGACGCCCGCCCGCGAGCCCGACGGCGCCGAGGGCGACCGGCACGAGGTCCGTGTGCGCGGCGTTGTAACAGGCCGCGCCAACCGTAGCGCCGCCGCGGTAGCCCAGCATGCTCAGGTCCGGCGCCAGCAGCAGCAGCGCGAAGAGGCCCCAATGGCCGCCATGGACGCCGTAGAGGGCCGTCGCGCCGGCCAGCATCGCCGCCCCCTCCAGGCGCAGCACCGCCCTGGGGGAGGTCAAGAGCGCGCGTGCCATGGTATCATCTCCTCCATTGATGGGGCGGGCCGCGTGGGCTCAACCCCCGCGACCCTCCCCGCATAATCCCGCGATAAATAGACGAATGAGGCGTCGGAAGCTCTCGTCGAGGTCAAGCGGGAGCCCGAACCCGCCCGTCATCTCCAGTGACACGAAGCCGTGGACCAGGCTGCGCCAGGCGCGGATGGCGTGCGTCTCCTCCGCGCCCCGCAGCCCGTAGGGGGCCAGTACTGCCCGCACGACGCCCATCAGCTCGTCAGCCACCTCTTGGAGCGCGTGATCGTCCGGGTCGGGGGCGCGCAGGGTCGCGCCGTAGAGCCCCGGCCGCTCCTTGGCGAAGCGACGATAGGCCTCGGCCAGGGCGACGACCCCGTCCTCCCCCGTCGCGCCGATCGCCGCGCGCGCGAGCCGGGCGCTCAACTCGCGCGCCCCCAGGAGTGCGAGGCCGCGCCGCACCCCGTCCAGGCTCGCCACATGGTTGTAGAGCGAGGGCGCGCGGACCCCCAGCCGCGTGGCCAGACGACCCAGGGCGAGGGCCTCGATCCCGTCGGCGTCGACGAGGTCGGCGGCCGCGCGCACGATCACGCCCGCGTCGAGCCCCGGCCTATGCGCCACGGGACGCCTCCCCGGGGACTCCGACCTGGGCGAGGAAGGCGACCACGGCGGGGCCGACGACGGCGGGAGACTCGGCGTGCGGGTAGTGGCCCGCGCCCGCGACCATCGCGACCTCGACGCGCGCCGCGCCGCGCAGCCCTTCGGTGGTGCGCCGCGCCTCACCGGCCGGATCGGAGAAGTCGGGGTCCTTGGAGCCCATCACGACCAGGGTCGGGGCCGTGATGTCGCCCAGGCGCGCCTCGACCGCCGCATGGCGCCCATACATCATGGCCTTGGTCGCGTCGTAGCGGCCGGGCTCTCTGAGATTGGCCGTGAGCCGCGTGGTGTAAGCGGCGAGGTCGGCCGGTGGCGTCGCCTTGTAGAGGCTCTTGTAGTAGAAGGCCCAGGCACCCACGCCGAAGGCGGCGACCGCGCGGACGCCCAGGCGCTGGAGGGCGGTCTGGGGCACATCGCGCACGAACGCATCGAGGAGGATGAGGGCGCGCACCGCGGCCGGGTCGACCGCGGCGGCGTAGGCGACCGCGGCCCCGCCGTAGGAGTTGCCGAGCAGGATGGCGGGGCCGGCGTCGAGGGCGTGGACCAGGGTGAGCACGTCGCCCGCGATCGCCGTGTCGCGGTAGTCCGCCCAACCGACGCCGGAGTCGCCGTGGCCACGCAGGTCCAGGGTGACGACCCGGTAGCCGGCCGCGACGAGTTGGGGGGTCAGGAAGCGGTACGAGGCGCGCACGTCGCCGAGGCCGGGGACACACACAACGAGGGGGCCGGCGCCCGTGTCGTCGTAGGCGAGGCGACCGCCGGGGACATCGAGATAGCGTGTCGGGGTAGACAGAGGCGTGGGCGGGGTGGCGTGTGTGGTCATGGTGGCCTCCTCAGAAAGGTATGCGGGGCGATCAACAAGGGTGGGACGCGCGGTCGGGCCGTCGGTGGCGGGTGCGGTCATCGGTGTCCCCTTCTCATCTTCGTCGCGCTTTAAACTATCCTATGTAGTTATAAACTAAACATATTAGTTTGTCAAGCGGGATGCGGCGGCGCGTCGGAGGGGCGTCGGGCGGGCCGTCCCTCCCGCCCGACGCCCCCTCCCTTAGCGAGGCTGGCCCTGTCGCGACAACCGATGGGAGTGCCGTGTACGTTTTTAGCGATGGCACGTCGCCCCTGTGGACAGCTCTCTTGCCGTCGGGTCGCGCGTGGCGTAGACTCGTCGCAGCCGGGGAAGTGCGTCCTCCAGTGTTTGTGGGCACTCTCGGGAACGTCCCGTATAGCGGGTAGCAGTGGAGTGACAAGGGCTCAAGGAGGCGCGGGCATGAAACGGCAGTGGACGGCGGACGAGTTGGCGGAGCACTGACTGATTACTGGCTCCACTGGCCCGCGTTCCAGGTCGCGGCGCTGTTGTAGGGCGTGGGGCTGTAGCCGCGCAGACGCCGCGGGACGACCGAGACGCTGTCGGCCCAATACAGGAAGATGTCGGGTTCGTCGGCGACAAGGATGCGCTGGATACGGTGATACAGGGCGTCGCGGCCGGGTCCGTTCGGCGTGACGATGGCGTCCGTGGTGAGCTTGTCGAGTTGCGGGTTGTCGTAGCCGCTGAAGTTGCCGCCCAGGGGATGCGCGGGTGTCACGAGGGCAGCGTGCGTCCAGTAGGCCGAGTCGTCCGGGTCGGGGCCGTTGATCCATGAATAGAGCACGGCGTCGTAGCCGGACTTGGTGAAGCGCGCCGGGTTGTAGAGCTGGCCGCTCGTCCCGAAGAGCGCGGCCGTAGGCACGAGCCGTATGGTGGTAGCGACGCCGGCCGCGCGCCACCCACGCGCGACGAGGGTCAAGGCGGCGGCGCAGTCGGAGCACGCGGCGTCGGCCCACAGCGTGATGGTCAGCGGCGTCGAACCACGCCCCATCAGCCCACTTTTGAGTTGCTTGTAGCCAGCTTGCCGGAGCAGGGCGCGGGCGGCGTGCGGGTCATAGCTATAGCTATTGTGCAGCACGGGGTCGTAGGCGGCCGTGCCTGGGGCCTGGTCACCGTCGGAGATGTGTCCGTGGCCGTGCAGCACTTGCGCGACGATCTGACCGCGCGGCGTGGCCAGAGCCAGGGCGCGGCGGACGACCGGGGCGGATAGCGCGCCGTGCTCGATCAGGTCGAGGTGCGTCCAGGCGAAGCTCGGCGTATAGGCGACAGCGTCGCTCCCCGCGACGCCCGCGCCGGCCACATCGCGCGGGGTGAGCCCGAGCGAGGATGGCAGCAGCAGCGTCGGGTCGCGCCGGGCCGCGGCCAACGCGGCCGTGCGCGATCTTAGGGGGGCAAAGACGAGGTGGGTGACGGCCGGGACACCGCCAAAGTAGTCCTGGTTGGCGTCTTCGACGACGCGCCCGTCGGCCGTGACTTGGTCGACCGTGTAGGGTCCTGACCCGATGGGGTGGCGGTTAAAGGGCGTGTAGGTACGCAGCTTGGCCGGCGCGATCGCGCCCAGAACGTGCCGTGGCAGGATGGGCGTCGTGCCGACGGTCGCCAGGAAGGGGGCGTAAGCCGCGCGCAGCGTGATGGTCAGCGTGTGCGTGCCCGCGACCGCGACCGTGGCGATAGCGTCGAAGCCGAGCGTGGAGGCGGCGCCAAACCGGGCGTCGCGCACGAGCCCGATGGTAAAGGCAACGTCGGCGGCGGTGACGGGCACACCATCGTGCCAGCGCGCCCGTGGGTTGAGGTCAAACGTCCAGGTGCGCGCGTCGACCGAGCGGCGCCAATGGGTGGCGAGGTCGGGCGTGAACGCGCCCGTCGCGTCGAGACGCACCAGGCTGTCGAAGACCGGCGCGGCCGCGTCGACGCCGGCGGTGGCGCGCGTGAGCAGGGGATCAAGCGTGTCGGGCGCGCTCGGCTCGGCGATCGTTAGCGTCGTATCAGCCGCCGCTATCCTAACGCGACGGGGCGCGGTCTGTGCGGCCGCCGGAGCCAGTGGCAGGAGGAACGCGAGCGCAAGCGGCAAAATGGCGTGTCGATACACAGAAACCCCTATTATTACGGTATGCAGGATATGTGACCACGCAAATAAGTGGTCTTGTCGGCTAGACCCGGCGCCCCGCGCGGTGGCGAGCGTCGGCGCCGCTACCTATTAGCTACTCACGACTGGTTGTTTGTGTCAAGGCTTTTGGCGCCGCGCTCAGTGTCGCGCTTTTGTGTCATACGCGCTACTATCAACGGTAAGGAGAGGATCGCTCATGCAAGAACAGGAAGAAAAGCAGCGCGAACTGCTGGAGCGGCTGCAAAGGGAACAGCGCCAGCGCAATCAGCGCGAGAAGCTGGCCGACGCGCAGATCAGCAACGCGCGCGGCCTACAGGGGGCGGACTCCCTCTTCGGTCCCGTGCCCGACTATATCGAGAAGCGGCGCCCGATCACGCGCCTCTTTTTCTCTGTCTACGACAACCTTGGTTCGCTGATGTTGGTCAACATCTTCACCGTCGTGCCGAGTATCCCGCTGTTCATCGTCTTGCTCGTGCTCCTCCAGCACCCGACGTTGGCTCTCGGGCTGCTCGTGCCGCTGCTGCTCACCGGCGCCATCGCGGCGCCCGCGTGGGGCGCGGCCTCGGCCTACTGCGCCAAAACCGTCGAGGCGGAACCGCACGCAATCAGCGACTTCTGGCGCGACTACAGGCGGCTGTTCGGGCCGAGCGTCCTGTTGGCGTACGGCCAGTGGCTTATCTCTTTCGCGCTCCTTTATGCGTTGGTGTGGTATATCGGCCGGCCGGCGGCGGCGCTCAAGATCATCGGTGTTACCTGCCTGTACCTGTTTTTCTTCTGGAATCTGCTTGGTCTCTACCTATGGCCGCTGATGGTCCGCGGCTACCGCCCGCGCGCGATCCTGCGCAACGCGCTCGTCCTCGTCGTCGCGGCGCCGGTGCGCGCGCTGGGCATGTTCGTCGTACTGATCGTGCTCTCGCTCATTCTCCTTGCCACCGGTATCGGCGCGGCGCTGCTCCTGTTCGCCTTATGGGCTATGCTGCCCAACCAGGGGCTCGTGCTCACGCGCGAGAAACTGGAGAAGCGCGCGGCAAAGTAGGACACGGCCCTCACCCCCCAACCCCCTCTCCCTGACGCGGGAGAGGGGGAGCGCTCTAATCCTTGGGGCCGCCCGCGACGTAGAGCACCTGGCCGCTGACGAAACCGGCCTCCTCGGAGGCAAAGAAGAGCGCGACGGCGGCGATATCCTCGGGCTTACCGGTGCGACCAACGGGGATCATCGTGGCCGCGCCCTCGACGAACTGCTCGAAGGGCACGCCCATACGCGCGGCGGTAGCGCGCGTCATCTCGGTCTCGATAAAGCCGGGTGCGATAGCGTTGCAGGTGATCCCGTACTTGCCAAGCTCGATGCTCAACGTCTTGGTGAAACCCTGCATGCCGGCCTTGGCGGCGGAATAGTTGGCCTGGCCCCGATTGCCCAGCGCCGAGGTCGAGGAGAGGTTGACGATGCGCCCGTAGCCGCGCTTGACCATGTACTTCTGGGCGGCTTGACTGCACAGGAACGCCCCTTTGAGGTGTACGTTCATCACGGTGTCCCAATCGTCGTCGCTCATTTTGAACAGCATATTGTCGCGGATGACGCCGGCGTTGTTGACGAGGATGTCGAGCTGGCCGTAGCGGTTGGCCGTTTCGTCGACCGCCGCCTCGACCTGCGCGCGGTCCGCCACGTCGACGCGGGCGCCACACACCTCGAGCCCCGCGTCTTGCAGCTCTTTGACCGTCGCGTCGAGGACGTCTTCATTGATGTCGGCCAGGCACACTTTGGCTCCCTCGCGGGCAAAGCGCTCCGCCGTGGCGCGTCCGATGCCCCGGCTAGCCCCTGTCACGAACGCGACGCGATCTTTCAAGCGATCCAACTGATACTCCTTATTTTTTCAATTCTAGTTTAGCGATAGTGTTGCGGTGGACCTCGTCGGGGCCGTCGGCCAGACGCAGCGTGCGCGTCTGCGCCCAGGCCTGCGCCAGGTAGGGGTGGGCGACGCCGGCGCCGCCGAAAGCCTGGATGGCGCGGTCAAGCACGCGCAGGGCTACGTTGGGCGCCACGACCTTGATCATGGCGATCTCGGCCTGCGCCGCCTTATTACCCACTTTGTCCATCATGTCGGCCGCCTTGAGCGTCAGCAGACGCGCCTGATCAATCTCGATGCGTGAGTCGGCGATCCACGCGCGGACCACGCCCTGGTCGGCCAGCGGCCGTCCGAAGGCGACGCGCTCCCGGACGCGCCCGACCATCAGCTCCAGCGCGCGCTCGGCCACGCCGATGCAGCGCATGCAGTGGTGGATGCGGCCGGGCCCGAGCCGTCCCTGCGCGATGGCGAAGCCCTTGCCCTCGCCCCACAGGATGTTCGAGGCGGGCACACACACGTCCTCGAAGGTGATTTCGGCGTGGCCGTGCGGGGCGTCGTCGTAGCCGAAGACGGGCAGCGTGCGCACGATGGTGACTCCCGGCGTGTCCAGGGGGACCAGGATCATCGACTGCTGCTCATGGCGCGGCGCGTCGGAGTTACTCTTGCCCATCACGATGGCGATCTTGCAGCGCGGGTCGCCCGCGCCGGAGCTCCACCACTTGCGCCCGTTGACGATGTACTCATCGCCGCGCCGCTCAATGCGCGTACTGATGTTCGTGGCGTCAGAGGAGGCCACGTCGGGCTCGGTCATGGCGAAGCAGGAGCGAATCGCGCCGTCGAGCAGCGGCGCCAACCACTGCCGCTGCTGCTCCGATGTCCCGTAGCGTACCAATACCTCCATGTTGCCGGTGTCGGGGGCGGAGCAGTTGAAGGGTTCGGAGCCGATGGGCGAACGGCCCATGATCTCGGCCAGCGGGGCGTACTCGCTGTTGGTCAGGCCAGCGCCGTCCTCGCTCTCGGGCAGGAACAGATTCCATAGCTCGCGCTTGCGCGCCTCGCGCTTCATCTCCTCCATCACCAGCGTGGGCTCCCAGCGGCTCGGGCCCTCATCGACCTGCCGCGCGAAGACTGGCTCGTTGGGGTAGACCATCTCCTCCATGAATTGGGCGACCCGCTCGCGCAGGTCGTTCACCTTGTCCGTATACGCGAAGTCCACCTGTTTCCTCCTCTATGACGCTAGTACGATGCCGGCGTACCCGCGTCTCGTTCCCTGCCCCCGGCTCACGCCAGCGGACCTTGCTCCCCGGTCCCGGAGTTACGCCAGGTTCTTCTCGTATAAAACACACTCGACGCCACTCTGCGCAATGTGACCGACCTCTGCGTAGTCACACGACGTGTAAAGCCTCTGAGCGGCCACTTGGCCCATCGACGTATCCAGATAGGCGGCGTGCCGGTAGTACCAGGTTTTAGGCGAAGAGACGTGCAACAGGGTAGGTGAAGCCGGGTACGACATCCTCCCCATCTAAGGAATCATCGGCGCCCAGGACGGTCGGCTTGACGTCATCAGGACGCCACACGTCGACGCGCCGGCGTTTAGGCCACACGATCCACACGAGACGTGTTCCTCCTGCCAAATACCGCTCCGCTTTGGCCTTCATGCCAGGACGATATTGCTTTGGTGAGGCGACTTCAACGGCGAGGTCAGGCGCGAAGGGATACGCCTTCTGAGGGTCTACTAATGGCTCGCGAGACGCGTCGTAGAAGCCAATGTCAGGGAGTAGACCGGTATCCTTCCGCCCTGTGCTCTCGAAGTCATAGGGCTCATCAGGTCCGGTAACCTGCCCCAAGCCGTGCTCTTCAACATAGATCGCAAGCCGGGCTTGCAGACGAACGGTGATATGCCCCGCTGTTGGTCTACTCCCTACCATGCGAACAAGCACCCCATCGACAAGCTCATAGCGCCATCCGCTGTCGTCGGGGACGTCGAGAAACTCCGCCATGGTCATGGGCGGCGCTCCAGGCACGGTTTCGGCCCAGGGAGCGATAGGCTCCGGTTCTAGTGCTCGTACAGCGGCGCTCATAGCTACATTGTCCTCCGTTCATTGGTCGTAGCCGCCCCATGGGAGGGTAATGCTCTCGACGGGGCTCATCGTTGACTCTCCTTCGTCAGGCTCTCGTACACGCTGGCCGAAATAACCTTGCGATCACCAAGGCACGGCAGTGCCCGTACGCTGCCATGCGACCGCAGTCGCAGGCGTCGCTAGACCGCCAAGATATTTACGCCAAGTTGTACTAGTCCGGGCGACGGCGCTTGATACAATCGATACATTAGACTGGGGACGTTGTACACATATCGTACCATGCCGGGTGAGTGTGCGTCACCCGGCCACCAATAGACCAGTGGGTCAGTGGGTGTCTTGGTACAATGACGTGCAAGGTACGATGATGGGACGTGAGAGCTACAAAGGAGTAGGATGATGGATTTTGCATTGAGCGCCGCGCATGAGCGGGTTCGTGAGACGGCGGCGCGCGTGGCGCGCGAGGTGGTGGCGCCGCGCGCGGCCGAGGTCGATCGCACAGGGCAGTACCCGTGGGACTACGTCGACGCATTCCGCGACGCCGGGCTGCTCGGCCTGGCGCTCCCGCGCGCGTACGGCGGCTCCGAGGCGGGCACACTGGGACTCGCTCTCGCCGTCGAGGAGGTCGCCAAGTACGATAGTTCAGCCGCCTTGATCCTGCTGACGACGCGGCTCGCGACATCCGGCATCCTCATGGCCGGGACGGAGCAGCAGAAGGAGCGCTACGTGCGCGGCGTGGCCGAGGGGCGCCTGCGTGGCTGCTTCGCCTTGACTGAGCCGGAGGCTGGCTCCGACTCGGCGCGGATCGCCACGACGGCCGTACGCGAAGGCGACGAGTATGTTCTCAACGGCGTCAAGATGTGGGCGGGACAGGCCACCGTGGCCGACTTCGCCATGGTCGTGGCCAAGACGACGCCCGAGGCTGGCGCGCGCGGTGTCAGCGCCTTCCTGGTTGATCTGCCCAACCCTGGCTTCCGCATCGTGCGTGAGTTGCCCAAAATGGGCGTGCTCGGCGTCCCGGTCGTTGAGATCGACCTGCGCGATTGCCGCGTGCCCGCCGCGGCCCTGCTAGGAGAGGAGAACGGCGGCTTCAAGATGGTGATGCGCCACCTCAACGTGGTGCGCCCACTCGTCGCCGCGCGCGGCGTAGGGCTGGCGGCGGGAGCCACGAGCTATGCGCTGGCCTACGCCCAGCAGCGCCGCACGTTTGGACAGCCGCTGATCGACCACGAGGTCATCCTGTTCAAGCTGGCCGAGTTGGCGATGCAGGTCGAGGCGGCGCGCCTCTTGACCTATCGCGCGGCATGGCTGGTCGACCAGGGCGGGAGCGACCGCGACATCGCGCACCACTTGTCCATCGCCAAGGCCATGGCAAGCGAGGTGGCCGTGCGCGCGGCCGAGGAGGCGGTGCAGATCCTGGGCGGCTATGGCTATCTTAAGGACTACGTGACGGAGCGCTATTACCGCGACGCCAAGCAACTGACCATCGTGGAAGGCACCAGCGAGATCCACCGCCTGATCATCGGCCGGGCTATGAACGACGGCCTGCTCGATTGGGGCTACGACGTGGAAGCGACCGGCGGCCTGCCCAACGACGCGGCTGATCGGGCGCGTCGCCAGGCGCTACGCGAGGCGCATCCGCGTGAGGAGCAATTGATGGTCGGCGCTGATTAGTATGCCGGTCGCTGTATCTACTGGGATGGCGCCATCGGGTAGCATGAGTGTAGGACGATCGAGGAGTGACGTAGCGAGGTATAGAGAAGTACATGACGATAACCGACCAGCCCAACGCGCCAACAGGTGAAACGGAGGACATCAGCGACCCATTCCTGAGCCCGAAGAATGGCGGCACGGAAATCCTGCTGATCCGCCACGCCGACGCTTTACCCGACGCCGCCGAAGTCGTGCTCGACGGCGCCTACAACAGCCAGGCCCTGAGTGAGCTTGGCCGCCGGCAGGGGCGGGCGCTAGCCGAAAGGTTGCGCACAACGACACTCGCGGCGATCTATAGCAGCCCGATCCCGCGCGCCCGTCAGACGGCGGCTCCGACGGCTGAGGCGCTTGGCCTGGACGTGCGCATCGACGACGGGCTGCGCGAGGTCGAGGTCGGGCCCATCGGGCCCATCGGGCCCGACCTGCCGCCGGGCGCCTCGGGCGAGGACATCGCGCGGGCGCTGCGGCGCCGGCTCAACGAGATCGCGGCGGTCGCTCTGACAACGGGCATGTGGAGCAGTATCCCCGGCAGCGAGAGCTCCGGCGACCTGCGTGCCCGCGCGACGGACGTCGTCAACCAGCTGGCGGCTGGCTATCCGGGACAACGTGTGGCCATGGTTAGCCACGGCGGCACGATCAACGCCTACATCGCGGCTATGCTGGGCGTCGAGCGCGACTATTTCTTTCCGTGCGCCAACACCTCGATCTCCGTGGTACGCGTTAAGGGCGCGCGGCGGCTGTTATTGGGGTTGAATGACGTGGCGCATTTGCAAAAAGGTGGGTTGATGTAATGAGCATACAGGACCTATTCAGGCTGGACGGTAAGGTCGCGCTCGTCACCGGCGGCGGCCGTGGCATTGGCAAGACGATCGCCGAGGCGTACCTGGAGTCAGGCGCGACGGTGGCGATCACGGGGCGTCGCGCCGAGTTTCTCGACGGGGCAGCCGCTGAGTTCAAAGAGAAGGGCTACGAGGTCCTCTCTATTGTCTCGGATGTCTCGCAACCGGAGGGCGTCGCGGAGACGGTGCGCCGGGTGATCGACGCCTATGGCGCCATCGACATCCTGGTTAACAACGCGGGGCAGACGTGGGGACAGGCCAGCCACGAGATGCCCCTGGAGCGGTGGCAGCAGGTCATCAACGTCAACTTGACTGGCGCCTTTTTGATGTCGCAGGCGGTGGGCCGCCATATGATGGAGCGTGGACAGGGTGGGCGCATCGTCAACATTGCCTCGGTCGCGGGTTTGACAGCGGGCGACCCTGAGGCCACCAAGACGATCGCCTACAACGCCAGCAAGGCGGGCGTCATCTCGGTCACTAAGACGCTGGCGGTAGAGTGGGGCCGCTACGGCATCATCGTCAATGCCATCGCGCCCGGCTGGTTCCCCACGCGTATGGCCTCGGCCACGATCAACGCCAACCGCGCGCGCTTTGAGGAGCGCGCCGCGCTCGGCCGGCTGGGCAACCTCGATGAACTCAAGGGCGTCGCCGTCTTCCTGGCAGCGCCGGCCTCCAGCTACATCACCGGCCAGACCATCGTCGTCGACGGCGGCACGCTCCTCTAAATAGGCTTCGGCGAGACTGCTGTCGACAAGAAGGCGCGGTGATCTGCGTGGCGCGCGCCAATGATCGTATGACGCTAGCGAGCGTAATGCTAATCGGAAGGAAGGCATGAGCGATGAGATCGGTGCGTTGGTTGCATGGCTACGCGTCATATGTGGCGCTCTCTTGCCTGTTAGGAACTCTTTCACCCGCCGCTACGATGGGTCCTATCCTAGATAGCATGCCCTGCACCCCGACTCCCCTTGTGCGGACCATTCCGGTCGGCATGTCCCCCGAAACAGTCACGATCGATGGGGCGCGGGGCCGCGCCTACATCGCGAATCTCAACAGCAATAGCATTAGTATCCTCGATACGACCACCGGGGCGCTTGTCCGGACAGCGAAGGTGGGCGCCGCCCCCTCGGCCATTGGCATCGTCGGCCGCACCGGTCACGTCTTCGTCAGTGACGATGCTAGTGAAGTAAGCGTCCTGGATGCGCGCGCCGACGGTATTCTCCATACTGCGCGTGTTGGGAGGAATCCGCTCGACCTCGCCGTCGACAATAGGACCGGTACAGTGTTCGTGGCCGACACGGATTCGGGGCAAGTAAGCAAGTAAGCCTGTTAGATGCGCACTCTCTCTTTTCCGTTATTCCGCTTTGAGCACGCACAGTAATGTGTGTTTCCGTGCGTGATCAAAGCGACAGGCGCAGTGGTTGGACGCCGCACGGGATAGGGATGCGGCTGCGGTCAACATGCGGCCGCGAAGGCCTTCCTGTAGCGTGCGCTCCGCGTCGGACCATAGTTCAAATGGACTTGACAGTGTTGTGCCTGCTGGAGGCTTAAACTGTCAAGCTTGATCGAGCGTCGCGTGAACCATGTCTTAGATGATTAAAGAGTAGACCGAACACCGATGTCTCACCACAGAGTACACGTTGCGGAACACCGGGCCTGCCGTGTCACAAAAGTCGTCTCAAAACGCCTATCTCGTGGCATCTTAGACATTCTGAGACGCCAAACGCCCGGCTAATCCCCTTAATACACCTTTTGGGGGGATATGCAGAAACCCCCATTATTAAAATGTCGGACGGTTGGTGAACCAGTTGGAGACATCGTGTGCCGAGATGACGAGGATGAGCGTGAGCAGCGCGGCCATGCCCAGCGCGTGTACGAGCGCCTCGACCTCTGGCTTGACGCGCCGCCGCGCGACGAGTGCGATAAGCACGAACAGGATGCGGCCGCCGTCGAGCGCGGGGAACGGCAACAGGTTCATCACGGCGAGCGTGGCGCTGAGTTCGATGACCAACGTGAGCAGCGGAACCCAGCCCCGCGTCGGGATGGCGTTAGCCTCACAGCCGACCTGCCGCAGGATGCCCACCGGCCCCGTGACGGCGACGCCGTTGGTGGCCGTCGGCAGGCATGTATCCTCTTGCACCGCGCCTGGAACTCGTATGTTCGTTATTTGGTCGGCCTTCATGACGCCATCGCCAAATGTCAGGTACCGTGATGGATAGTTACAGGGATCAATGGGCGTTGGAGACGCCTGTGGCGGATTGAACAGCGCAGTGGGTATGGCGACCAGGGCCTGGACGACAGCGACCGGCACGCCGATCGCCGTCCCCGCCGCCTGTCCGATACTCGTTGGTACGTTGTGCTCGTTGCTCGGGCTCGTCAGCACGCCGATCGGCCCCGCGTCGCAATTAAGCTCTGCCGCGGGCCGTGGCACGAGCCCCATGGTAAGCGACTGTTGCGCACGCGTGACGGTTAGGGCGACGCGCTGGCCCGGCGCGGCGAACCGCCGGATGTCGGATGTGTTTTGCACGGATCGTCCGTCGACCTTTTGGATGATGTCGCCGGGCCGCAGTCCCGCCTGATAGGCCGGCGACCCGATCTCGACCCCGGCTACCTCTACCAGCGTTTGCGGCGTACCGATGACCGCGAGCAAGAGGAACACGAGCACGATCGCCAGGACCATGTTGTTGAACGCGCCCGCGACGAGGATGATGATGCGCTGCCACGGAGCTTTGTTGGCGAAAGCGCCGGGGTCATCGCCGGCGGCCGACTGCCCGCTCAACGATAAACCCGCGCTGTCATGCCGCGCGGCGCCCTCAATGGCGTCTTCGACGGCTTCTGAGCGGGGCGCGGCCACGCCGTTCTCGCCGGCCATGCGCACGAAGCCGCCCAGAGGCAGCGCATTGATGGAGTAGACCGTCCTACCGCTGTCACGGATTTTCTTGGCCTTTTGCGCCGAGGGGTAGACGCGGGGGGGGAAGCCGATACCGAACTCCTCGACACGCACCCCAAAGAGGCGCGCGGTCAGAAAGTGCCCGAGCTCGTGTATGAGGACGAGAACACCCAATATTAGGATGAAGGCGACGACGGTAATGATGACGTACACAGCGTTGTTGTCTTTCGGATAGTCATGCCGGGGAGAACTATAGCACTCTCCCTCTGACAGTGTGCGTCAGGCTTGCTCTCAGCGCAAGAACCCGTTATTCTTTCCGCGTCCGTTTCCCCGCAGCCGTCCCTGCGGTTGATGAAGGTGATGAACCGGCGGCGGTCCCCCGGTACGCGCAAGTTGATCGATAGACGCCTGTGATATGCTCATGGCGGGCGTTAGTAGAGACAGCGTGTAGAAGGTGTGAGGACACGGCATGGTCGGGCAGTTTGACGGAAAGTTTGTCGTAGTGACGGGCGGTGGTTCGGGGATAGGTCGCTAAGGATCGGTCGCGGCTGGGTCGCAGGGTCATGGTCTGGCCTCATAGGGATGGGTAGCGCGTGGCGTGGCGCAGGCACTCCGCGCGGGCCCAGGTGTCCGCGTCCAGGATTGCGGCGAGGTCGTGGTCATCGCCGGGCTGGTGGGCGTCGAGGACGCCCGCGATCAGCCGCGGGATCGCTGTGAACGGGATCTGTCGCTCCAGGAACAGGTCGACGGCGATTTCGTCGGCCGCGCACAACGCCGCCGGGTACGTGCCGCCCTGCCGCCCAGCTTGTAGCGCCAGGTCCAGGCAAGGGTAACGCCCCGCCGTCGGCGCGGCGAACGTGAGCGGTCCGGCTTGCGTTATGTCTAGCTCGTGTGTCTGGAGCGGCCAGCGTTGCGGGTAGCTGAGCGCGAACTGAATCGGAGCCTTCATGTCGGGCGAGCCAAGTTGCGCTTTGAGCGCGCCATCGCGGAAGCGTACCAACGAGTGCACGGTGCTGGTGGGGTGCATCACGACCGCGATGCGATCCAGCGGGACGTCGAACAGCCAGTGCGCCTCCATTACCTCGAGCCCTTTGTTCATCAGCGTAGCCGAGTCGATCGTGACTTTGGGACCCATTACCCAGGTGGGATGGCGCAACGCCTGCTCCGGCGTGATCGCGTCCAACTGGGCGGGGTCATAGTCGCGCAGCGCGCCGCCGGACGCCGTGAGCAGCAGTTCAGCGACGCTTTCAGGGTCCTCACCCATGAGGCATTGCCATAGGGCGCTGTGCTCACTGTCAATGGGCAGTAGTGTGGCTCCGTGTTCTTTGGCCGCTTCCGTGATGAGCGCGCCGGCCATCACCAGAGCCTCTTTGTTGGCGATTGCGACCTTCTTACCCGCGCGCACCGCCGCCAGTGTGGCCTCCAGTCCGGCGCGTCCGACCGTCGCCACGACCACGATGTCAACGTCGGGGTGTGTCGCCAATTCGACGAGCGATGCTCTGCCCCGCAGCACGCGCGTCCCCTCAGGCATGTTCACGGTTGTCGTGGCCGCTGCCACGGGGTCAGTGGCGACGCCGACGAGCGGGACAGCGAACCGGCGCGCCTGTTCGGCCAGCATCTGTTCGTTGCGCGCGGCGATACCAAGGACGCGCAGCTTGTCACGGTGCGCGGCGACGACATCCAGCGTTTGCTGGCCGATTGAACCGGTACTGCCCAATATAGTGATAGTGATCATATAGTTATGTGTAGTTGACGGTGAGTATAAGCTGCCAACAATAGGTTAGCGCCGCCACGAACACGAGGCTGTCTACGCGGTCGAGCACACCGCCGTGTCCCGGTATCAGTGTACCTGAGTCCTTCACCCCGGCCTGCCGCTTGAACAACGATTCCACCAAATCGCCCGTCTGCGCGGCTACCGTGCCGGTCAGGCTCACCAACACGATGATCCCCTCAGACTGCTGCAGCCCGGCGACCCGCGCCACGACGAGCGCGGCCAGCACGCCCCCGACAACCCCGCCCAGCGACCCCTCCACGGTCTTCTTGGGGCTGATGCGCGGGAAAAACGGGTGGCGTCCCAGCGCGCGCCCGACGAAGTAGGCCGCCGTGTCGGTCCCCCAGGTGATCGCCGCGACGACGAACACCCAGGCGCGGCCCTGCGCCGTCACGCCGCCACGCAGCAACAACAACAGCGCGCAGAATACGCCGATGTAGACGACTCCGGCGACACTCGTCGTCCAGCGCAGCACCACGGCATCCCCGCGCGCGAACAGGAGCGCGCCGAGCGAGAGCAACAGGGCCACCACCACGGCGATGACCCACCAACGCCGCTCAGGCGCGAACGCGACGATCGCAAGCAGCACGATGATAGTCCCGACGCCCATGCTAACAAAAGGCGGCGCGGCCGGGAGCAAGCGCGCCGCCAGGGCGTAGAATTCGTTCAGAGCCGCCGCCGCCAGGGCGATGATAGCAATGTCATAGGGGATGCCGCCGAACCACACGAGCAGGAGCGCGACGACGCCGAGCGCGATGCCACTGACAATGCGCGTGATCACAAACGCCCGTATTTGCGCTTACGCGCGCTGTAGGCCTCGACGGCTTTGCGCAGATCTTCCGCCTTGAAGTCCGGCCACAACTTGTCAATGAAGTAGTACTCGGCGTAGGCGGCCTGCCAAATCAGGAAGTTGGACAGCCGCATCTCGCCGGCCGTGCGGATAACCATATCGGGGTCGGGCAGCCCACCGGTGTGCAGGTGGCGCGAGATGGTTTCCTCGGTCACGTCCTCCGGCCGCGCGCCCTCCTCGATCAGCGCGCGCACCGCGTGTACGATCTCCGCCCGCCCCCCATAGTTAAACGCGAAGTTGAGCACCAAGCCCATATTATTGCACGTCAGTTCTTCGGCGTCCCGGATCGCCGCCTGTAGCGAGGGGCTTACCCCCTCCAGAGAGCCAACGTGGCGCACATGGACGCCCTTGCGGTGCAGCGCCTGCGTCTCCCGCCGATGGATCTCCAGAAAGATCTTCATCAGTCCGTTGACCTCGTCTTCAGGGCGGCCCCAATTCTCCGTTGAGAAAGCATAGAGCGTCAGCACCGCGATGCCCAGGTCCTCACAGGCCTCGACGATCGGGTGGATGTTGTTCGTGCCCTGACGGTGTCCCACCAAGCGCGGCAAGTGACGCCGCTGCGCCCAGCGGCCGTTGCCATCCATGATGATAGCAACGTGCCGTGGAATCGCCGCGGGTGGCATCATGACGGCCGAATCACTCGCGCTTGCCATGGTCAGACCGCCATGATATCGGACTCTTTGTCGCGACCGACCGCGTCCAACTCGCCAGTAATGCGGTCGGTGATCTTCTGCAGCCGCTCCTGCGCCCGCTTGATCTCGTCGGCCGGGACGGATTTATCCTTCTCGGCCGCCTTGAGCTTGTCGGCCACGTCACGCCGCCCGTTACGCACCGCGACCTTATGCTCTTCGACCATCTTATGGACCGCTTTGGCCAGATCCTTGCGCCGCTGCTCGGTGAGCGGCGGGATGTTCAGGCGGATCACCTGCCCGTCGTTGGTTGGGGTGATGCCAAGGTCCGATTTCTGGATCGCCTTGTCAATCGCCCCAATCGAGGAGCGGTCGTAGGGCTGGATCACAAGCTGGCGCGCGTCGCCGACCGATATCTGCGCCAGACCATTGAGCGGCGAGGACGTGCCATAATAGTCAACCATCACATTGTCGAGGATGCTGGGGCTGGCCCGGCCCGTGCGAATTGTATTGAGATCTTTCTTCAAATCATCGACGGCGCGTTGCATGCGCCGCTCACCATCCGAGAGTTGCTCCTCAATCATCGCTGTCCTCCTGCCGTTACGATCGTACCGAGGGGTTCACCGCGCACGATCCGTTCGATACTGCCCTGTTGTAGATTAAAGACCACGATCGGCAGCGCATTGTCCTTGCACAGTGCGAAAGCCGTGCTGTCCATCACGCGCAGGTCGCGCTCGAGCGCCGTCGTGTAGTCGAGGTGATCGTACTTCGTGGCGTGGGGATCCTTCATCGGATCAGCCGTGTAGATACCATCGACCTTGGTTGCCTTGAGCAATACATCGGCGCTCAGTTCGAGCGCGCGCAACGCCGCCGTCGTGTCGGTCGTGAAGTACGGATCACCCGAGCCGGCCGCGAGTATCACGACGCGGCCCTTTTCGAGGTGACGGATGGCGCGGCGACGAATATAGGGCTCGGCCACGGCGTGCATGGCAATCGCCGTCTGCACGCGCGTCTGCACGCCGCGCTTCTCCAGGGCGTCCTGTAGCGCTAGCGCATTCATGACGGTGGCGAGCATACCCATATAGTCGGCGGTCGCGCGGTCCATGCCGTGCGACGACGCCGCCAAGCCACGGAAGATGTTGCCGCCGCCGACTACGATGGCGACCTGCACGCCGAGCTCACGCACGCGCGCCAACTCCTGCGCGATACCCTGCACCGTATCGGGGTCGATGCCGTAGCCGCTGTGGCCCATCAGCATCTCGCCGCTCAGCTTGAGCAGCACGCGGTCGTAGGCCGCTCCGCTTTCGACGAAGGGGCTCGCGGTCATCGTCGTCGCGCCATCACTCTCCATACCGTTTACTCGCCCAACTGATAGCGCGCGAAGCGGCGCACCTGAATGTTCTCACTGGTCTTGCTGACTGTTTCCTGTATGAGTTGGCGAATCGTCTTCTCAGGGTCCTTGACCCACGGCTGGTCGAGCAAGCACACCTCTTCAGCGTACTTCTTCATACGCCCATCGACCATCTTGTCCACGACGCTCTCCGGCTTACCTTCGGCCAGAGCCTCCTGTCGCAACTGCAGACGCTTGGCTTCGACCTCATCGGGGGGGATACTACTAAGGTCGACGTATTGGGGGTTCGTTGCCGTTATGTGCATAGCAAGGTCGCGCGCCAACTCCTTGAAGGCGTCCGTGCGCGCCACAAAGTCGGTCTCGCAATTGACCTCGACCAGCGCGCCGTAGCGGCCGCCCGGATGGATGTACGCTTCGACCAAACCCTGGCTCGTCGCCCGTCCCGACTTCTTCTCTGCCGTCGCCGCCCCTTTTTGACGCAAGACGGCCTTGGCCTTCTCCATGTCGCCGTTGGCCTCGGTCAGCGCGGAGCGCGCCTCCATGATGCCAACACCCGTCTCATCGCGCAGTTGTTTGATCGTGGCTGCCGTAATATCGGCCATAAATCTCTCGTCCTCATTATCTGCTGTACTACATACTACTCTACATCAATTGCCGATTGACCGTGGCGCTCACGACGCCGGTATGACTCCTGATTGTGAAACGCGGCCTGCGACTGAAGTCGCATGGCAAACCACGGCGACTGAAGTCGCTTGGGACGCTAGTAGTCCGTCAAGCGCCGTCTTGACGGGCTACTAGGCCACAGACTCTTCAGTGTCCGTCGTTTGCCATGCGACTTCAGTCGCAGGTCCGTGGCGCTCATTGTGAGGCGCAGCCTGGCTTTTAAGGCCAGGCCCACGACGCCTACCAGCGCAATCGAGGCGCGCCGCCCATGATCCAGGCCCAACTCGAAGATCCGTCTTACGCGAACGGAGCCGGGCTCTTCTCGTCGCCCGCGACGACACCGGGGGCCAGCGTGTCCTCGACCGGCGGCGCGGTGCGCTCAGGCACGGGCGCCGGCTCGCCGGCGTCATTCGTTACAGGAAGCGCGGGCGGCGCATAGCTCAACTCGCTCTCGTCGGGCGCGAAGCTCATCGGCAGGTTGAGATCCTCGTCGGCCGCGCCTCCCTCCGTATCGGCCATCGCCGAGATGCGCATATTGCGGCCCTCGATCACCGCGTCGGCCACGCGGTCACAAATCAGGCGTACCGCGCGGATCGCGTCGTCGTTGGCCGGGATCGGATACGTGATCTCATCGGGGTCGGAGTTCGTGTCCGCCAGGGCCACGATGGGAACTTGCAGACGCAGCGCCTCCATCACGGCCAGCCGCTCCTTGTGTGTGTCCACAATGAAGAGCGCGTCGGGCAAGCGGCGCATACCCTTCACGCCGCCGAGCATGCGATTGAGCTTAGCGATTTCTCGCTCGATACCTAGTTGCTCGCGCTTGGGCAAAGCGGACAACTCACCGCTGTCGCGCTGCGCCTCGAGCGTGCTGAGATAGCGCAGCCGCTGCTGCATCGTCTGGAAGTTGGTCAACATACCGCCAAGCCAGCGCTGGTTGACGTAGAACATGCCGCAGCGCGCCGCCGCGTCCTGCACCGCCTCCTGCGCCTGCTTCTTGGTGCCGACGAACAGGATCGTGCGGCCGTCTTCGCCCAGTTCCCGCACATAGTCGAAAGCCTGGTCAAGCAGGCCCACCGTCTGCTGCAGGTCAATGATATGGATATTGTTGCGTTCCGTGAAGATATACGGGCGCATCTTGGGGTTCCAACGCCGCGTCGGGTGACCGAAGTGGACGCCGGCCTCCAATAGTTGCTTCATCGATACTCGTGGCATGGTGTGTCTCTCGCCTTTCGTTTAATCCTCCGCGCCGTTCACCCCGGCGGCTCACCCGCTTATGCGGGCACGAAGCCAGGCCGGTCCGGGCGCGTGTGTTGTGCATGACGACGGGCCGCCTATGGGCGGCCCGTCCCTATAAGTATATCAAAGTGACGAGTGACGAGTGGCGAGTGGCGAGTGGCGAGTGGCGAGTGGCAAGTGGCGAGTGGCGAGTGGCGAGTGGCGAGTGGCGAGTGGCGAGTAGTGTTTGGGAGCACAGGCGCTCGTAAGCGCGACGCTGCCGTGATCAACTTACTCGTCACTCGCCACTTCACCAATTCTCCATCGACGCGCGCAGAATCGCCGCCAGGTCGTCCGGCCCAACCGCGCGCGGCGCCAGCGTGAGCAGACGCTGCTGCTTGAGCGCGCCCGCCACGAGCGCGTCGATATCCTCCTCGCCATACCCCAGCGCACGCAAGCCGCGCGGCGCGCCGACGTCACGCATCAGATCGCGCAGCACATCGGGCAACGTGTTCTCGTCGGCGTCGGGCAGCGGACGGCCAGCCAGCAACTCGGCCGCGCGGCGATGCTTCGCCGGATCGGCCGAGTAGGTGAACCGGAAGGCGGCCGGGGCCGTGACGATCACCGAGTGTCCATGCGGCACGAACGCGTGATCGCTGGGATAACCCGGCGCCTGATAGGTGTGCTTGAGCCCCGCGATAGGGTAGGCGCAGGCGTGCGGGATGTGTACGCCCGCCGAGCCGAAGCCAATGCCGGCGAGCGAAGCCGTCAGCATCATCGCGCCGCGCGCCTCCAGGTCGCCGGCGTCGGCCACCGCCCGGCGCAGATAGCGCCCACCGTTCTCCAGCGCCCGGCCCGACCACATATCGGCGATGGGATTGGCCCCCTGGTAAGGGGGACGGTCATCGGGCGTGCGCGGGGCCGGCCGCGTGTCATAGGGACGCGCGAGGTACGACTCCGCGGCGTGGCAGATGACGTCGAGTCCGCACGACGACGTCACCTCCGCCGGCAAGGTGCGCGTGAGCAGCGGATCGACGATGGCCTGATGGGGACGCAGGTAGCGGTGTGAGATGCCCGTCTTGACCCGCTGCTCCGGCAGGTCGAGCACCGCGACCGAAGTCGCCTCCGAGCCGCTGCCCGAGGTCGTGGGTACGGCCAGCAACGGCAGTAACGGCGACGGCGGCTTGCGTCCGCCGCCGATGGGCGGGTTGACGTAGTCGATGATCGGCGCGGGGTGCGTCGTGACGAGGTCAGCGACTTTAGCTGTGTCAATGCTCGACCCGCCGCCCACGCCGACGAACCCATCGAAGCCGCCCGCGCGCGCAACGTCCACGGCATCCTGCAGCGACTGCAGCGTCGGCTCGACGCGCGCATGAGCGTAGATGACACAGGAGATGCCCGCGCGCTCGATGGACTCTTTGACGCGCTCGGTGATCCCCACGCGCGCCACACCCGCGTCGGAGATCAGCAGCACGCGCGTCGCCCCCAACCGCTTGAGTTCCCAACCCGCCTCCTCGGCGGCGCCTGGGCCGAACTTCATCGGCGTGGCCTCGAGCGTATAGATCGTCTCACGCCGCGCGGTGTCGTCACTCATCGTCATGCTCCCGTTCTATCAACGCCGGCGCCCTACAGCGCGCTGCCAGATGTCATCATAATGGGGACGGTAAGCGCCGTGGGCCTGACCTTAAAAGGTCATGGCAGGAACCGGACCTCAAAAGGTCACGCCGCCACCAACTGTGCCCACGGGGCCAGGCGAGACGAGCGCCGCGCCCAGACAGAGACCTTCGGACCAACGGCGGATTCGTAGCAATCCGCGATCGGCTGTCCTAGACTCCTAAAGGGGGCACATATGGTGCGAATGAGTCACGTTTAGGCGGCGAGTTTGGCGTGGTCAATCCAGCGGTCAATGGCTCCCTCCACCTGATCGAAATAGGGCTGTAGCGCCATGTCGCCGGG
>JAABUM010001101.1_pt1 | contig 42006 bp, 79 predicted proteins | sample 5559161 | NCBI WGS metagenome assembly JAABUM01 (sample SAMN10711868, study PRJNA513369) | rock metagenome | isolation source: Antarctica rocks | place: Antarctica: Victoria Land, Siegfried Peak nord
AAAGCCTGCAATAAAAAGGCTGCCAGTGACGACTCTCTTACAGGGACGTCACTGTGACATTCTTATCGATAGCCTTCTTACAGCTGAGCCCGAGGACGCTCACGGTCTGCTCGAGTGGCACTTCCCTTCACTGCCCGATAGGCCTGCCTTTGCCGGGGTTTAGGGCCCCTACATGAGTGCGCCATCCGTATTGCTTTACAGTTTGCCTTGCGTACAACCAGCTCAATGGTGTTTCCACTGACACGACTTACGATGCGGAAGGCTGGACAACATAGTCACAAGGGTGGAGTCACAACCGAATGCAGACTGCTGCCTGATGGCGGGAGGGCCGCCCTGGCGCTTTGTGCGTCTTGCTGCCGAGGATCCACCACACGCTGCGCGGAGCTGTCCACATGCTGCCTGCTGCTGCTGTTTGTCGAAGCGACTCGCTGGGGCCCTGCAAGCCGCCGCATTGCTTCGAGTCGCTATCCACCGGCTCCGTGCAGGATGCTCACAGCCTCACGCCCGCCATGTGTAGACTGACACAACGGCACACAACTGCACCGCACCACTGCGCGCCCTTCCCGGCGCGAGTGCCGCCACCTCAGCCGCACACGGTCTGCCGCTGCTTCAGCAGCAGCAGCAGCATGCAGGTGATGCTTGCGCACAGGCCTCCGCGTCTTTTGCCCCCGACTGGCGCGCCCCTCACGACCGGCCGCCGCCAAAGCCAAGGAAGCCCTTCTTGGTCTTGGACGCCGACTGCAGCCGCGACATGCGCTCCCGGAAGGCGAGCGGAATGTCCTGCCCCTCGTAACTCTTGATAACGGAGCGCACGTCGGGCACGCCCGTGCGCACGACCGCCTCCAGGAAGGGTATCATGTCCAGCAGCTTGGTGTCCTCCGCCTCCAGCTTCCACGGCTCCAGCTGCAGAGGATTCAAAGGATGCAAAATCAATGAAGGCGTTGCTGTATTGCTGGGAGAGCCGCTTGCATTGCTGGGAGAGCAGCTTGCCGGCTTCAGCGGCCATTCTCCGACCTGGCTGGCACCTGTTCCGATATGCACAACTCCGTGTGCATGGCCCGTTCTCCGCACACAATCTGGACCTTCTAATTCTGCTCAGCAAGCATGAATCGCATATAGGTGCAGCTGGGGCACCTTGATGGCGTTGTCGGGCTGCAGGTAGTAGGCGTCCGGGTCAGCGGTGATGAGCAGCACATTGCTCAGGTCCCGGTTCAGCTTGGACAGGTCGCGCACGTGCTTCCCCTCCTTGTACTGCGTCGAGTCCCGGTACAACCTGCAGGCGCATGCAGAAGACTTCACTCACTGCGGCACAGCCTGGCGATCCTGCAACAGACAGCATGCTGCCGCCACGGACAACCTTCCCAGGCATTGTGTGTGCCCCATACATCTGGGCACTGTCATGCATCAGGTGGGGGCGCAGGCAGAGGAGGAGTTGCGATTACAGTTGAAACTACACGCCTGTATGCGACGTAGCGGCTGGGATCGAGGCGGTCCAGAATGGGGTCTGCGTATGTCGGCAGCTGGCTCGTGTACACCACTACCTGCGCGCCGGCAGGGTTTAGGGTTCGGCATCAATGTCGGAAACCCTGCGGCTGCTCAACGATGAGCATGAATGTCCACGCCGCTGCAGCGGGCCACTGCCCTGAACAGGAAAGGGATCCAAGAACGGTCCTCGACAAGCGAAGAAGCAAGCCTTCAAACATAAATGAAAGAGAGAGACACTATGAAAAACATTCAAAACCCCAACACAAGGAGAAACACCTCGTAGAACTGGCTCATGGTGCGCAGGAAGTCCTCGGCGCCGGGGCGCTTGAAGGTGCGCCAGCCACGGGCGCGGCTCCAGTCCGAGTGCACCAGCGTGTTATCCAGGTCCAGCACCAGCGTCCGCACATGCCTGCGGCGGCGAAGGGTGTGGATGTCTTGGAGGACCATGTTGCCAGGCACCCGCTGTTGCCAGGCAGCTCAGGTTCTGCATGTACCAGCGTGCTGTCCAGGTGTAGCACCAGCGCGCGCGCGGCGCAGGGACACGCTCGTGCGCCTGGAACCACATGTGCCAGCCACCAGCGGCTCCAGGCGGCTAAGCTTGTGGCATGGACAGCACCTCCGACAGCACATCAGGGTACAGTCCGATAGCATGACAGGCTGGCATGCGTCCAGCAGGTGACGAAATAGCTTCCTTGGCAAAGTTGTGCTGCACACCTGGCGTGTGGCGGCAGCTCTGGCAGCAGCGCATCGGATGGCGGGTCCGAGTACTTTTTGATCTCCGACTCGAAGTGCCGCCGCTTGTCAACATAGTAGCCCATGATTGAGGTCCACGCCTGCAGCAGGGGTTTATACGGTAATAGGGTCGTAGAGCATAGCAGGCTCAGGCAGGTGCAGCAGTGGTGCGGCATCAGAGCGCAGTCACTGAATACTTGGCCAAACATCTGCGATGATGCAATAACGACTTCAGGCGCCTAAAGTCCTCACCTCATTGCCTGGACCGGCTGCCTCCGGCTGTGACCGCGCCTCGATCATGGCGTCGATCTCGTCCGGCGTGTACCGGTATGTGTAGTAGCCGAAGAATGCGCCCGCGCCGAGGCCGCCCAGCAGTATCGTGTTGCCGATGGCGCCGGCGATGCGGCCGGCTGTGCTGGGCGGGGGCAGCGCCTCCGGTATCTCGTGCTCCGCACGCTGCTCGGCTGCCACCACCTTTTCGAACAGGCGCTTGGCCTCCGGAGAGGTGCCGCTCGCCGCTGCTGCCTGCCGCGGCACATTTGCCGCTGTCGCCGCTGTGGCGGCGCTGCCGCTGCCGCTGCTGGTTGTGGCATCACTGCGGACACATCATCATATGTGAGTGACAGCATGCTTTCTCATGGGCAGCATCCTGTGTGTGCTTTCTGAAAAGCAGGTGCAAGTGCGTGTGCAGAGAGGAGCGTTCTGGCGTGCGCCGGGCATGGTTTGCTCACCTGAGGTGGCGAACCCCGCAGCTAGATCGCTGTGCATCCTGCACGAGTGCTCGCTGGGCGGCGCGCCAGCCGTGCAAGGCGCCACGCATCATCGTGTCGCCACAGCTACCCGGTCATGCGACGGAGGATCGTCGCGTTGGCTTTGCCAAGTTCTCGACTCAACACAGTTTGCAGGCAAACAGAGCTAGAAACGGTGTGCAGTGATATCCAGAGCCGCTGCAAATGGCACTGTGCCCGCTGTACAAAGGGCTGCGTGAAAATGCTTTCGGCCGCTCATGTCGGAAGCTCGCATGCGGCATTTTGCCACGTTGCTGTTTGCAGACGCACTTGACACCCAGCTGCTGTCGCACTCACGCGGATGTGATGCTCCTCACCATCGGCGCGAAGCTCGTGCCGAGCCCTGGGTGCCTGAGGACCACGTCTGCCGCCGCCGCACGACAGCGGGCTGCCATTACCGCTGCCAGACGCTGCAGGACATGCGCACTGGCAAGCGCCGTGCACGACGACGTGGCTACATCACATGCACACCCTGCAGAGGAGCGCGAGCCGTCTGCTGGCAACCTCGCCGCATTTCTGACCGGCCGCAGCACGCAGACGCTTGATGCGGGACTGCACATCGTGCCCACTCCCATCGGTGCGAGCATCGGTCAGCGCTGCATATCCTGTGGGTCTCATCATAGCTCATGCTAATTAGGGATGGTGGCAACCATGCCACTGGCGGCTGTCATTGCTCAGGGAGGAATCATGCCGAGCGCCAACGCTCTGCAAGGAGAGAACAACCTCATGCAATGCAGGGAACCTGGAGGATATCACGCTGCGCGCCATACGGGTCCTGCAGCAGGTGTCCACGGTGCTGGCGGAGGACACGCGGCACACCAAGCGGCTGCTGGTGCACTATGGCATCCAGACGCCGCTGCTGAGCCTGCACGAGCACAACGAGCGGGGCCGCGTCGCGCAGGTGCGGCAATGGCACATTTGCACCGCAAGGAATGTTACATTTGTTCATGTTTCTTGTTGCAGCGTTCTGTTGCGGCAGCTCGAGCATTGGTGTCTGGCTGACGCAAGTATGCTGTGTGCAGGTGTTGCAGCAGCTGGACATGGGCGCGTCTCTGGCACTGGTGTCCGATGCAGGCAAGCGTAGCGTGGCCACACGTATCAGTGTTTATTTGCTGTGGATGCAGCACTCTGATGTTGACATGGAGGCAACGAAAGAAGTGGTACCAACAAACCTCCCCGTATGCGCAGGCATGCCGACCATCAGTGATCCCGGCAGCCATATCATCAGGGCGGCCATCGACGCGGGCCACAGGGTCATCCCGCTGCCCGGTCCCTCCGCAGCCGTCTCAGCGCTCGTCGCCTCGGGCCTTCCGGCAGACGACTTCCGGTTTGTGGGCTTCCTGCCGCCAAAGACGGGCGCCAGACGCAAAAAGCTCCAGGAGCTCGCGGGTGAATCTCTTTGATGCTGCGACGTCTTTCCGATTGAGCAGCTCACTTGCACGATGCTGCTCATCCTGCGTCAATCTTGCTGCGCGTGGCTGAGCTCTGCCCTGCCCTACTTGCAGATGAGACGTCCACATTGATCTTCTACGCGCCGCCACACGGCATAGCAGCCATTCTGAAGGACGCGGCAGAGGTGCTGGGCGGCAGTCGGAAGTGTGTGGTTGCCCGTGAGCTGACAAAGGTGAGACTTGTGGCCGGCACAGCCCCTTTGGCCTTGATGTCGAGGTTCTGAATGATGTCGCAATGTGCGCTGTACGGTAGAATGCGCACTGTTTGGTGTCAACTGCAGCCGGGCTTTCCTGCAGCTCAATGAGGAGTTCTACCGCAGCAACCTGGAAGCAGCGGCAGATCGCTACGAGGGCTCGCCAGTGAAGGTGAGAAAGGAGTGCTGCCTGTCTCTTGCTGCCACAAGCACCGCGGTTGCCATCAACGTGCTGGCATAGCTACAAGTACACTCCTGCGTGTTCTCATGCAAGTATCATGCGAAGCCAGCCGGCGATGACGGCGCTCTTCGTAATGCAGGGCGAGATCACGCTCATCATCGCCGGCGCCCAGGCCGGCGGCGGCCCGCCGCCGGACACGGCGCAGCTGTCGGCGGTGCTGCGGCAGCTGCTGCAGGGTGGGGAGTCAGCGTCCTCGGCCGCCAAGCTGGCTGCGGCGGAGTGCGGCGTGCCGAAGAAGGCGGTGTACGATTTGGCGGTGCAGCTGAGCGCGCAAGTCGAGCAGGAATGAGCAGCTATTCCGTAGTGACTGGCGCGTGGCACCACCAACGGCCATGGCCGTCGGTGAGAAATGCTGGCTGTTTACATTCAAGCACCTGCATGCCGTCTGCCCGCATGACTGGATCACTGGAACGTCTCACGTACTGACACGCAGTTTCCAATCAAGCTGCTGTCTGTCACTCAGCAGGATGACGGGAGCCAGCGCGCAGACTCCAAATTGCAGCTTGAGTGTGAGGCTGTACATGCAATAAGGTGAGCGCGCCACGAACTTGCTTTTTCTGTCATCTTCGCATCATAGCTGCCGACTTCTGCGACACTATGCAGCAGTTCGGGTTATGCAGGCTCTCGTCGTGCCGCCAAGCAGCCGCCGTGGAATGCCATCCAGTGAACGGACATGCGCGAGGTTCGACAAAGAATTAGAGCCTGCTCCTCTGACTTCACAGCAGAACGGCCGTGGCCATCGGAAGTAGATTTGGCATCGAAGCTTCAGATTGCTTGTTGATCAAACTAAATTTTGCTTAGCATGTCGACAAGCGTGCTCTTGATGTTAACAGTCCATGTGCAAGTATCAGCAGCGCCATGCGGCATCACGTCTTCTCGTTTGCACAGAAGTCTAGCCAGCTTGAAGCAAGCGCCCCTCCCCCTCACTCTTGCCTTCAGCACTAATGCCTGCACAGCACAAAGATGCGTTGCTGCTCACTGCACATTTGCAAAAGCGCGTCCGCTGGAGCTTGCTTCAATAGCGGTTCATGGCACACAGCATCGTGCTTGTCTTGGAAGCTCACCATAGAACCCAAGCTCTGCCACTGTCCTGACGTGTTTGACGTCTGTATCCCTTACGCTCCATTGTCTGTGCGGTAAGCCACTTCGTCGAGGACGGGGACCGGGAACACCCACTTCTCAGCGCCTGCATGCACTAACTTCAGTGTATGAGCCGATTTGAGAGACATAACTGATGCCAAGCTTCGGCCACTGGAATGCTGCGGGCGCAGCGCCTTGGCTTTATTGAAGGCTGTGTACAGCAGCGAGCCCTTCCCCCTCGGCTTCTTACCTGGCTCGGCTGCCGCCTCCTTGTGGCGGGCGTGGAACTTTTGCTGGAAGTCTGGCGGCAGCCGCGCCAGCAGCGCCATATGCTGCCGCTCCAGCTCGGAAATGCGCACGATCAGCTGCATCTGGGCGTCCCGCCCGAACAGGTAAACGTATGCTGCAGCACGAGACGGATGGGTCAGGATCGAGCCTGGGTGCCAAGCATTTCAGACCACGTTGCTGCTCCCAGTGCAGGGAGAAAAACACATGAGAACATGCTGTCACCTCGAAAGATGTTGAACGAGTTATTCAGCACATCGTCCTCGTAATCGTCTGCAGACCAGGAAGCGATACACATCAGCTGCGACTCCGCTTTCTTCCGTGGTGACTGGACGCCGTATGCACCCTGCAAGGGTCTCAATTGCGGCACGCGCACAGCGGCGCACATACACAGTTCACAAAGCGGCACTCACACAAGTCGTCGCCGATGTCGACAAGGTGCTCGTCCACAGCCAGGAAGGCCAGCTGCGCCTCATCGTACGGCGTGTCCGTCAGCTGGAACAGCAGCAGGTTGAGCACCTGCATTGAGACGAAATTGATTGATTTGTAATGTCACGGGACCGTCTCAACTCACTGATCCTGGCATGCCCAGCAGAATGAGAGCGACAGGTGGGCGACGGGAGACAGGCCAAGAGTGTGAAACTAGGAGCCCACCCTGTAGTCGAAGCTCTTGGACATGCTGGCGGTGTGCACATCCTCCAATGTCAGCCCCCCGCCAGGGTTTTGCAGCCGAGGCAGCCTCGGGCGCGCCAGCTGCGCGCAGATGTCACGCTCCAGCTGCCAGTAGCACCTCCCCTGTCCGAGCACAGACCTGTTTGTCAGGGTGAAATGGAATCGTGGCCGCATGCTGGCAGCGAATGCAGCAATGTGCTATATGCGATGCTGCGGTGCGCAGGCGTCGTGTGACAAAACGATGCAGCAACATTACCTTATGGAGCTCCACCTGCACCCGTTCGTCCCGCAGCGACAGCTGCTCCAGCACCGCCAGCAGGACGGTGTACCTTTCTTCGGCACCTGCACGGCAAATACAGCCACGTTTCGCGCCCTCAGGGCACAGCCAACAGGCGCATGAATACGGCCTGCGGCAGCGCCGCCTTTGGCAGCGTCTTGCGGACACACGACAGACAGACATGGACACACACAACACGTGCTCAGGTCACTCTATGCTTTTTCAAGCTCGCTGCGATGATTGCATCACATCGCTCCCAATTCACCTGGCACGGCCGTTGCCATGTCGCCAACCTGCCGCGCCGTTGCTTCTTCATTCTCCTCGTCCAGCTGGTAGATGGTGGCCTCGACGAACACCAGCGTGTCCCAGTACTTGCTGAGGAAGTCCTGCCGCAGGTAGCAATGAGCCTGGCCAAGCAGTCGATACCCATCCAGCGACGCACGGCGTGCAAGGCGGCAGGCTGGTTGTGACTCACCTGGGTGGTCAACGAGTGATATGGGAAGTATGACAGCACAAAGTCTTCGATCGTAGTCCTAGCGCGCCTCCTGAAGCTTGCATCACTGCGTCTGAGTCGAGTTTCATTCCACAGGACACAAACGATGCAATGTGCTTCCCCACGTGCAGACATCAGCAGGCAAAGGACATCAGCCTCACGCACAGGGCGTTGAAGGAGATGACTGGGGTGCGTGCCGGGTCCATGTTGGATAAGATTTATTCTGAAATCTGGCTAGTCCTGGGGCGTTCCTGCAGAAAGCTTTGTCGTACCACGTGCTCTGGAGCTGTGCCCACAGCTTCCACAGCGACAGGCTGTCGATCAGAGCATGCGCGTCGTAAGTTCAAAGCTGGTGATCAGTGCGAGCGTTTCTGAGAGACGTCCGCGTTCATGATCAGCGTGCAGGTCAGCAACCGACGGCTCGCTCGCACCCTCGTGCGGGTGCCTCAAAAGCACACCGGCGTGCGCGACTCGTCACTGGCACCCAGATCCACCCTCAAGCTGCTCCAAGGTGCTGCGGTGCCACAGCATTTTCCTGACCCAAGTCACAAACTTAAGACACGGTGGCCAGCACGTCGGTTCCGCGGTCAAACTCCTGCTGCATGATGGCGGCGAGCAGCTTGGCGCGGCCGAACAGCGGCGCCGGCGCGGCCAGCCTGTCCTTGAACCACTTCTCCTCCTTGGGCAGCGCGCTCTCGTCGCCCAGCAGGATGCCGCTGAAGTCCTTGGGCAGGCTCGGCGCGACAGCGCCGCCCGCGGCCGCGATGAGCGTCCTGAGGCCCTTGCCCGCGTCCTTCTCCGCCTTCAGCAGGCCTGCGCATTTGCACCGAAGAATTTTAGAACCACGAAGATTTCGAAGCCCTGCTCAGCCGGCTCCAGCGAGGACGGACGCCTTCGCATTGGATATGAGCTGCTGGACGTCAGCATGCGCAAGTGGCTGGATGACCCATGAGTAGCCGTGAGTCAGACACAGGCAGTTGGGAGTGGGCATGTTTCGATGCTTGGAGTGTGAGTGGAGGCACACCGGGCGACAGGAACACGGGCGATGGGTTGCCGCGGAGGTCGGTGAGCAGCAGGTGCTGCTGCGCGCGGCTGTAGGCTGCGGCCAGCTCGAAGCCGTGCTCGCGCTCAGCGCTCCTGCCGGCCAGTGGGCGAATGTGTCAGGGGTGCTCGCTGTAGTCTCCGGAATTGCATGGTGCTCCAGCAGGGCTGTGGGCAGCATTATCCAGAACCTCGACGAGAAAACCACAAGAGCGACATCGATGGCAGACTGCCAGGTGGGTTTAGCTACCTGTCGACCAGCAGGTATGAGGCGGCGGCTGCGGAGGGGGCCGTGAGGCTGTGGGCTGTGTTGACGGCCTCCGCCCACGCGGGCGTGACGATGGGCTTGCCTGCAGGGGACGGAGTGGGAATGCTGAGGCTGGACAGTGGCAAGAGAAAAGCACGCAGCGCAGAAGAGGATGCCACATGTGAAACATGCTGTGTGCTCATGTGCAGCACGTGATGAGGCACGAAGGCACAGATCGCTGATGGCACACATTCAAGCACTCTCCACCCAGCCAGAACCATACTGTGCAATGCCCACAACAAGGGCTTTATAAGAGCACACCCGCAGCCAGCGCCCACAGGGTGGCGAAGGACTTGCGGAAGCCGGCGTCGGCGCCGCTGGCCCGCCCCTCCTCCGGCGACAGGCACACGAGGTGGGAGAAGTTCTGGTCCTCCTCCGTCACGCTGCCACCCAGCCGCTCCACCTTCGCCGCCAGATCCTTGCGAAGCACCTGCAGGCAGGAATGTAAGGTTTAGAAGAAACTGAAGGGCTCACATCCTGCAGCCGCTCCACCTCCACCTGCCGCCAGCGCTTTGCGCAGCACTTGCGGCAGCGTTCGGCAGCATAGTCCAGGAACACAGGTCCGATGGGTCAGCGGCATCGCTGGCAAATGAAGGCTCAAGCAGGAGGATAAGAAGACAGGTGTCAGGGATTCCGTGCACTCTCGAGCGCCGTGCCGCACGAGGCTGCGTCCTCCAGCAAGACAGTCTTCCCTGCCAGAGCCACTGCGGGGCAAAGAGCGCACCTCGCCGACGTTTTTGGAGAAGCGCACCACGACATTCTGCAGCACAGAGAAGCGAAACGTCGGTCAGTCAAGTCAAATGTCAGTGGTTTGGCAATGCAAGGTGGATACGCCACCTTTGCCTGCAATTCAAGACTTCAGATTACAGCTAGAGACCCGAGCTGCCCAGGGTGGCGTAAACAAGTGGACGTACCGCTGCCGAGGCGCCACGGCCGCGGCCGCGGTTGCGGGCTGCCTCTGCTGGTGACGGCTGATTGTCATCTGGAGACGCCGCCGCTGCCGCCGGCGCCGCGCCTGCACCCTTTGCCGCCGAGCCCTTTGCCGCCGAGCCCTTTGCCGCCGAGCCCTTTGCCGCTGAGCCCTTGACCACTGAGCCCTTGGCCGCTGAGCCCTTGGCAGCCGAGCCCTTGACCGCCGAGCCCTTGGCCGCTGGGGCAGCAGGCGCTACGGCAGCCTCGCCACCGCGCTTGGTCGCCTTGGAGACGCTGAGCTTGCCTGCCGGTGCAGCAGGCTCCGCCGCCGCCTCCGCCGCCGCCGCCGCGTCAGAGGCCTCGTCCGGCTCTGCAGCCTTGGCCTTGGCTGCTGCATTGGCGGGCCTGCCACGGCCGCGCTTGCCGCTGCTGCCGGTGCCTGCCTTCTTGGCGGCCAGCTTGGACGCTGGCGTGGGCTCCTGCGCCGCAGCGGCCGTCAACGCGCGCGTCGCCTTTGCGGGGGCAGGAGCGGCGTTTGCCTCCGCCGCCGCCGCCTTGTGCTTCTTGGCAGGCGGCGCCTCCTCGTCTGGCGGCAGCGTCTCGCTCGTCGCAGGCGCGGCGCGGGTGCGCTTGCTGCCGCGCGTCGCGGCGGCCGCGGCGTTCGCTGCCGCTCCCTTGGGCGACCGCTTGCGGCGGCCGGCTGCTGCAGCCGGCGACGGCTGCTTCGCCTTGCGGGCCGACAGCTCGCGGGTCGCCGAGCGCTTGCCAGTGGACGCCTTTCCCGCAGGCTTGGCGGCAGCTGGCTCTGGAGTGTCCTGCACCTCTGTGGCACCGCGCTTCGTGCGCTTATGCCGCGCCGCCGGGCCGGCGGCCGTCGCGGCGGCGGCTTTCAGCTCGGCCGCTGCCGACGGCGACTGCGTCTTCCGCTTGCGCCCAGACGCCCGAGTCTGCTGAACAGCCGTGTCAGGGGACGGCGTCGTCGCAGCCTGCACGGTCTTGGTGGCGCTGCCGCGCGTCGCTCGGGCGGGCGGCGCCACGTCAGGTGCGGGGCTTCTGGCGGGCTGATTGCGCTTGGCGGTGTCCTTCTTGGCCGAAGGCTGCTTGACTGCCAGCTTCTTGGCAGACGGCTTCTTGGCGGTCGCAGGCTTCGCGGCGGACGCAGCGGGGCGGCTGCCTTTCGACTCTGCCGCTGGGATGGGCGTCTTTGGCTTGCGGCGGCGGCTGGCCGCTCTGCCGGAAGGGCGGGCCTCTTCTGCCGGCGGCGACGAGCGCTCTGGCTCGGCGGCTACGCTGGCGGCCTTGACGGCCGGCTTGCGCTGGGAGACCTTGCTGGTCTTCCTGGCCTTGCCGCCGGCAGCAGGCTTGTCCGCCTGCTTGGCGGCGTCGGGTGCCGCGGCCGCTGCCTTGCCGCCGGTTGACTTGGCAGGGCGGCTTGGCTTGGGGGCCGCAGGGGACAGGTCGTCCTCTCCGAGCACGGCCGGCGTCTCCTGGAAAACACATTAGTGGTCGTGTGTAATGATGAGGCTGCCGCTCTGCAGTCCGCTGGGACAAGGCCATGCGAGAAGGCACTCACATGGCCATGTGAGCAGAAACAGACACCAGACTGCATGCCACGACACAGCTTGACAATTCAAGGGAATCAATATCTCACGTCGAACCACTGCCTGTCGTTGGGCTTGGCAGAGCGTGGCGCGGTGTCGGCGGGCGCCGGCGGTGCCTGCTCTGCCGGCACAGACTCAGAGTCACCGCCCGCCGCTGCTGGCTTAGCCGACTGGTCGTGCGCCGCCGCGGCGCCAGACGGCCACACATCTGCAGCTGCGGCGGGCGGCGCGGCCGGCGCCGCTGGCGACGCCGCTGGCGAGATGTTTGCCTCCAAGTCCTCCTCGTCATCGTCATCATCGCCTTGCAAAGAGCACACCAGAAGCAGTAAGCACACTGGATACTGTACAGGGCACGCGGTGCATCAAGACTTTTGATGCGACTCCAACGCAGCTGCTCCTCGACATGCTGCAAAGGCATGAGCATTGACTCAGTGGTCTCCATGAACCAGGTCATGTGTCCGTGTTTTAGGGGCGCAGAACAAGAACCTACCTAGCCCGGGCCCAGGGAACTGAGTGGCTGGGAACATGGACGCGAAGCCGCCCGCCGTCTTCAGCGCATCCTCCAGCGCCTGGGCAGTGACTCCCTGCATGCAGCAGATACCGACTTGAGAACTTGCATGAGTTCAATGTCACCAAGGGGACAGCAAGGCAGGTGCAGAGCACGATTGCCCTCAGCACGATTGCCCTCAGGCCTCGTGACAGTCAGGCAGCACGATTGTCGTCAGGCCGCGTGACAGTCAGATGCATGAGTTACCTGAGAAGCAGCAGAAGCACGCAGCGAGGCACTCGGCCCTGCGGCCTCCGTCTCGGGCACCTGATGCCAGCGATTGAGCAAGGTGAGCATTGATGACAAACAAAGCAGCCAGCTTTGGTGACCAATCCGCTCTATCTAGAAATAGCCGCATCAGGGACTGGCTGCATGCAGCAGGTCGCGGGACGTTTGGCAGCAGAGGCACCTCTGGTGGAGGCGCCAGATGCTGCACAGGGGTGACGTCTGCGGACGCATCGGCCGGCTCATTGCCAGCCGGCTCGTCGCCGGCAGGCTGCGCAGACGGCGGCGCAGGTGTGGATGCAACAGCGGCGCCAGGATCTGCGGACGGGCCGGCACCGCCCGCAGCTTCGCTCGCCGGCTGCACGGCGGCCTCCGCCTCAGCAGGCCGGGGCTGCGCCGTCTCGGCGGCAGGTGCAGGCTGGCTGGCGCCGTCCGCCTCGAGAGGCTGTGGCGGCGGCAGCGTCGCTGCTGCAGCTGCAGGCTGGCTGACGGCATCTGCCTCGGCAGACTGTGGCGGCGGTGGCAGCGCCGCTGCAGCAGCTGCAGGCTGGCTGCCGGCATCCGCCTCAGCAGGCTGTGGCGGCGCTGTCTTGGCGGCAGCTGCGGGCTGGCTGCCGGGACCGAAACTTGCCTTCGCGCTGGGCTGGCTGGCGGCGGCTGCAGGCTGGCTGGGGAGAACAGAAACGGCCTTGGCGCTGGGCTGGCTGCCAGCAGCGGCGGCAGCTGCAGGCTGGCTGGCGGGCCCCGGACTGGCAGGGTCCGTACTATGCCGCTTCTTCACACGCCAGCCACCGCCGCTGACCGCCTTGTTGGCCGCTGGGCTTGGCACTGCAGCACAAGACGGGCTCGTCGCATGTGTCTTTAGTGTCTGGACATATAACGAGTAAAAGCTTGTCAACTGGAAAATTGCCATGTGGAAACCTGCATGCTCCAGTCAGAAACTGCTGTCAAGCGCATCAAAAGCAAAAGTCGGACCTGGTGCATCGTCGCCCTCTGTGTCGCGCGTGACGTCAGAGTCGAAGCCTGCAACCGCAGCATCGGCCTGGCCGGCAGCGGCGCCTGCCGGGGTGCCTGCCGGCTCGTCGAGCGCCGGCTGCGTGGCCTGCCCCGCATCGTCGCTGCTGGCGGCCGCAGCGCCCGTTGACGTGTGTTGGGACGCCTGCTGCTGCGCCGCTGCGGCAGCGACTGGATGACTCGGCGGCGGAGGCTGTTCTGGCGCGACGCCGCTTGGAGCGTCTGCTGCGGCGGCGGCGGCGCAGTCTGCCACCGGCGTTGCGTCATTGGCTGCGGCCGCCGGAGCTTCTGTGGCTGCCACTGCAGGGCCACTGCCCAGCGGCTGCGACTGGGAAGCTGAGCCGCCTGCAGGCTGCTTGACGGGGCTCTGCACCTCGTCTGCGCCGCCGCCGCCGTCAGCGCCCGCGCCTGTCAGCCCAGAGGCGGGAGGATGGACCTCGTCATTTGTCCGCCGCTCAGAGCCGCCGTCCCACACGCTGTAGACATGAATCAGGAACATTGTATGACATCATGATTCAACAACGTGGACAAGATGTGGGGGCAACACAGTCCTTGCGGATGCAATACATCAAGGTATAACGGTTCCACGAAGCGAAGCAAATGCCGAACAGTCGTAACGTCACGGAGCTTTCACGGCAGGTGCCGTGACGGCCTTGCACGACACCTGTCGGCAGACGAGAAGCCGAGGGTGTGCAGCTCCTTCGCAACACCCAGCTCCGAGACGGTGGATGGCTTGCTGTCGCCGCCTGCCGCCGCCACGGTCTCAGCTGCTTGCAACGCCGCTGCAGGTGCAGCCTGAGTGTAGCCGCCTGCTGCCGCCGCGGGCTGCGCTGCCGCTGCGGGTGCCGCCTGAGCGTCGCCGCCTGCTGTCGCAGCGGGCTCAGCTGCCTGCGCTGCCTCTGCGGGCGCATCCTGAGCGTTGCCATCTGCCGCAGCTGCGGACTCAGCTGCCTGCGCAGCCGCAGACGGTGCTGCCAGAGCGACTGGCGGGGCGACCGTTGCTGACTCCGCTGCTTGCGCTGGTGCATCGGGCTCCGCTTGTGTGTCGCCGCCTTCTGCCGCAGCAGGCTCAGCTGCATGCGCCCCTGACTCGGGTACAGCCGCCTGAGCAGGCGCGGCCGGCTGAGTGGGCGCTGCCGCCTGAGTGGGCGCGGCAGGCTGGGTGGGCGCTGCCTGCTGTGCACCGCCCTGCGCGGCCTCCTGCTGCGTCGTGAGCGGCTCGGTGTCCGGCTGAGTGGCACCGTCTGCTGCTGCTGCGGTGCCAGGCGGCGCTGCTGCGGTGCTAGGTGCTGCTGCTGCTGCGGCGGGCGGCGCTGCTGCGGCGGCGGGCGGTGCTGCCGCCGCTGCCGGTGCGTCGTTGCCCGCCGCTGCTGTGCCAGGCGGCCCCGCCGCCTGGCATCGCGCATCATGACAGCGTCCAGTGCCTGCATGACAAGAAGTGTCTCAATAACCGCCATGCACACGATGTTGACTGCATGCAGGACAGTTTCAAAGCTCCTGCATGCATGCATGCATGCACGCACGAGCGCAAGGAGTGGCTCGAGCCCCAAGTTGGAATCTTGACTCGAAATGACGTTCTCGTAGGTGTCCATGGGGGCCATCAGAACATTACCCTCCATCACCTGCGTGGCATCGTCGTCTGGGCCGGGCTGGCCGGCATTGCCGCCGCGAGCGGCGTCAGCGCCGAGCTTCAGGAGTCCGTCCACGACCCCGAACCTGATGGTGTCTCCGGAGTTTGCCTGGTACCGGTCGGCCGCTCTGAGCAGAATGAAGTCGGCGCCGCTGTGCTTGAGCCGGGTCTGCAAAAGCAACAAGCATTGTAGTCCTGGTTGAGTGACATTGCGATTCGTATGCCAGCATGCGATTTAGGACGGCGACAGTGCATGGACAGCAAGTGAGCATGACATGTGTCCCACACATATGTGCACCTTGTTCCGGGATCCGAGGTCCTTGACGAAGCACAGGCCCTGGTCTTCCACATCTGTGACAGTACACAAGCCAAAGATGATTCAGCACATTGGGTACAGACTCTGCACCGTGCACATCAACACCTCCGCTTCAAGTTTATTGCTAATCCGCATACACTCACAGATGATGGCGTGCTTGGAGGAGATGCTCTGGCCTTGCAGAAGCACCGCTGCGCGAAGATACACAATGTTTGGTCACTACAGGCTGAAGCATGAGGTGGAGACGGTGTCAACTTGTCGAGAACGAGACGGGAACTGTGTCGCCATGCATGCAGAGAAACGAGCCAGGCATGGATCTTGCGTCTGAAAAGATTTGTGCAGGAGCCTGACGATGGCAAGACGCACCGGTCACACCACCCGGAGCGACGTTGTAGTACTCTGCAGTCCATGCCTCTGCCCGCTGCAGGTTTCGCTCACCGTCCTCGCTGGCGCGTCCCACAACGTTCATGCCAGGATACAGCGGGTGCACCTCGCCTTCCACTGTGAGAGAGCCAGCCTGCGCACGACAATGTCGCTTGATCCGGCTTGTCTCATGTAGGCACCCGACTTGCACTTTTACTCAGCATTGCATCGCAACTTGTGCATGTGATCGCATCCGCACCAGCTGCGGCTCCTCTGAATCATACTCCATGTCAGCCGTATCATCCATCGCCATTGTGGCGTCCATATTGCCTGAGTGTAAGGCTCTCACGACATGCCTCAAAGCAATAGTACCAACGATGCGGCCCACTGAGGTGTCAAACAGCATGCGTCACTGACTTCAGGCTCAGCAGAAATGAAGACTGATAAAAGAATGGCGCTTATTGCTGTAAATTGCAAAGTGTGGAGTGTCGTTGCGCAAGCCGGCAATCACCAGCACGCACAGCATGGAGGGGAATACGCAGTGTCGTAGAAGGCTTTCGCTCTCAATCAGATCGGAGCAAGTGCAGTTCGCATGCATTTTGGAGGCTTCCATATGCATGTGGGACACACTTGTATCGTTTCCTACCGCGGCCTGGTGGCCGTTGAGCACATCTGAGCAGAGGCAACCCATCATTCTAAAATTTCTGCTGCATCTCCTGCGTTGCCACATGTAGCTCTAGCGCAGCATGGCAACATCGACTGGAGGCAGCCGCCTCGAGAAGCTCATCGGCTTGCTGGAGAGTGAGGATTTACTAACTTGTGTGCAGGCATGCAGAACAGCCTCGGCGGTCGCGCATTTCAGTCACACTAATTGTGCATGTGCTGCTTCTGCAGCTGGATCATCCCCCGCTACCAGGCGTGCCGCCGCGGAACAGATCGCCGCGATCGTTGCAAGCCACCCCTCACAGCTGCCCTTCATCATCCGCCAGGTACAACATGCGTTGTGTTGCCTCGCTTGCAGCTCGAACGCAGCACGCCTGCGGTCGCTGATGCATGCAAAGCCACTATATCTCTCAGTCAGCCAGGACCATACGTCTTTCCAACATAGGTGCAGCAGCGGCTGCGCAGCAGCAAGTGGGACAGCAGGACTGCCGCGGGCGAGTGCCTGTCGCAGATCGCCGCGCACTGCCAGCACCACAGCGCCGCGGACCTGCAGGCAGCCGCATCGGCGGCAGGCGCGAGCACGCAGGACGATGTGGACGATGGGGACCAAAAGGCAGATGCCAGCCTGCTGTCGTTCCAGGGCTTCAGCATCGACAAGGTCCTGCAGCATGGCACCCTGCTGCTTGCGTCCGGCGGCAAGGTGTGCTATGAGGCTAGTCCGAAGCTTGACAATTTTGCCACTTGGCAGGAAGCAGTGAGGGCAGGGCACAAGTCTGAAGCTTTCCAGCTTCTGGCACCGTCAAGTTCCAGCACATTTGAAGCACCAGCAGCATGTGCCTGCATGCTCAATTACCAGCAGACGAAAGCATGAAAGAACTTCGGCGTGCAGGAGTATGATGTTAAGGAGTCGGCGGACCCAAAGGAGCGCCTCGCGCAGCAGCGCCGGCGGCTGCACAAGCGGCTGGGCCTGGAGGGCCAGATGGAGGCGCTGCTGGACTCCAAAGACCTGGTGAAGGACGAGGACCTAATTGTGACCGGCGGCGGCGGCGGTGCTGCGGCCCAGCAGGGCACCAAGCAGGCGGCTGAGCTGCTGGGCGAAATGGAAGGTAACCTCGCCGCCTGAGTCAGTGGCAGGCGAGCTTGTTTTCGTGCTCGAGGGCATTACATGCATGCACAGACGCGGTTGCCTGGCAGATTCATGCTCTGGGACTCTTATGAGGCGGGCGAATGATGAAATGGCAAAGTTTCCAAGCGAAGGCTTTTGACATGCATCACTTCGCAGGCTTGAGCGCGCGCGAGAAGGCGCGCCTGCGGCGGCTGGCCAAGAAGCGGCCCGCAGACGGCGGCGCCCAGAAGGGCAGCAGCAAGAAGCAGCAGGCCGGGGGAGGCACAGACGCCTCAGCAGAGGCGCGGCGGCTGACAGCAGGCCTTCGGCTGCCTGTGTCGTGCAGTTGCAAGCCTATGTGGATCAACATCCGACACCAGCTATAGGACACACACTCTCTGCACACCTATGAACAGTATTGTGCTTTCCAATGCTGTTCGCTGTTTTGCACCACAGGATGCGGCGGGCGCGGCGGCGCATGCCGCGGCGGCGGACCAGGCAGACTGGGAGGCCGTCGAGGCGGGGCAGTGGCCCTTCCAGCGCGTGGCGGACGAGCTGTGCGCCGACCTGCTGGAGTCGGCGTGGGAGCGCCGCCACGGCGCCGCTGTGGGCCTGCGCGCCATCCTGGGCAGCCACGCCGGCGCGGCTTGCGTCACCGCGCCATTCTCCCTCGTCCCGTCAGGTGCTGCACCCGCGTTCCGTCAGGTGCTGCACTGGCTTAGACAGCATGAGTAAGGATAAGGTTGGCAATTTGTGCTGTGATTTTGTCAACTATATGGAGCGGCTGTAAACTGAGGTCACATGGCCTGTGCTGCTCAAGCATGACCTGATGGCCTCACATCGCGCACTGTGCAGGCTGGCTGGCAGCCGAGGGCGAGGGCAAGCCGCGCCTGGCTCCTGTGACACCAGAGGCGGCTGCAGCCGCGGCTGCTGCCAACTCTGGGTGGCTGGAGGACTGCATCATCCGCGTCGTCTGCGTGCTGGCGCTGGACCGCTTTGCCGACTTCGTCTCCGACCAAGTGGGCAGCAGCTCACAATTCTTGATGCTTTGGGTCGCCTGCTTTTTCACATGCAGCTCGGTCGGCGTTCACATTCCGATCACAAAGCAGGTTGGCAGCCAGGACCCGCGCAGGACTTTCGAAGTGTCTCGGCCCAGCATCAGACAATGCCTCATTGTCAATCATCAGGTGGTGGCGCCGGTGCGAGAGACGGCAGCGCAGGCGTTGAGTACCTGTCCACCTGAATCTGATTACTTGGGTACTTGGCTGGAAACGCAGTCTTCACTGGTTCCTTCAGGTGGTGGCGCCGGTGTGGGAGACGGCGGCGCAGGCGCTGGGCATGGCGGTGCAGCCGCAGAATGCCTGTCCACATTATTTCCGTTAATTGGACATATGGCTGAAACCACGCTATTCTCACACGTGTCATCAGGTGGTGGCGCCGGTGCGGGAGACGGCAGCGCAGGCGCTGGGCGCGGCGGTGCAGCCGCTGGCCGTCCCGCCGCTGGCGGCGTTGCTGGCCATGCTGCGCCGGCTGGCGGGCAGCGGCCAGTGGGAGGCGCGCCACAGCGGGCTGCTGGCGCTCAAGTACGTGGTCGCGGCGCGCGCGGATGCTGCGGCGGCGCTGCTGCCGCACGCGCTGGCCATTGCCCAGACCGGCCTGCAGGTACTGCAAGGTCGGCTTTCTTGGTTCGACACCAGATGTTCAACATATAGCAGTCAAGGTTCTTCAGCTCTGCTGCCAACATGCAGGACCTAAAACATCGAGACAAGATAACCTGCAGCGTACACAGGGCATACTCATGCAATATCGCATCGGCAGTATCGTGGGCATTCGAGACAGCCTGGCAACACTGTCACAAACAGGACCAGGACGACGATGTACGGGCGGTGGCGGCCAGCGCGCTGTTGCCGCTGGCGCCGGTGCTCGCCTCCGACCGCCCGCAGCAGCTGGCGCAGCTGCAGGCCAGCCTCTGGAACATCCTGCTGGATTCTGATGAGCTCAGCCCTGCGACAGGTGCCTCACTGCTTCAAGTTTATTCTCTGCCATTCTTTCACTTGAAACCCCTCTCCCTTCCCCGCCTGCATCAGGTATTGCCTCTGTGCAAAGAGCTGGGACAGCTCGCTTTGCGTGTCGATGCCCACGACAACCTCCCCTAGTCTGACACCAGTGCAACTGCCATCATGCAGGCACGACCATGCAGCTGCTGGCAGCGACTGCCAATGCAGCGCAGGGTGGGGACAGTTTAGCGGTCCTCCTCCCGCGGCTGTTCCCGTACTTCCGGCACACACTGGCGTCCGTCCGCCGCAGCTGTGTGCAATGCCTGAGCGCGCTACTCAAGGCTGACCCAGAAGGTGTGCCTTGCCTCCTGGACTGGACTGTCATCACACGCCGGTGTGTGGGAAAGATGTGCAGGGCTGTCTTTCGGACTGGTCAACGAACACATTCTCGTGCCTGAGATGCGACTACGCTCAGCATGTGTGCTGACGCAGCATTGTTGCACTTCTCCCCTGCAGGTGCGGCCAAATGGCCGGCTGAGGTGCTGTCGTCCGCGCTGCGGCTGGCGTTCCAGAACCTGCTGCAAGAGGAGGACGGCGCTACGGTGGATGCCTCTGAGCACCTGTGGCAGACGCTGCTGCAGCAGATGCTGCCTGCAGCGCTCAGCCAGGCCCTGCCGGAGCAGACCGTGCAGGTGCACCTTACCTACCTATCAAGACAACCACATCAATATGATGTTATGATCGCTTATCATTGCGTGTCATGCAACGTTTCAAATGCAGGCACTGTTCCAGCTGGCATGCACGCCGGAGGGTCAGCCGCTCGACGCTGCGCTGCTGCTGCTGGTGCCGCCGCCGCGGCTCCAGCCTCGCGGCGGCGATGGCGGATCAACGGGACGACAGAAGTCTTCAGGCAGCAGCAAGTCAACAGGCAGTGGCGACCGCGACGCGTCGCCCTTCGTGGTGGGCTCCACCCACGACAGGTCGGCCATCCAGCTGCGGGCGGCCGGCGGCAAGGCGCTCGGGCAGCTGGCAGCCGCCCTGCAGTCGCACGCAGGTGAGGCCTGCCATGCTTCAATGTGCAGACCATGTGTCAAAGCGTTACTGTGGGGATTTGAAAGTGCTGACTGGTCATCGTGATCGAATAGATCGATGAGTACGAGCTGCATCTCAGCAGGCATGCCTTGTGCAGGTTCTGTGCATACAGAAATACAGCGGCGGCTGTGCACTGCCAGCGCACACGACCGCATCGTGGCCTCCATCACAGCATCCGCCTGCGCGACAGCCTGCCACGAGGCGCAGCAGCAGGCGCCGCTGCCGGCGGCCGTCTCAGAGCGCATTTTAGCGCTGCTGCAGACCGCAACGCCGTCCGCTCCAAGACCAGGTGTTGACTCGCAGTAATTCTAGAGTTTTCATCGAACTGTTACAGTATGTAGGAGAGTTGGGTGGGGAATGCCGGCAAATACTGAAGAGCACAATTTGCCATCTTGGTACCCATGGGAAACTGTCTGGCGCCAATGATCGCTCTCCACTCATGAATTGTGCAAGACCTGATGGTGCCCCTGCACAGGTAGCAGCGAGCCGTACAGCGAGGTGGCCCCCCTGTACCAGCGGGTGCGCGGCCAGCTGGCGGCACTGCTGCAGCAGTGCCAGCAGCACGGAATCGCTGCGCCGGCAGTGCAGCCCGCAGCGTTGTCGTTGGGCGAGCTCGCGGCGGCGCTGGAAGTAATCCCGGATGCCAGCGCCATCGCGTCGGCAAAGCAGGCGTTGGCTGCCACGCTTGGCCACCTCGCCGCATCGGAGGTGTTCCTGGCCGCTTCTGTCTCAGGTATTTACCATCCTCCATACCTGCCATGTCAATGGAAGAGAGAAAGCGACCTGTTGCAGGCTGCTGTGCAGAGCATCCTGAATTGGCAACTACTCGGTCTGTCGATCGCAACCGACCTCTGTCGACAAAAACAGAACCAGGCTGTCCTCCAGGCTGTCCTCGACAGCAGTGCACAACGACAATTCGCTGCTGCGCAGGCTGCCTGGCGGGCACGGCGGTGGCGGGTGGCACGCTGCCGCCCAAGTACAACACCATCGTCCAGCCGTTGATGGGCTGCCTGCGCAAGGAGGCGGAGCCGGTGCTGCGGTCCGGCGCCGCCGCCGCCTTGGCGCGCCTGCTCCAGCTGGCCGCCGGCCGCACACCCTGCCCCAACGACAGGTGCGCCCCACCTTGCATGCACCTCCCTCTCGGCACTCCCTCTCTGCATGCTCGAAATTAATGTGCTTCTCACTGTAGTATGTTGTCCTGCCGCAGGCCACATTGTGTTTGTCAAGCTTGCAATGTCACCCAGTGCTGATTTGTCGACATACTGATTATCGGACACTATGAGGGCGTTATACAACTGAACGTCCCCATGCCCATTGCAGGATTGTCAACAACATCTGCTCGATGGCGTGCGCAGACCCCGCGGAGACACCCAGCGCCAGCCAGCCGGACCCGCCACTGGATGCTGAGGATGCAGAGGAAGCTGCGCCCAGACAGGAAAGCGAGGCTGCCGCCCCGGCAGACCCAGCCGCGGAAGCCGCCGCCATTGCCCGCATGGTGGGCCTTGGCACATGTGTCGCACGCGTTGCATGATGCAGGCGTCTCGAGCCTGGATACGCAGGGTTGGGATGGGGGCTTTGGCTCGGCAGATGCCCCTGTACAGTCGAGCACCAGCAAGCGAGGCAGCTCAGCCATCTGTTGCGGACTGCAGGGTGCGGAAGCGGCCCTGCATGCCATTGCGCGGCTGTTTGGCGGCAAGATGCTGGCGGCGGTGCCGCGCGCCTGGGTGCAGGCCTCAGCGGCGCTGCTGCAACGGCCGCCGGAGGCGCCTCTGGACTCGCCGCCGACCGCCGATCCCCAGGTCTGTTTGAGGTCGACCTCGATTGTCGATTCACCCTTTATTGTTTTTTGAAATGAGAGGCTGCCAGCGTTTCAACCCTCCAACATGGCACCGCGAATTACCATTACTATGCATAGGCATTGATCATTGTGGATTTCTGGAGGCAGACTCATTCGAACCCTAGGCCCAAAACGTTCTGAGGGTGTGTCTTGCAGGCCGTCATCAACCCGTTGCAAGTGTCTTGCAGGCGGTCATCAACGCGCTGCAGGTGCTCAAGGTGCTGGGCCCGGCGCTGCATGTGTCGCTGGCCCCCGCGGTGGTGGTCCTGCTGCCCAGCATCGGCGGCGCCGCCTGCCACACGAGGGCGCCCGTGCGCGCCGCCGCCGTGTCCGCCGCTGCCGCATTGGCTGCGTCAGACCCAGCCGGCATGCTGCCGCCGCTGCTGCGGTGTGTGGCCAGCAGCTGTTGGCTTGCTGCTCTATCCCTTCTGTTGCTGACGTGAGCCGCTCTGACACTCTGCGATTCCAGACGTTGCCGAAGACTTGCAAGCATCGTGGAGACCTCACACTTTGGCCAGCGAGGCCTTCCACCTTCGATCCTGACATTCACTGACATCCACACATCTGTCTACGCAGGTTCGTGGTGCCCATGCTGCGGTCGGACGCGAGCAACCCGGCTCGCCACAGCGGCGTGCAGCTGGTCAGCCGCCTCACCGCCCAGCTGGCAGGCGCGTCCACCGCTATGTGTACTTGCAACTCTAGGCAGAGCCATGCTGCTCAGGGAGCCTCTTTTTCAGCTCATTAATTTCCACTGCACCGCTGTCATCAAGGCTTATCGACCTTCCAGTCGAAAGCATGCAGCAATCTTTGATGTTCGTGTGGTGATACAGTGGTGATGCGTGCAGAGCGGCTGGTGCCGTATCTGCAGCTGCTGGTGGTGCCGCTGATGGGGCGCATGAGCGACGCGCTGCCGCTGGTGCGCCGGCTGGCGGCGCCCACCTTTGCCACCATCGTCTCACTGGTGCCCCTGGCGCAGGTCCGCCTCTGACTCCTGTCCGAATCTCGTCAGACAGGCTCCTCCGGCTTGGTCAACAGGCGCTCGACACAGCAATCGTATGCTTCCACACGACCCATGTCCAGGAATGATGAAATCGCCTTGCACATCAGTGCCTGATCTTTCTTCCTTCACCGCAGGGTGTGGCGATGCCCGCCGGGCTGGACGAAGCGCAGTGCGCCGCCTGGAGCCGCGACGCCGCCTTCCTGGCGCAGCTGCAGGTAGGCTCTCATCAAATGTTCTGTTGAGCAATTGAAACCAAGCGTGTAACGAGGCTGATCAGTGACAAAACGGCGGTTGTCTGGTGACAATCAACACTGGTCCTTGCTACTGCAGGACGCGTCTTCAGCGGCGGATGTCCCGCTGCCCGCGGCGCTGCGGGAGGACCTGCAGATGCGGCCGTACCAGTTGGAGGGGTACGCATGGCTGGCATTCCTGCGGCGCTCCGGGCTGCACGGCGTGCTGGCGGACGACATGGGGCTCGGCAAGACGCTGCAGGCCACCGCCATCATCGCGGGTGATTGTCACAACTTGGAGACAGGATGCCTGCTTGGATGTCCTGCTGGTTTGCGTCCATGCACCGCTGTGCAGCCTGAGACAGCCTCGAGGGCAACAAGTCGCGGCTGTGTGATGTGAGTATCATCATGAATGGGAAGTTGGGAACAGACAGGACAAGTTCAATGCGCTTTGCAGCGGCGGTGGAGGAGCGGCGGGCGGGCAGGCAGGCGCATCTGCCCTCACTGGTGGTCTGCCCCTCCAGCCTGGTGGGCCACTGGGAGCACGAGGTGTCCAAGTTTGTGCGCACTGGGTCGCTGCAGCCGCTCGCCTACATGGGCCAGGCAGCGGTGCGCTTTTGAGTCTTTGGTTGAGTCTGCTGCTGTGAACGTCAGGAAGCAGCAGTCTGGCCAGTTTACCCTGCTTGCAAGTCGTTCATAAGCTGCTGCATGAATCATCTGAGTGCTCCCTGCATCGCGAAAGGAACTCGACGCACACATCATGCCGTGTTTGCATTCATGCTATGCTTGCATTGCATTCCGACCTTCCGAGACCTGAACCACGAGCCTCAAGCTTCAGGCACGGGCGGCGCTGCAGCCGGGCGCGCGAAACGCGGACATCGTCATCATGTCGTATGAGACAGTGCGCGGCGATGCTGCATGGGCGACGTCGCAGCCCTGGCTGTACGCGGTTCTGGACGAGGGGCACACCATCCGCAACACCAAGTCCAAGATCGCGCAGGCACGTTTTACACAGCCTGATGTGACGAACTCGTCTTCCAAAGTCCATTTGTTTTGCCCAGGCTGGGCTGGGCTGGCCCTCGTTATCACAAGCCCAACAGCAGTTGCTGAATGTGCTCGCCTGTGCTGTCCACAACGAGGGTCCTGTTGCTACCGGGCTTCTGCCAGAGTGTTTGTGAGCCATTTCGAGCGCGGCGGGCCTGTTTGCGCAGGCGTGCAGGGCGGTGGTGGCGGCGCACCGCCTCATTCTCAGCGGCACGCCCATTCAGAACAGCATCGGCGAGCTGTGGGGCCTGTTCGACTGGCTCATGCCCGGCTTCCTGGGGTCCGAAAAAGCCTTTCAGGTGCGTTGGACTTGACCTCCACACCCTCTTTCTGTGATTTTTCTAGTCGACACAGCCAAGCATGGGGACTGCGTGCACTGCCATGTGCATGGAGTGCAGCTGATTCATCTGATCCGTAAAGACCATCGACAGATGGCTGACGAGGCATGCACGGGTCCTGCAAACCTGAAACTGTGAAATCAGATCAAAGGGTCGTGCTGCTGGCGATCTGACGCAACTCTCTCTGCTGAGCAGGCGCGGCATGGGCGGGCGCTGCAGGCGGCAAGGACGTCAAAGCGTGGCTCGCGCGAGGCAGAGGCCGCGCTGCTGTCCCTGGAGGCCCTCCACAAGCAGGTGCTTGCATGTTGGGATCTGCAAAATGCTTTGTCATGTGAGTGTTCGTGCATGCGTACAAGATGTCACTCGTCTCTCATAATGTGAAGTCTGCAGCAGCCCCCACCTGTGCCACTGTAGGGACTGTGGTGGTCAATGACTCAAGTGGGCTTCTGAGGTTGCGACAAGTTTCAGTTGCTTTGACGCTGCCTGCCCGCCACTGCAGATCAAACCATTCGTGCTGCGGCGCACCAAGGACCAGGTGCTGTCGGACCTGCCTCCCAAGATCCTGCAGGATGTGTACGTGGACGCCTCCCCGTTGCAGGTGCTGCGCACATTCATCAATGCACTTTCAATGAAACATTGGCATGCAAATAGATTCTGCAGGACGCGTGTGTGAAGGCCTGACAACTAACAACTAACATGGGAAACGTCCTGAGAGCCAGATCAGTACCTTCTTGTACCTGTGCACCTCCCTAGGAATCCCTCCCTAGGGCCTGTAACCTGAATTTCCGACTTTTTGCTTTCCCCTCTCGTTATTCTGTTCTGTTCGTCGGCGCAGGCGCGGCTGCTCGCAGATTTTTCGGGCTCGGCGCTGTCGTCGCAGATCACGGGAGCTCTGAGCGGCGGCTGCGGCAGCGGCGACGTTGCTGCGGCCGCCTCCACTGCACCGCATGTCTTCCAGGTGCTCTCACGCTCTCCCGTGCCAGCAGCCGATTCGAACTTTCTGGCCATGTTGCACCGGGGGCGACCAACTCCAGCCAGTATGCAAGCCACCCATAGGTGCTGCAGCACACGCGCAAGCTGTGCAGCCACCCGGCTTCGGTCTCCCAACCTAGGACCCTCCAACAAATCTTCCTGAAATCTCCACTGTTAACAATCCCCGCAGGCGCTGCAGTACATGCGCAAGCTGTGCAGCCACCCGGCGCTGGTGCTGGACGTGGGAAATGCGGCGCACGCGGCGGCGCTGGAGGCGGCGGCCCCGGGCGAGACGCTGCCGCTGCGGGGCCTGCAGCACGCGCCCAAGCTGGCCGCCCTGCGCGAGCTGCTGGCGCAATGCGGCATCGGCGCCACGCCCGAAGGTGATGTACTGAAACCCGTACTGTTTTCTTCATTGCCTGGATGTTCTCAGATTTTTGACGACCGCTGCTCGAGCGGCTGCCGCGGCGGGGCATCGGCGCCATCGCCGCCGAAGGTGCTTGAGACATGACGTTGCTGCCGCGTTTCAGGCTTGCGCCTTGCTGGACTCCCTCCGCAATGCCACAGACATGGGTGGACTCCGCATAATGACTGCGTCACTCCGTAGTCATTTTGCTCCTCAATTTTAAGGATCGTCACCCCACCTCATAAGAATGTGCCTCTGTTGGCAGGGGCCGGCGGCGCGGGTGGCGAGGAGGCGGGCGGCGAGGCGCCGGCGCACCGCGTGCTGGTCTTCGCGCAGCTGCGGGCGCTGCTGGACCTGGTGGAGACGGAGGTGAAGACTTTCCGAGTCTCGGATCTTGAGTGCGTAGCCTTCTGACACACTCACGCCCTGGTCTCGTTATGAACCATTCTCTGGTGGAGGTATGGTGGTGGAATGCTGGTCACCTCGGACACGGCTTTCCCGTCCACAGATGGTTTGCCACCTCGAGTCATTGAATGCGCGGTCACTGCTGCGCCCCCAGGTGCTAGCGCCCAACGGCATCACGTGGCGGCGGCTGGACGGCAGCGTCAAGCCGGAACACCGCTTTGCCGTGGTGCAGCAGTTCAACGCCGACCCCACCATCGACGTCATGCTGCTCACCACCGCGGTGCGTGCCTGCATGTCAGCCAGAACACTGCACCTCAGCCAAGTCACTGCTCCGTGTTGGGCACGCAATCATCCAGACACGCCACTGATGTCTTGACTAAGGGCATGAGCTGACAGAAAGATAATGAGATGAGTCCCATGCGTGTGCATTCTCTCTCCGTGATTGAAGAGCGCCGTTTCACTCCAGAATCTCTGAAAACCCGTGCCCCATCTGCCAGGTGGGCGGCCTGGGGCTGAACCTGACGGCGGCGGACACCGTCATCTTCCTTGAGCACGACTGGAACCCCCAGAACGACCTGCAGGTGCACAACTTTCGTTGTGTCGCCCCAAGTGCAGCCATGAGCTTGCCTTTGGCTGTTGGGCGCCACCTGCCTCATGCGGAGTCCTGCGCGGCGGGACCCAAACTGCCATGTTGGCCGCAGGGGATGGACCGGGCGCACCGGGCGCACGCTCGACGTGTACCAACTGCTGATGTTCTGGCCACAATATGACATGATCCTCAGGTACAAGGTCGTCCTCCCTTCTGCACTGAACAGGCAATGGACAGGGCGCACCGGCTGGGGCAGCGGCGCACCGTCAATGTGTACCGCCTGCTGCTGCGCGGCAGCGTGGAGGAGCACATCATGGGGCTGCAGCGCTTCAAGCTGGACGTCGCGGGCGCGATCGTCAACGCCGACAACGCGACGATGGCCGCCATGGACACCGCCCGCCTGCTCGACCTCTTCGCGCCGGGTCAGGTGTGCTCTTGGGCGCTAGTGAGTTTCAGTTGCGTGTTTGCAGACACAGTCGTTGCAGACACAAAAACTGCGCCACGTTTTTGTTTTGACCGGAGCATTTTGCTGCTGGTAATCATCTGCAATACGTCTGTTCGGCTGAGGGCACGCAACCTGGCAGAAGTTCCGCCACGGCTGTCTTCGAGGACGGTCTGCAGCCTGTGTCTGACATGTGAGCATCATGCGTCTGCAGGAGGGCGCGGCGGCAGCGCCTGGCGCCACAGGTGACGCCTCGAAGAAGGCGCCGGCGGCCGCGGCGGGGCAGGCGGCAGTGCTGCAGGGCCTGGGCGAGCTGTGGGACGAGAGCCAGTACGCGGAGGAGTTCTCGCTGGACGGCTTTGTCGGTAAGCTGGGCGGGCCGCAGGGCAAGTCATGAACGACGGGGCAATCGGAAGCTCTTGGAATCATGCTGCGAGGATGAACCCTGCTGTGCTTTACGGCTTATTGACATTTTCTGCCTGTGTCAGAACAATGGCTGTTCGTGGCCACGAGCATGATCAGCGTTATCACGTCAGAATTTGAATGTTTACGGTGGGCACGAAGTCCCAGCTGCAGTCACATCCTGGCACAGCCGCGCACTTAATACATCACTCGGAACATCACGGTGGACCCAGATAAAACCAAACCAACAAAGTGAATGTCACACTGCCTCCAGCCCGCCAGCAGTAATGCTGTGTCAGCAGGGCAGCGCGTGAATATGCAAATCAATGCTGCGTCCCTCATCCGGCCGGCAATTCGTCGCCAGGTAGGCGCTCAGGGCGTCGTGCGACTGCCGCGCAACAAGATCAGTCGTCTGGCAGGCGATTTGGTGCCAGGTAGGCGCTCAGGGCGTCGTGCGACTGCCGTGCCTCTCAAACAGGCAACATACGTCTACTGCATCACTCGTCCGGCAGGCGATTTGTTGTCAAATAAACACTCAGGGCGTCGTGCGACTGCCGCGCCTCCTTGAAGCGCTCCTCCGCCGCCTTCTTGGCGGGGCCCGCCTCCGGGTGCAGGTCCGGGTGCCTGCGGCAGACCCTACTTCATAAGCCGTTACAATTCTCTGTGCCGCTTCTCGGTGCAAGGTCCAGGCCTGCTGCACAGGGCTTGTTGACTCGTGCACACTGGGCTGCCAGGCACAGTTTGTGCTGCTGGAAACGCGCATATCGGACAGCTCAATATACGCACCAAGTGCGAGCGCACGCGTGGAAGGCGGACTTCAGGGAGGAGGTGCACAGGCTATGTGGCTCTCCCGCCGCCATGCCCAGCACCCGCATGTGCCGCGCCACTGCCGCATCTGCAGTTCATAATGCAAATGCAGTAGCGTGTAGTTCTGGGTGTGTGTATTGTCTTCAGACAGTAGCAGCCGCTCTTGGACATGGTGTGGCACGTGAGGCGAAAAGTGGCAGCTGCTACAGTTGCAGCATTGCATTCGCAGAATCCACCTTGCCGGGGAGGCCGCCTGTAGTGCTGGTGCTGCTCCTGCTGCCCGTTCGGCCCTGGCTGCTGCTGTGGCTGCTCAAACCCAAAGCCCATTCTCTCCGTGCCCTGCTGCTGCCACATGCTCTCAAAAGCTCGCCAGGCGTTCTGCAGGCGCTGCCACTCTGCTTCCTCCGCCCAGTGACGACCGCCAACCCTGCGCTCGTAGAATACCTTGTCAGCTTCTTTGGTGATCCGCACTGTTGCATGAGCAGGTAGGCGCCTGAGACCACATCTACGCGGCGAGGCACATATCAAGTCACGCGGCCAATCGTTTCCATGCACCATGCTGTCCATATCAGCAGGGGCTTGCGAGCACAGCTTCACAAAGATTCCCACATCAGGAGACGCAGCCGAACACACCTGCCGGCATCAAACTCCTGGCTAACGCGCCCCCACGCCTTCTCATGCCAGGTGTCCCGCCCAGAACTCTTTGAGGCCTCCTGCCGAAACTTCGCCCAGCCTGCAGCTTTGCAGGCAACACAACGTCACATGACTTGCATTCACATAACCCACATGTTCCGGGAACTTGAAAGCAGCAGAGCATGCAGCGCTCGAGATGACATGCCGCACCCACACCTCGCTGCTGGTGGCCCTTTCGCCGGCTGCGGGAGCTGCGCCATGAGTGATTCCACGTGCCCTCGCTGCCGACCTGCAGGTCGGTATATGATGCAGAAGGTCAGGCAAGAGCCTTGAGATCGCGGACAGGTCTCATGAAGAATTTGCAGTGTGCAGCTGGCACACCGCAGCACTTGCCTGCGCATCGCCGTTGTTCCGCGCCGCAATGTCTTCAGGAGACACGTAGTAATCTGACGCCTCGGCAGTCCAGGCTCGAAGCTTGGCCTTTTCTGTGCGCCGCCGCCGCTTCTTCTCAGCCTCTGCACGAGAAGCCCAATGTGATTTCCAATTTGGTGCTCCGCGGCGCCACCGCAAATGACATTTGAAACAGATTTGCATGCAGTTACCTGCTTGTGCGTCACGAGATCTCTCAGGAAGCGTTAGTTTGTTCCTGCTCTGCTGCACCTGCTGCTGCTGCTGCCACACATTCTGACAACTGCACGCTGACGCCGCTGCCAATGTTCCCAGTTGTGACGATCGCGAATCTTTGAGCGACCGAATCAGAATGCAGAGCATTGACGGTGATATCAAGTCTGTCAGAGCAGACGATACACCGCGAAAGCAGGGTAGATACGTGGCTGCATGCGTGTGAAGATTGCACAGATGCCGAGTTTCAGAAACAGGTGAAAATCCGTAGGGTGATGCGCCTGTAGGTGAAATTCGGCAATCAGCGCTCTTACGCATCGATGCTTCAGTTGGGAAATAACTTGTGTCGCATTACACTGCTGGGACGTCCAGGTTTTAACATGTTTTGCGTCCCCAGCTCTTCGCTGCAGGTGCAGCAGAAGGAGCTTGCAGCATAGCAGATTCTGAGCAGCTCATGCGGTCGTCCGAGGTATTGACAGCGTCGAGCGTGCGTTCGTCAGCAGGTCGCGATCGTTGCCTTGTCACAACAACCATGACCACCTTGGCAACTGCACCCGACCTGCCGTCCTCAGACGAGGTGATGCTGCGATTTCTTTTTGCGAGCATTTGCTGAACTCAATGTTAAGGCGACGCGTCGACTCTCATCGCAAGCTCTCATCTTTTTGCGCATGCGCCTCGGCTGCAGCAGCATGCGGCCATGCTTCAAGCTGATCATGTGGTGACGATCATGCATACCAATCAAACTGAATCGAACCATCAGAACCGTCCCTGGCGTGCGCTGCAGGAGGATGACGACTACGTGCCGGGAGAGGCGGAGGATGGCGCGTCAAAGAAGAGCGCCAAACGCAAAAAAGGTGGGTTCCTCGGCCAGTTTATGCAGCATCATCATCTCTGTGTATGTTTCGAAACCTTTGGTCGCATCTATGCATGGAGAAATCCATTATTATCTTTCAGCAACGTCACAAGTCCGCGACGCCACTGCAGGCGGCAGCTCAAAGGCAGCAGACGCCGTGGCGGCGGCGCGGGCCTCCAAGCAGGCTAAGCGGGTGGACGATATCTGGTCGAAGCTGCGGGCGCAGAGCGGCGGCAGCGCCAGCACATCCGCGCCCTCCTCAGCGGCGCAGCCGGGCGGGCAGAAGGGGGCCGGCTTCAGCTTGGCAGCGTTCTGCCGGCCGGTGCCCAAGCTGCCAAAGGGCACTGCAGACCAGGTGCTGTGGTGGCTGTGATGCCTTATTGCGGTGACGTAACCGCATGTGATGCGCTCCCCACAGCCGGCGCCTCGGTATGCTGGGCGGCAAACTCTGTCCTGGCGTCACCCTGACACTTCTTCTCCTGGTGATGCGCAGTCGTGGCGGAAACAGTTCGGGCTAGATCCGAAACCTCAGGCAGCAGCATCCAGCGCGCAGCCGGTGAGTCTTCATCCCCTTGTCCCCTGGTCAGCTCGATGTCTTTGCATGTGCCTGATGGTGAGTACAATCCGCTCCTGGCCCTCGCATTTGCAGCTGCTGACTGTTGCCAACTTTGCCCACTCCTACCAGGACGCAAAAGCCATAGCGGCAGCGGCCATCGAGGCCGCAAAGGCGCTGTCCACCACGGACCAGTATGGCAGGACGATCGTCACGGAGACGCGCAAATTCGCCGGCCAAAACGTTCAGGTGCGCAGCGGCACCGGTGCTGCCTCTTGGACTTCAAATGCTATGCGCTGCGCGATAACAGCGTGACCTCTTCCTGTGCGGCTGTTCCCTTTTAATCGATGATGTGTGCCTTAGCAATTGCTTTAGAATTTGATTTGGAGTCCGGGTGCGCAGATCAAGAAGAGCGTGGCGGCGGGTGGCGAGCAGAAGGCGGCGGTGGCGCCGGTCAAGGCCACCGGCCTGGACGCCATGCTGGCCGCCATCCAGGGCGCCAAGAAGGTAATGATGCGTCTGAATTACAGTGTTCTTGAACCAAACTAGCCACCGCCGGACGGCATGCTGGCCGCCATCCAGGGCGCCAAGAAGGTACCAGCTGAATCTGCTGTGCATGTGCTGAAGGGGCTGAGAGTGTTTCTGGACCTGCCGAAGAGTGCAACAGCCCTGGTGTCCTTCGCACCAGCTGGCAGCTCAACCGCTGGCTGAATGTCAACTTTAGCGTGCTTGCGTGTCGGAGTTTTACAAGAATGCAAATTGGCGGCGCAGGTGACGGTGTTGGACAAGTCCCAAGCGGACTGGGACGAGCATAAGAAGAATGCGGGAGACAACGCCGACCTAGCCGAGCACAACCGCAGCGCCAATCGGTGCGTTGCTTTTATTCAGTTGCTTTCTGTTCGGTGTCCTGAGGAGTTCCACTAGCAATCGAGAAGGAGGCGGGCGCCAACGCCGACCTCGCAGAGCACAACCGCAGCGCCAGCCGGTGCTCGTGTGGGTGGCCTCTGCGGCAGAGCGTGCTGGCCCGCTGCAGAAAGGAGGCCTTGCGCTGGCTTCGCTGACGATGAGATATGCAATCCGATGTACATGCTATTGGAAGGCAGGACTGCCTGCAGCTGTGCATGAAAATGAGCTGGCTGCCCAGAAGCACTCTGATTGGCAGTACGAAGGTACCTGGACTGGCAGGACTCTCTGGTGCGCTCCAGGGTTTTCTGGACAGTTGCGTGGCTGCTTTGCTGCACTGAAAAATGCTTCATAACGCGCAATGCTTCACAACTCGCAGGTACTTGGACAGGCAGGACTTTCTGGCGCGCTCCGAGGTGCGCGAGTACGAGAAGGAACGAGACGCCCGCCTCAACTCCGACGTTCGCAACCGCTCCCGCGCCTGAGCGGCCGCCGCTGCTGCCCAACCGCGCCCTGGCGGGTTGCCTTGCACGGAGGTGCTGGAGAGGAATGGCATGCGCGCCTCAAGTCCGATGTGCGCAACCGCTCCCGCGCCTGAGCGGCCACTGCCGCAGCCGCTCGATAGCGTGCTGACGGGCCGCCCTGCGCGGGTGGTGCTGGTGTGCCTGGAGAGACATACCGTGGCGCTCGCCTCAACGCCGACATGCGCCACTGCTCCTCCTGTGTGGGAACCTCAGCCGGTGCGCATGCCTGCACCATCGCGCTGCCTCAACCTCGACATGCGGACCGTACCCACGACTCAACTGGCGACGGCAGCGGCGGCGGCTGTGGCGGCAACGGCGCTGGTGGGCGGGCATTGAGGCGGCGTCGGGTTCGTAGTCTGCCAACAGACGGTTAGCAAGAAGCAGAAATGCCACCTCAGGCAATCTAGCCGTGCGGTCCAAGTCAAGTGCAGTGATCAGTGTCTTTCTGATTTAGTGGAGACATGTGGTATGATTCACTCTTTACAATGAAGTGAACCAAGATGCCAAGTCAGGATCATCGTCAGGTCGTCATTCGTTGTAGATGTCCTCTGGCTTGCGTCTCCTGAACGGCTCCGGGCCCTTGATGCAGAACCACAGCAACGACAGCCCGACGATGCCAAACATTGCATACAGGAAGAAGCTCTGCCTGTACAGCCAGCCCAGCCCCTTGAGGTTTAGGACCTACATGATGCACAGAATGCTGTCTGTTAGACGGTGCGCCGCCTTCTCAGAAAACGTGCCACGATCAACATGCTGCTGCAACGAAATGGTTCTGCACATCGTAGCAGCAGCGTCAAGGCAGAAGCGCATGCCCTTCACCTGGTTGGTAAAGATCTGGTAGATTGCTGTCTCGTACGCATAGAGAGAGAATGCCTGCAGATGCAGGGTAGTGACGTTCATGGCGACATACCAATGGCGGCGCAAACTCCACACGTTCAAGCACATTAAACGTTCATCAAGTCGCAGCAAGGAGGTCACGAACGAACATATCGTGTCAGGTGAGCAGCGCACCTGCGCGCAGAACTGGATGGCGGCGAGGCAGGCCAGCAGCACCAGCGCGATGTTGAATAGCATGCTGCTCATGAGCGTGCCGCCCACGCGCATCGGGTGGATCGTCGTGATCAGCAGGTTCAGCCCCACCTTCATGCTGCCCTTCATCGTCACCGCTGCAGTACAGAACCTTCCTTTGAGCTTCATGCCACAGCGCGCAACAAAATTTGTACAGCCGAGGCATCCTCATAATGCAGACTGTTAAAAAGCAACATTTGGGTTCGGAACCACCGAGCTCAAGACACCTACAAACAGCGCCGCGCACCTATCAGATAGAAGCAGAAGACGGCAAAAGCGAGGGTGCCGAACAGCGGGAACACGGTGTCCATGGCCTTGAAGAAGGTGTTTAGGAAGGGGTACAGCGGCGGGCTGAGGAAAATATAAAGCACCACGTGCACCAGCCACAGGATCGTCAGCGCGCCGGCGATGATCCCAGCGGCCAGCTTGAGCCAGTACAGCATGACGATGATCGCCCACATGTAGTCCGGGTCGGTGCCCTGCTTTTTCAGGGAAAAATTGTGGGAAATTGGTCTGAAGCATCTTGCCGTCCAAGCCGTCCCAGTCTTCACCTACACTGTTGTTCGACTGCTGGGCTCCCGTCTGGAAAGGCAGGCCTCCGTGTGCTCGCGCAGATGAACTGCTTACGCAGATGACATGCGCTGCTGTCTGCCGCTGCGCTACTTGCCTGCCGCTCGCCATGTGCGCAGCTTTAAATCGCACCATCTGCAGGAAGAGCTTCCCTGCTGCCCCTCACTCAAATGCACTGTCAAGTTAGAAGAAACAACATCTACCTGGGGGTAGACCTTTTCCAGCTTGTCCTGGTCCTCCTCCAGCAGCGACACCAGCGCGTTGAGCTTGCGCAGCTGGCCCCGCCACCGGCGCCCCTTCCCGTGATCCCGCTCCTCCTGCTTCAGCGCCGCCGCCTTGTCCTGCGTTCCACCCATCAGCAATTTTGCATGCACTGTCGAATGTCAAGCGCGCAATCTAAGATGACGAATTGGGCCACAGCTGGGCGCGCCACCGGCGGCCGGCCCCATGCACCCGCTCTTCCTGCTTCAGCGCCGCCGCCTTGTCCTGCATTTCACCCGGCAGATTTGATGACTCCGAAGTCTCAAGTGCGCATTCGAGGTGGAACGCAGCGTGCCCTCTTCAGGGCACGGGGCATGGAGCTTTTCCTAGAGGCACGCCAAGACGCGTTTTTGGCTTTCTATCATGTTCCAGCAGGCGTGTTTTTGTTTGTCAAGCAGGAATACCTTGACGCTCTGGGCGTTTTTGGCCATACCCATGGCGCGGGTGACGTACTCGCTGCGGGCGATGGTGGCGCGGGGGCGGCCCCACCACTCGCGCACCAAGTCCATCGGCAGCGCCACAAAGCCCACTCCCGCAAACACCAGGAACAGAGCCCAGCCTGTGCACAGCATGGTGCTCGATTTGTTGATCACTCTGTCGCGCGGCCGTGTGTTGTGAGACTCTGACCGAGCGCCCGAAGCTCGCACACATGCACCGCCAGCGCGCGTGCATGGCAAAGGGCAGCACGCACACGCTCTCGGAGACATCCGGCAGTCGGGGAGTCTCTGGGGATCTTTACTGATTGATCCAGAGTGTAAGTATAAGCAGCTGGACAGCAGTAGCCCTTGAGCACCCACCTATGGTGGCCGTCAGCGCCATGAAGTAGGTCAGCAGCGATGCCCGCAGCGTCCACACGCTGCTGACCGCCTGGCCGTTCGCGGCATCGCACTGCACGAAGGACACCGTATTGAGCGCCTGCACCGCTCTGCACCTCTGAACTACCTCAACATCAGTGCATTGTCTGGCACAGAGCTTCAGGGTGCAGATGCTCAGAATGCAAACTGCCTCACCAGCGAGCCAGCAAAGATCGGCGTCATGGGTCCGGTGCCCGGAAATATGCAGCTGTCCAGCTGCGTGCTGTTAGTTTCAGCCAGCGCTGACAATGGCGCCAGTCCCGAGGTGATGCTCGTTACCGAGAACTGCACATAGCCGGCGAATCCTGCAGCGTAATGCTGCAGATCAGTCGAGAGGGCTTGGTGAACTGGTGCTGCTGCGGCGGTCGCGGCCGCGGCAGCGGCCGCTGTTGTCAATGCGCTGTGCAGCTTCTTGACGAACAGCAGGATCTTGACACGTACACCAATTGATGCGAACAACCATCACAGGCGCACCGTAGGCCAGACCGAAGATGATTGAAAACACCAGCAGTGTAAGGCCCGCCCAGATCGCAGCGCTGATGACGCGCTTCACTGCGCGTCTATGGCGGTCAGAGACTGGTGTCAGTGCAGATTCGTTGGGTCGGAGCTGGTGAAACGGGAGTACCAATTGAAGACAACGACGAAAGTATCGATGTGACAGCGGGAGCTGCAACATACGGGGTTATGCCGCTCCGAGAAAGGGAGAAGCAGTAGGGACGCACAGCTCGCTGTCCGCTTCGTAGTAGAAGATGGAGAAGGGGATGACCAGCGCCACCATGGCGCCGATGCCGATGTAGCAGGCGTACCACAGCGCATTTGTGGGGATCGCGAGGCTGCAGCTGCTGTAGGGAATGCCCGCTGTGCACGCCTTGCGGTTTCCCACGTCCAGCGGGAACAGTAGCACCGTCCATATCGCCAGCGACACGCCGAATACGAACACTATCTTGGGTATCCACGCCTGGTTCTTGTCCTCCGGGTGCTGGTAGGTGATCAGAATGTAGACCGCCACCGCAACCGCCAGCAAGCTGACCACCACCGCCACAATGATCAGGAACCAGTTGTACCCCGCGAACACCATAGCGGTTCTCTATCTCCAGTGCGTCACCGCAAAATGCAGCGTTGTTACGCGCTGATATGCAACGAATTGCAGCGCCGCAATCGCCTCAAGTGCAAAATCCGCTCACACGCTGGGCGGCCACACTATCTGAAGTCACAGGCCAGGGCAACGCTAAATAAACACACAAATCAAGAGTAGCTTCAACAAAATGTGCTCTCCCTCATGTCCTGCTGTCTTGAGCGTTGAGTCGCCTTGAGCATCCTGCTCCCCCTCTGCAAAGTTGCTTGCAAAGCTGGCTTCAACTCCCCAATGACACACAGACTCTATCAACCATGCTCGAAAGCTTCCGCAACCTTGGGCGGTGCGCTCGCCTGGGAGAACTCGAGCTGACCCTGTCGCTGACCAGCTGCTCTGAGAGTCCGGCTCTTGGAAAAACGTGATGGTCTTGGGAGATCTCGCTCACCAGATTGAAGACGCCTCTGTTCATCCTGTCTGTTTATTCCTCAAATCAGATACTCTGCAAATTAGATTGGGCTGGAACCATGATGAGCGTGCAAGGCTTGCTCCGGCGGCTCGGCATCGTACTAATCGCCCAGCGGCTTTCGGAAATCCTGTCGGGCGGCATCTCAGGTGCACGAGTGCTTTCGAAGCTGGCAGCAGCCATGCAGGCATCACCAGAGACGGCTATGGCACAGCGCAGCTGCGCAGAGCTCCTCTGCAGAGCCTCTGATGCAGACCCAGCAGAACGGAGCCGCCCCGGCAGGTGCAGTCCTACAGCACACGTCGGATGCATCCTGTGCAGTAGGATCGTCCATCTTACACTCCAGTAGGTGCACATTGGAGAAGCCACGACGTTCCGTCAAGGCTTTGGTGTGCATGTTGACGTCCGTGCCGCAGGGCAGCCGCCTGTCCGCAGAGAGCACCATGAGTTAACGCGAGCATTCCTCTTGAACTGTGTCCTGACCCGCAATGCCGCTCGCACTGTGCAGTGGACCCGGCCGCTGCTGCAGTCCCAACTGCCGCTGCCGCAGCAGCGCCCGCCGCCGCGGCACCCCAGCTGCCGCTGACTGCGGTGCTGCTGGTGCAGTGCCCGGACCAGTTGGGCGTTGCGGCAGTCGCGCAGCTGCTATACGGCCTGGGCTGCAACATACAGTTCACGGACACGCAGCCTGCGGACGAGTCGACCTACTGCCAGCGCGTCGCATTTGACTACTCGAAGATGGTGGTGGGGTCCGTCAACACCGAGGTGAGCCACCTATAGCGCCTGCTCAAGTTGGCGTCAGCATCGTCTGGAGACAGCAGACATGACAGCGGGCATGCGACAACATGGACTGCACATGCTGCACACCACCGGGCTTTCGAGCAGCCCAGACTTTCGAGCAGCGCCCATACACTGATGACGAGCATGTTCCATGCAAGTCCTGTGCCAACCAGTGCCATGATTCCTGAACCTGTCCGTTCACCCCCATGCAGGAACAGCATCGCCGACCTCGTGTGCGCAAGGGCCGGGACTTGGAGCGCCTGGTGCTGGCGCACGCTGTGCGGTGGCACCTCGAGCTGCGGTGGCACCTCGAGGACAAAATCCTCATAAACCAAACCAGCAACTAGACCGTCGTGTTTGAGTGACGAAACTGGTCGCAGTGATAGCTATATAGTCTACAGTTCTTCGGCAAGGTGGCCTAGATCCTTTAGGGAAAACGATGAAAAAGGCCCCCTCGAAACCCTCAAACCCTCATTCCTTGAAATACCCCAGAGAGATGAACCCCACATCCATTTGATAGGCAATCTCTCGCCGAGAGCCGGCTACAGCACATTGCTGAACTGCCGGGCATTAAAGGCTGAGCTGTTTAGCCATTAAAAGTTGGCCTGTAAGGATTGAAGGCTCCATTGTAGGAACCTAAACCTCACCCAGCATTCAGTGCCCAACACTGCGCGCTGACACTTGTTTCTGCGCGGCCGCAGGTGCAGCCGGCGCAGCAGCTCCATGCAGTGCCTGATGGCGCTGCTACACTGGCTGCTCCAGCGGTATTCGAAGTTTTTCACTTGTTATTTCCTGTCTTGCTACGTGTTTTCGTTGCCACCTGCAGTGACGATGTCGTCCTGCTCTCTGCAGGCATGCGACGGCATCGATGACACTGCAGCTGCCTTTGCAGCATTGTGTGAGCCACAGCACCTTCGAGGACAGCTCGCTCTGGCTCGGCGGCCAGTCTCTGCGGAGGCGACCGCTGCCTGCCAGTCCGTCAGCCTGCAGGCGGCACAGCAGACATTCACAGCAGGCCTGGAGGCGGCGGCTGCTTTCATGGCGCAAGCTGTGCAGCCTGCCACCGCTGCAGCTCGGGAACGGCATGCTGCAGAGCTGTAGCAGTGGCTCGTTTCTCATCACTGCAGCCTGACCACCTGTTCGCCGGAGTTGCTGCTGGCCTACGTGACCATGCACTGGCTGCCGAAGCACACGGGCTCGGAGCTCTCGACAGGTGAGCGCGTCGCTGCGCCCTCGTCTCTGGCCAACATGCTGTCGCACCTCAGCTCGCACTTCGAGCACATTGAGGGGCGGAATGGCGCCCACCAGCTGCTGAATGGCGTGCAGCACGGCAACCCTGTGCGCAGCAGCTGCATCGCCGAATTACGTCAAGGCTACTGCAATGCCATGCGTAACAAAGGCGTTTGCCAAGGCGCTGCCGTGCCAGTCTGCTTCGAGCAAGTGAGTCAGATGCTGGCGGCACTGGCGTCTGCGCTGCGAGATTCTGAGCCCGGTACACTGCTGGCGGCGCTGCTTGCCAGAGACGGCTTTCTGGTGAGCCTGCTGTGGCATACCGCACTCAGAGGCGATAATGCTGCCCGCCTGAGGGATGTGGACTTCATCACTCCTGCTGGCGAGCCTGCCTGCTCTCAGCTGTGGTCTGCAGGCCGCAGTGGCGGCGAGCTGGAGCCTGATCGGCTGTACTTCTTCAGACCCGATGGCACAAAGTCGCAGCGGGCAGCCAACATCGGCCGTGTGCCCATTAAGGTGCTCTTTGAATGCGACCAGGAGCTGTGCTGTGCATGGTGGCTGCAGCAGTGGGGCCTGGAGTATGCAGCATTTGCCACGCAGCCGCTGCAGGGTTTTTTAACCCGACCGCTGCAACGCAATCGTCTTGCTTTTGCTGACAAGCCAATGTCCAGCTCCAGCATCAACCTAATGCTGAAGACCAGGCAACAGCAATTCAACATCGGCGGCGAGCTGACACCTCACGGCTTCAGAAGGGGCCGCCTGCAGCAGATGGCAAGCATCGGGGTCAGCGTGGCCGACATCACGCAGCACGCTCTGAACAAGACCGAATCCATCATCAAGCAGCGGTACCTGAATCTGGATGCACACCGCAACAACCTAAAGCGAGCTCGCCATTGAGGTACGCTTGCTGCACACAGGCTGTCCTCTTGCAACTGCTTGATGCTATGCACATCGCAGTGCTGCCGTCGAACTTGCACAATTCTAGGCCCGAAGGTTGGAATCTTAGCACGAATGTTGTCTGACACCAGTCTGTTCCTCATGTCAGAGCTTCGAGCACCCTGCTGCGGCGGCGTCATGGGAGAGAAGTTGAACATTCCATCCACCGTGGCTTGCTGGGCCATTGATCAAAGGCCTCATGAGACATGCATCATGCCATTCAATCATCCATTTACTATGCTTGATGGATGTAGTAACTGTAAGATACTCGAGTGTCTCCCTCGTCAGTGTTATGCTGCAATCATGTTGCCCACACCTTGCCCGCTAGGGTAGAGAGCATCATGCATCTACTGCATGTGCAGCTGTAGCTGTTTGTTGATATATAGGCCATGGCCATGCCTGCCATCGATTATCTGCATCAGATAGCAGGGCCTGCCTATACATCTTTCTTCAGTTACCAATCACAAGACATGCCCCAGATCGCCTTCACATCCAGAGAGTAGATTCTTCTGCGTGTATAGCGGCAGCCTGGCCTGCTTGTGCAGCTGCTTTATAAACGACCTGCAGGCCGTAATTCCCATAAGTTATCCGCACCAGAAAGCACCTGTCTGTGCAGTGCACTAGTGGTGCATGACCACTAGTGGTCATGCCTCTCTGTGCAGTGCACTAGTGGTGCATGACCACTAGTGGTCATGCCTGCGCAGCGGTCTTGATCCACTGCATGCCATGCCTGGCATCAGTCATTATCTGCCGTCATATTTAGTGTAGCTTTCTCTGATCTGCAGGCCATGCCTGCGTTCATTCATATACACCGGATAGCAGCTCCTAAATGTGCCACTCTCTACTGAAGTGCGGGTTACTGCCAGCATACGATATGATATGTCTGCTCCTGATAGGAGGCCCAGCCAGTGCAGCTCATCTTACTTACTGATCCGCAGACCATGCTTGCCGTTACTCATTTGCACTAGACGGCATGTCTTCCCTGTACGTGCAGCAGATATTTTCTACCGAGCTGCAGGCCATCATGCCTGCCATCATTCATCACACCAGAGAGTGAATTCTTGCATCACAACCTTGCACCGATTGCACAGGCCTCCCTTGCCACAATTGCCACAGCGACTACAGCATCAAGCACAGACATTCCAGCCTGCGAGCCCAGCCTGGCTTCAGGATGAGCCAGCTAAGCGCCCAAATAATATATAGCTTGCAGCCTGCAGCTCCAGGCCAAGCGTTCTCACTCATATATATATGTATATATATGTATATATATGTATATATATATATATAGCTTGCAGCCTGCGGCTCCAGGCCAATTCAATAACTCACTTACTATGCTTGACCATGGTGGATGTAGCATTTGCTGTAAGCTAACCGAGTGACACTCCCGTCAGTGTCATGCCGCAATTGTGTTGCTGATGCTCACACCTTGTTTGTGCATAGTAGTCCTAGTAGGGACGGAGAATTAGACATCTTCCGCACGTGCAGCTGCCTGCCATCTTTCATCTGCATTAAATAGCAGGGCCTAACTATCATAGTTAGGCAGCGCATAGTTAGGCATAGTTAGGCATAGTTAGGCAGCGCATAGTATGCAGCCTCTTTGTTAACCGACAATGTTCCACATGTTCCACATGTTCCACATCTTCCACATCTTCCACATGTTCCACATCTTCCACATCTTCCACATCTTCCACATCTTCCA
>JAABUM010001102.1_pt1 | contig 41996 bp, 38 predicted proteins | sample 5559161 | NCBI WGS metagenome assembly JAABUM01 (sample SAMN10711868, study PRJNA513369) | rock metagenome | isolation source: Antarctica rocks | place: Antarctica: Victoria Land, Siegfried Peak nord
CGCTAGGTTGGGGGTGGGCGGTTGCGCCGAGGGCGGCGCGACCAGGGGGGCGTAAGCAGCGATCATGGGCATTCCTCCTTCCCTCAGTCTACTCTACACCTACATTAACCTAACGTTGTAGTATTAGACGCCCAGCGACATAGTCAGCCCACAGCCCCGGCGGGATGATGTGATCGACGTTGAAGGGTGGATTCGTGGGCTGCAGGCAATACTCGCAGGCGTCGCGTGCTTGAAGGCTTACCACTGCACGAACTTCGTCGTTGTCCTTATCATGGACCTGACGCGTCAGGAGGGCAGCGATGCGACGCGCGAGCGCTGGGTGCGCGGGCGGGGGCATCAGTGGTCTACGCGCGCTGCCGCTCCAAGGCCTCGCGCACAAGTACCTCGCGCCGTGCGGGATCGGCATCGAGTTCCGCGTACCAAGTGGCGACACGCGCGCGCTCGGCGTCGAGCGTGGCCGCGACTTCGGTGACCTCTCGTCCGTCGCGCGCGGCGATCGCCCGCACACCCCGCTCGTACGCGCGGTGGTTGTACTCGCCGACAAGCACGCTCATCTCCTCTCGCTCAACGTCACTGAGTCCACGGTCGCCCTGAAGGCGATAGAGTTCGCGCAGGCGGCGTTCCCTCGCGGGATCGAGAGGGCCGTTCGCGCAGGCGGCGCCCGGGCGGCTCCCGTCGTCGGTCGGCTCCTCGGCGGTGAAGACTTCCTCCAACGGGACACCAAGGACGGACGCAATTGCCCAGGCGAGTTCGAGGTCTAGACGCCGAACCCGTGATGGCCGTGCCCAGCGTGCGAGAGTCCGGCGATCCGCCGCAATCCCGAAACGGTCCGCGACAGACGTGCGCAACTCAATGACGCTTACGCCCCGATGCCGGAGCACGTCGCCAAGACGAGAATAAATCCTGACGCTCATTGCTCCCTCCTTATCCGTCATTCATTTGCCCGTAATGGGGCATCTTGATACACCTTTATGATACACGTAGAACCCTTTATGCTATCGTACTCGTTGTATATGACGGTGAAAGGAAACGGAGAGCGTTATGCCCACGATTGAGACTTACCTAGACGAGAGTGAGTCGCGTTATATAGACGAGTTGCTCGACTTCCTGCGCATCCCCAGCATTTCCGCGCTGCCCGAGCGTGCGGACGATGTGCGGCGGGCCGCCCAATGGGTGGCCGACCGGCTAACAGCGGCTGGACTGCACAACATACAGATCTTGCCGACCGGCGGGCATCCCGTCGTCTACGCCGATTGGTTGCATGCGCCGGGCCGGCCGGTGGTCATGATCTATGGACACTTCGACGTGCAGCCGGCCGACCCCTTGGCGTTGTGGACCAGCCCGCCCTTTGAGCCCGTGGGCCGCGACGACCGCGTGTATGCGCGCGGAGCTTCGGACGACAAGGGCAACATGCTCATTCCGGTCCTGGCCGTCGAGGCGCTGCTCCAGACCGAGGGCGCGCTGCCCGTCAACGTCAAGTTCTTCCTGGAGGGGCAGGAGGAGATCGGCAGCCCGCAGTTGCCGGCTTTCATTGCTGAACGGCGCGACCTGCTCGCTTGTGACCTCGTAGTTAGCGCCGATGGTGGGCAATATGACGAGACGCATCCCGCGTTGCTGGTGTCTAGCAAGGGACTCGGCGGCGTGCAAATCGACGTGCGCGGCGCCTGGACGGATCTGCACTCGGGCGTCTACGGCGGCGCCGTCGCCAACCCCATCCACGCCCTCACGCACATCATCGACTCGATGCGTAGCCCTGAGGGCAAAATCCTGGTCGAGGGTTTCTACGACAAGGTCGCGCCGCTCTCCGCTGAAGACCGCGCCGCCATCGCCGCCGTCCCCTTCGATGAGGCGGCGCTGCGGGGGCAGGTCGGCGTCGACGCCCTTGTCGCCGAGCCGGGGTACACGCCGCAAGAGCACATGGCCGCGCGGCCGACGCTTGAAGTGAACGGTATTTGGGGCGGCTTTCAGGGCGAGGGAACCAAGACGGTGCTGCCGGCCGAGGCGCACGCCAAGGTCACCTGCCGCTTGGTCCCCGACCAGGACCCCGCGACCATTAGGGATCTCCTCGCGGCGCACGTCGCGCGCCACGCGCCGGCCGGCGTCACCGTCGCGGTCCAGCCGTTGCCGGGCGCGGCCCGTCCCTACTATATCCCCACGGACCATTGGGGCAGCCGAGCCGCGGCCGCCGTGCTCATGGAGGTGTATGGCGTCGAGCCCTACCAGAGTAGGACGGGTGGCAGCATCCCCGTCTGCGAACTCTTTCTCGACACGCTGGGCGTCTACACAGTGGGCTTTGCCTTTGGCCTGAGGGATGAGCAAATCCACGCCCCCGACGAGTTCTTCCGCCTCGGCAGCTTCCGCCGCGGCCAACGGGCTTACGCGCGGCTGTTGCATGAGTTGGGGCGCGCCCATGCCGAGTAATCCCAGCATGGCGGCTACGACTATCGTGATCAAGGAGGCGCCCGATCCCGTCAAGGCCGGCACGGAACAGTTCGCGCGCGACGCCCCGGACCCCTTTGAAGGGGTCCTGGGCGTCACCACTTCGCCAAAATCTGTTTGACGAACTGTCCTGCGCTAGGTGGGGCGGCCCTACGGAGCGGTGTACGGGGAGCCGGGCAACTCCGGGTTCGCGGGCGAGGGGACGGCCGGCTCGTCCTCGAAGCCGAGGCGGCGCGCGGCCGTTTCGCGCCGCCCGCGCGCCGGGACGTGTGCGCTGGCCGCCGCCAGGCCCCAGACCGGTATGTTGCCGTAGATCGTCTCGTACTGATCGGCGCCGACGAGGTAGGTCTCATGCCAGATGCCGACGCTGCCGTCCGTTCCCACCACGCGGTTGAAGCGCCGCCAGGCCGGCAAGTGCGCTTTGTGGGGGTCGCGCGCGAAGCGGTCCAACTCCTCGAAGGAGCGCCAATACTGGATCAGGACGGCGTTGCGTCCGGCGATAAAGCCGCGGCCGCCGAGGTAGCCGGTCTCGGGGTGGCCGGACAGTTCGGCGAGCATACGCGGCATCGCCAGAAAAGTCGGGACCCAGCGTCGCAGGGCCGTCAGCCGGTTGACGCGCATGCCAATGATGAACACCACGAACGGGCCGTCGATCTGTGCCGTGAAGCGGCCTGGGATAACCTGCGCCATCGTCTCTCTCCTTGCTTTACAAAAAAGATGGCGTCGCTCTACGCTACCATAGCCGGCGCGGGGGCCGTGGTCGCGCTTGCGCTCACGACGGTGCGACGAGGCAGCAGGACGGCAGTCGCGGCCCCTGCTGCCAGCACGATCGCTCCGGCGAACACCGCGGCGTGGAACCCGGTTAGAAACTGCATGGGCGCGGGGGCCACATGCTGGAAGACCGCGCCAAGGATGGCCACACCGAAGACACCGCCAAGCTCGCGCAGCGTGTTGTAGGAACCTGAGGCCTGACCTTGCCGTGGCCCCGCGACCGCGCCCATCACCGCTTCAGAGAGCGGCGAAAACGAGAGCCCCATACCCAAGCCGCCCAGGATGAAGGCCGGCAGCAGGTTCGCGTACGGCGTGGTTGCCGTGGCAACGACGCCAATCCAGGCCAGGGACGCGGCCTGTAGCGCCATGCCGGTCAGGACGAGTAGGCGTGGCCCAATACGGCCGGCCATGATGCCCGCGACCGGGGCGACGAGCATGATCGTGCCGGTCCACGGCATCGTCTCCAGACCAGCCCGCAGTGGCGACGCGCCCTGCGCCTGCTGTAGGAACAGGGTCAGCAGCCAGATCGAGCCGAACATACCAAAGGCCATCAGGAAGCCTACCGCGTTGGCGACCGCGAAGCCGCGCGCGGCGAAGAGGCGCAGGTCAAGCATGGGCGCCGCGGCGACGCGTTCGCGCCAGACGAAGGCGCCCAGGAGCAACAGGCCGCAGGCGAGGGCGCCGACGATCCCCGCGCTGCCCCAGCCGAGCGTGTTGCCACGGATCAGGCCGTAGACCAGCGCCAGCAGACCCGCGCCGACCAGGGCCGCGCCGGGCAGGTCGAGCGGCTGCGACACGCCGCGCGTTTCGGACAACCGCAGCCGGCCAAGGACAAGCAGAACTAGGCCAATGGGGACGTTGAGCCAGAACACGGCGTTCCAGGTCCAGCCATTCACGATGGCGCCCCCGACGAGTGGGCCCGCCGCGAGGCCGAGGCCGGACACGCCCGACCACAGGCCAATCGCCGCGGCGCGCCGCTCGGCGGGGAAGGCGCGGGTCAAGATAGTCAGCGTCAGCGGGGTGATGAAAGCGCCGCCAATACCCTGTAGGGCGCGGGCCAAGATGAGCCCGGTCGCCGAGGCGGAGAGGGCGGCGGACGCCGACCCCAGCGTGAATAGGGCGACGCCGGTGAGCAACATACGACGATGGCCGAAACGGTCGCCGAGGGCGGCGGCGGGCAGCATCAGGACGGTAAAGGCCAGGGTGTAGGCATTGACAGTCCATTCGAGGTCGGGGATAGAGGCGTGCAGCGCGCGCTGGATGGCGGGCAGGGCGGTGGTGACGACGAGGTTGTCGAGCATAGCCATAAACAGAGCCAGCGAGACAACGGCGAAGCTCCACCAGCGTTGCGAGGTAGTCATAACAGTCTCCTTCTACAGAATTGTTCGTGATTAGTCACTAACTTATAGCGACAAAAAAGGAGTGGTCCCGGTGAAGGCTGCTCTTACGCAGCCCCTTGGTTCTCGAGATAGGCGATTGACGAAATGAGGCGGCTCACCGAGCCAAGCGAGCTCACAAAGAAACCACCACCTTCTTGACGGATACGCCTTTCATTTGAGCATCGAACCCGGTTTGTACGCACTCGAGACCCTTCCCGACGACGTAGGGATCCGGGGCGGCGACGTAGCGACCATCCACGAGGGCTTGAGGCAGGAAATCTTCGTAGATGACCTTGCTGACCTCATTCTTCTTCAAGGTGGTGCCGAAGATGAACTTCGTGCGAATGTTCCTCAGCCGGGACTTCACCTGCAACGACACAGTGGACGACACAAGCTGCAGGACCACCCGGAAGGTCATGCCATTTTCAAAAGAGACGGACGAGGGGGTGGCCATGGAGACGAACTTGGCGCCGTTGCAGGCGTGGACGACATCCAAACAGGCCTCCGCTGACCCGCTTCCGATGGCAAGCGCACCGGCGATCGTCTTGCCTTTGAACGCTTCAATGATGTCGTCGACGACGGTGCTGCTGTTGTAGTCGAAGACCTGGCTTGCCCCAAGCTTTTTGACGTAGTCGAAATTCCGTGGTGACGACGTTGTGATGACTTCGTATCCGGCGGCAACGGCGAGCTGAATGGCATTGCTGCCGACGCTCGTTGAGCCTCCCCAGATGAGAAGCGTCTGACCCGTGGGTTGCGGAGTCGCGGAGGGATAGTGAAGCGCCAGCTGATCCTTCTGGAAGAGGCCACAGGCCGCGGTGGACAAGGCCAGGGGTAGCACAACGGCGTTTTCGCAAGACATGGCGCTGGGGATCGGAGCTGCCATACGGGCGAGGACGACGGTGTAGGTCTGGAAGGCGCCCTCTGCTGAGGAGTTGCTATCTTTATCCGTCCCGACGGCATGACCGAGCACACGGTCGCCCACTTTAAAACGAGTGACAGAATTCCCGACCTCGACGACCTCGCCCGCGAGATCCGAGCCCAGGACGAAGGGATATGTGATCCACCGGAAAATGCCGGCGACCTGGATCATCCAATCGACGGGGTTAATGGCCACTGCGTGGTTCTTGACCACGATCTCGTTCGCGCGTGGGGGCGTGTAGGGCGCGGACTTAACCTCAAGTTTGGTCTGCTTCGCTCCAAGCCAAACAGCTGTATTCGTTGGCATTCAGGCTCATCCTTCTTTTGTATGTAATCAGTCACTAACAAAACAACACAAAAAATTGTTATGTCATGCGCATTGGGGCTATGTCGCCGCAACCCTCCTCTCCCTTGTCGATGAGTTGTGGCAAGTCGATCGCCGTGGCGACCGTGCAGAGCATCCCGTAGGCGAAGAACTGGCGCAACGCCTCCTCGTCGGCGCCCGACATCGCGGCGACCATACGGTAGAGCGCGGCGTAGCGGTCGTGCGCCACCTGCCGCACCTCGTGGTCACTCGACGCGGCAAATGCTTGCAGCAATAGGAACAACTCGTCGCGCCCCACGAGCAGCGTTTTATAGGAGTGGCCCATCGCCTCCAGGACATCGCCATCGGTGGAGGCGGCCGCGGCAAGGAAGGTGGACGCGATGCGGTCGTAGACACGCTCCAGCGCCGCGAGGAACAGCTCCTTCTTGGAGCCAAAGAGCCGGAAGATATACGGCTGCGAGATGCCGGCGCGCCGCGCGATGGTCTCAGTCGAGGTCCCGTGCAACCCGTACACGGCAAACTCGACGATGGCCGCGTCGATGATCGCGTCACGACGCTCGTCGGCGGTCTGGCGGGGGGCTGGCAGCGCATCCGTTATCTTCATGTTGTTAGTGTACACTCACTAACTAACCGTGTCAAGCGGGCAACGGTACACTTATAAGTATGAGCACGCGCACGCGCGGGACCACCGCCGACTACTACGCCGTCCTTGGCGTCACTCCTACAGCCGGTCAGGCCGACCTACGCCGCGCCTACCGTGCCGGCGCGCGCGCGTTGCACCCCGACGTCAACAAGGCGCCCGACGCCGCCGCGCGCTTCGCCCTCCTGACCGAGGCCTACGATACGCTCGCCGACCCCGGCCGCCGCCGCGCCTACGACCTCTCGCGAAACTCGGGGAACGGAGCCGCGCGCCCACCGGCGTGGGGCGGCGCGGGCGTGCCCGAGACGACACGCGACCACACGCAAGTACGCCGCCGTGACCCGACCGCTCCACCGGCCGAGCCCTCGCTGCGCGGTTTCGACGTGCGCCAGACCGTCCATCTGACTCTGCGCGAGGCGGCTTTTGGCGCGGACCGAACGATTATCGTGCCGCGCCGCGCGTATTGCCCCACCTGCCACGGAACCGGCGGCGCGCCGGGCACGCCCGTCCGGCAGTGCCCGCGCTGCCACGGGACGGGACGCGGACCACACAAGGACGAGGCGTGTCCGCGCTGCCACGGCAGCGGCGGCGCGCCGGTCACGCCCTGCACAACGTGTGATGGCCGCGGCACGCTCCCGGACGACGCCACGTTCCCGCTGCACTTCCCCGCCGCGATCGACGACGGCGAGGAGTTGCGCATCAAGAACGAAGGCAACCCTGGTCCACAGGGCGGCCCGCGCGGCGACCTGCGTATCCGCGTGGTGGTCGAGCGCGACCCTGTGCTGCGCCGACGGGGATCCGAGGTCTACGCCGACATCACGCTCACGCCCGAACAGGCGGCGCGGGGCGGGACCATTGAGGTCCCGACGCTGCGCGCCCCGCGCCGCCTACACCTGCCCTCCAACGTCGCCGACGGCGCCGCCTTCACACTACGCGGTCAGGGCCTGCGCCTCAAGGGCAAGTGGAAGCGCGGCGACGAGCATATCACCGTACACATTTGGTCGATGGTCGATGGTCGATAGTCGATGGCGGTACGGTAGACAGAGACTTGCCGTCGCCACGAAGGTGGCATGCTGTACTATCGACCATCGACCATCGACCATCGACCATCGACCATCGACCATCGACCAATAACCCGAAGGACTCACCTAATGAATCACTACGACACGGTCATCGTGGGCGCGGGGCCGGCCGGCGCGAGCGCGGCGCGCGTCCTCGCCGAGGGCGGGGCGCGCGTCCTACTCGTCGAGAAGGCCAAGCTGCCGCGCTACAAGCCCTGCGGCGGCGGGCTCACCGCGCGCGCCCGTGCCGTCGCGCCACATGTGACTCTCTTCGCGCCTGAGGCGCGCGCCGACCGCGCCGTGCTGGCCTACGGAGCACAGCGCGTGGAGTGCGCGCTGCCGGAGCCGGTCACGATGGTCATGCGCGACCGCTTCGACCACTTCCTCGTGGGACAAGCCGCCGCCTCGGGGGCCGAGGTGCGCGACGAGACGCGGCTCAGGAACATGGAACGTGTCGGCGTGGGCCTGCGCTTATTGGTGGGCAAAGAGACGATCGCGGCGCGCTACGTCGTCGGGGCCGACGGGGCCAACGGCCTCACCGCGCGCCTGGCCAGCTTCGCGCCGCCGCGCCACATCGGCGCCGCGCTGGAGGTCGAGTTGGCCGTCTCCGAACGGGCGAGAGCGTGCTACGAGCGGTCCGCCCTGTTCGATTTCGCGGCGGTCCACAGTGGCTACGGATGGATCTTCGGCAAGGGCGACCACCTCTCGGTGGGCGTCGGCTATTTCCTGTCGCGCCGGCCGCACGAGAAGCGCGATCTGCGCGCCGCGCTGGCCCGATTCCTGGCCGCGCACCCCGACCTCCGTGACGGCAAGACGCTGCTCCAACAGGGCCACCGCGTGCCACTGGCGGGCGCGCGCAAGACGGCACGGCGCGGGCCGGTGCTGCTGGCGGACGACGCCGCGGCGCTGGCCGACCCCATTACCGGCGAGGGTATCAGCTATGCGCTCGCCAGCGGCAGTCGCGCGGGTACGGCGATCCTGGCCGCGCTGCACAGCGATGGCGACGGCGACGTGCGGGCGCTGGACGACTACGACCGCTACCTGCGCCGGGAGCTATGGCGCGACCTCCCGTATGCGCGCCTCGTGGGCACACTGGCCTACCACTACCCCGCGCAACTGCTCGGCCTCGTCGCGCGACACCCCCACGCGCGGGACAGCCTCGCTGGCGCCGTCGGTGGGGCGTCCTCGTACCGCGACCTCACCGCCACCGTCCTGTGCCGCGCCCCATGCCTATTGCGGCGAGTCCCATATATCTATCACGCCACGTCAGCGGGCGGCCCAGAATGATGCGCGGCAGCGTAATCTTGGTCTGAACCGGCGCCAAGCACAGCCACGACGCGCGGGTCGGACCGTCCGTTACGATCAATCCGACGGTTCACCGACTCGCGGCTCTATCCGGCGCGGGGCGTGACCGAGAAATGACGTCGGGCGGCGGCCGCGTCGAGGCGCGCTCGATCAGCGGACACGGCAGCGTCTCCTGGATCGGTGGGGGAAGGTCGCCGCCGTGACCGTCCCCGGCATGTGTGAGCAGGTAGCGGATCGCCCACTGGCCCATCGCGTAGTGGGGCAGTTGCAAGGTCGTGAGCGGCGGCCGGATTTGCTCGGATATGATCGTCTGATTGTCGAATCCGACCACGGCGACATCGTCGGGAATGGTGAGGCCCAACTCGCGGATCGCGTCGTAGGCCCCCATCGCCGTGCGATCAGTCGCGCAGAAGAGCGCCGTCGGCCGGTCGGCCGCGTGCAGCAGTTCGCGGGCGTAGACATAGCCGGTTTGCGCAATCCCTTCACTATTGCGCACAAGGGCAGGATCGAAGAGCACGTCGGCGGCGGCCAGTGCGCGCCGGTAGCCCTCCAGGCGACCGATGGCGGCGGGGAGTTCGGCCTCCAGATTGATCAAGCCGATGCGGCGGCGCCCCTGACGCAGCAGCAGCGCCGTCGCGTCTTCGCCGCCGCCTACCTCGTCCGGGACCACCGACGGCAGTGATCGATCGGCGCAGTAGCAGTCTACCAGCACGCACGGGACCTCGCGTATGTTAGGCGGGGGGGTGACGACCTGGTGATACACCGTGGCGTAGATGATCCCTTCCACCCGCCGCTCCAGCATCATCTCGACGGCCGCCGCGGCCATCGTGGGCGAACGGCCCGTGTTGACGATCACGAGGACCTTCCCGCACGACCACGCGAGGTCCTGCGCCCCTTTGATGACGTCGCCGGCATGGGGCGTAGTTGCGATCTCGTCGCTGATAAAGCCGATGGTGTCCGACTGGCTCGTGCGCAAGCCTTTGGCGACGGCGTTAGGTCGATACCTCAACGCCCCGACGGCCTCCCAGATGCGGGCCCGCGTCTCGTCGGGGATGTTGGCCGTCGCCACGTCATTCATGACGAACGACACCGCGGTCTGGGAGACCCCGGCGTGCCGCGCGACATCCGCCATAGTTGGCCGTCTGGCCCCTCTATGCTTCATACGTCCCTCGCCTATCGTTATGTGTCATACGGTCGCGGCGGGCCGACGTGTTGACAACCCATCCACACTCTGCTATTACAGCAGACAAGACGATTTAGTAATTCGTATTACTTTATAGCCCATCCGTCGATTTGCGCGATTTGCCCAATAAGCGGGTATGGGTCAGGGCCAGACGAGATGGCACGGCGACTTAGTAAATCGTATTACTGCTCAGATCAGGTTTATCGACGGCGGCGATATGCCCGGATTGTTCGCACCGGAACCGCTGGAGGAAAGGAGGTGACTCGCGACGATACCCACCCTCGCCCAACCTTTCGCGCGCAGCGGTGACAGGCTCCGACGCCGCATCGGGCCAAGCCCCATTATGGGATAGTCACACGCCATCATCGTCGGATACAAATGTTGGATTTGGATATTGGATACAGATAGGGAGGTCACCATGGACCAGGACAAGCACGGATCGTACTCCCGCCGCGACTTTATCCAGAAGGTAGGCGTCGGCGCCGCGGCCGTTGCCGGGGCCGCCGCGCTCGGTGTGCCGAGCGCGACCGCCGAGGCCGCCCGGCGGGCGCCCGCCCTCTCACGCAAGACCAAGACGACCGTCAAGGTCGTCGGGCAACTCGACGCCGGGACCAAAAAGCTCACCGCGCTCTTTGAAAAGCAATACCCGGACATCACACTGCAGTACATCAACGTCCAGGCCCCCGACTGGGACTCGCTCTTCACCAAGCTCCTGACCATGGTTGCCGCGGGCCAGGCCCCCGACGTGGTGACGGTGGCCACCGAGGGCGTCCAGCAGTTCGCGGCCAAGGGCCTGGGCATCCCCCTCGACGCGTACGTCAAGCGCGACAAGGCGCAGCTCGCCGAGTTCTTCGCCGATGTCCACCCCACTCTGGTGGAAGCCATGATGTACAACGGCAACCTCTACCTGCTGCCCACCGACTTCAACGCCGTCAACATGTACTACGACCCCATCCTCCTTGGCGAGGCGGGCTTCAAGCGGCCCAGCGAGAACTGGACCAAGGACGACTTCCTCAAGATCGTCCGGGCCACCACCAAGAAGAAGGGTAGCCAGACCAACACGTTCGGCTACGCCTGGGTGGTGCGGCTGTGGGGCAGCTGGACGCCCTGGATCGACGTGGCCGGCGGCGACCTGCTGCAGTTTGGCCGCGCGCCGGGCGGCGCGTGGTTGTGGGACACCTTCTACAAGGGCAATCCTCAGGCCAAGGGGCGCGGGGGCGGCATCGCCTGGGGGCAGCCGACCGCGAACAGCGCGTCTACCCTTGAGGCGCTGCAGTTCGTCATGGAACTGACCAAGCAAGGCCTCGCCCCGGTCCCCTCCGTCACCGGCGGCGACACCCTCCAAGGCTTCTTCGCCAGCAAGAAACTCGCCATGACACCCGGCGGCGGGTTCTGGGCGGGCGGCCTGCACAACGCCGGATTCACGCGCAACCAGTTCGACGTGCAGTTCTTCCCGCGCTGGCAGGACCAGCGCACGCACTTCGGCACCGCAGGTAAGATGATCCTCAAGAGCAGCCAGGTCCCGGACGCGGCGTGGGAGTTCTGCAAGTTCTTCGCGAGTAAGGAGGCCATGGAGATCGAGTTGGCGGGCAACCTCTCGACCCCCACGCGGCGCTCGATGATGACAGCCCAGCGCTACGCCTCGACCGGGCCAGTGCACTGGCCGATCTTCTACGAGACGCTGGACCACTCCGGCACGCGGGCGATGCCGGCGCCGACCTACTACAACCCGCTCTCGAACGCGTTCGATAAGTACACCACCCTCGCCGTCGGCGGCAGCATGTCGCCCAAGGATGCCCTGGACGGCCTGCAGCAAGAGTTGGAACGGCTGCACGCCACGGCCCCGCACTAGGCGCCGCCAGGCGTCGTGCGCGACAGAATGCGTGGGGGTGGGCGGCCCGTCGCCCGCGCCCCCCCCACGCCGCACGACCGACTGGACCGGGGACGGACAGGAGGATACATGCAACGTACACTACCTACCCAATCGCGGCCGCGGGGCGGTGTGAGGGGGTGGCTGACGGAAACGAGCTACGCCGGCGTGTCCCGGCGCAAGGCCGCGCTGGCCTATCTCTTCCTGACGCCAACGCTCCTGGGCATCCTTGTTTTCACGGCAGGGCCGGTGCTGGCCTCGCTGGGCCTCAGCTTCTACTCCTGGGACGTGATCTCGCCGCCGACGTTCGTCGGGGGGAGCAACTATCAGCAACTGCTGCACGATCCCCAGGTCCTACTGGCCTTCGGCAACACGATCGTCTACGTCATCCTCGACGTCACGTTGCAGGCGGTGGCCGGGTTGACGCTCGCCCTGATGATGCAGCGCAAGATGGCGCGCTGGTTGCGCGCCCTGTTCCGGGGGGCCTTCTTCCTGCCGCTGATTATGTCTGGGGTGGCCGTCTCGATCGTCATGGCCTACCTGTTCAATAATGACCAGGGCGTCATCAACTACTACCTGGGCCTGGTGGGCATCCCCCACATCTCCTGGCTGACCTCGACCGGCTGGGCCATGATCACCGTCGTGCTGGCCTCGGTGTGGCAGCAGATGGGCTTCACCTTCCTGATCTTCATCGGTGGCCTGGCCAACATCTCGACGGAGGTCCTGGAGGCCGCCGACCTCGACGGGGCGGCGGCCTGGCAACGCCTGCGCTACATCACGCTGCCGCTGCTGAGTCCCTCGATCCTCTTCGTGGCCATCGTGGGCATCATCGGCGCGCTGCAGGTGTTCGCCCAGCCCTACATCATGACTCAGGGCGGCCCAGGCGACGCCACCCGCACCGTGGTGATGATCATCTACCAGGCCGCCTTCCAGAACTTGCAGATCGGCTACGGCTCGGCCATCGCCATGCTGCTGTTCCTGGTGATCCTGGCCGTGACGGCGGCGCAGTTCCTGGCTAGCAAACGCTGGGTGTTCTACCAGTAGCGGCCTATCGGTGGCGGCCCATTGAGCGGGGCGTCCGCGGGGACCGTCGAGGCGGTCGCGCGACGGGCGCCTCGCCACAACACAGAACGGGAGGGACACATCATGCAATCGGCAACTGCGGTGGCGCGCGACGGCGTGGCCTCCCCGACCTGGAGGCGCGTGCGCAAGATCGCCGGCCGCTGGCTCGGCTTCGTGCTGCTCACCATCGCCGTGGCGCCGGTCCTCTGGACCATCAGCACATCCCTGCGCACCCCGGCGGACTCGTTCTCACTGCCGCCGCAGTGGCTCCCGGTTCGGCCAGAGTGGGATAACTACGCGGCCGTCTTCACTACCATCCCCTATGCGCACTACGTGCTCAACAGCGCCATCGTGTGCGTGGCCGTGGTCTTGGGACAGTTGTTCACCGCGACGCTGGCCGGTTATGCCTTCGGGCGCTTCAGCTTCCCCGGCAAGAACGTCCTCTTCCTGATGGTCATGGCGACGCTGATAATCCCGCTGCAGGCTACGATCATCCCCGTCTTCGTCCTGATCAGCAAGATGCACCTAAACAACACCCTGTGGTCGCTGATCCTGCCGTCGTGGGCCACGGCCTTCGGCACCTTCCTGATGCGGCAATACTTCATGGGGCTGCCCAATGACTTCGAGGAGGCGGCGACGATCGACGGGGCGAACCAACTGCAGGTGTTCGGGCGTATTTACCTGCCGCTGGCGGCGCCGGGCATGGCCATCCTGTCTATCCTGACCTTCAACGACACCTGGAACGACTTCTACCGGCCGCTCATCTTCCTCACCGACCAGCAGAACTACACCGTCCCCCTGGGCATCGAGTCGTTGTTCGGCTACCTGTCGTCGGGAAGCATCTCCCATGTGCTGGCCGGGGTGGTGCTCTCGGTAGCCATCGTGCTGATCATCTACCTCGCCGGGCAGCGCTATCTCATCGAAGGCCTGACCATGGGTGGGGTGAAGAGTTAAGCTGGTCATCCGTCGGCTGTTGGTCGATGTGCGGCAGTCCATAGAAGAGAACGGAGAAAGATAGTGAGTGTGACGGCAGCGCACGCGGTCACTCAACGGCCACTGTATCATTTCCAGCCGCGGGCCAATTGGATGAACGATCCGAATGGGCTGATCCAATGGGATGGGCAGTATCACCTATTTTACCAGTACAACCCCAATGGCCCCGTCCACGATACGATCCACTGGGGCCATGCCACGAGTCGGGACCTCGTGCGGTGGGAGCGCCTGCCCGTGGCTCTGACCCCCACGCCGGGCGCCCCCGACGAGGCTGGCTGCTACTCTGGCTGCGCGGTGGACGCCAACGGCGTCCCCACCCTCATGTATACCGGCGTCCGAGGCGACAGACCATACCACGAGTCGCAATGCCTGGCAACGAGCGCGGACGGCTTGCGCACTTGGCGTCCCCATCCCGGCAACCCCGTGATCGCCGCGCCGCCGGATGGTCTCGACGTGGTCGGCTTCCGCGACCCGTACGTCTGGAAGGAGGGTGACGCCTGGTATTGCCTGATCGGGTCCGGCGTCAGGAGGGTGGGCGGGACGGTCTTCCTCTACCGGTCCGCCGATCTCGTCCACTGGGAGTACCTCCACCAACTCCTCACGGGCGACCAGACCGTCACTGATCCAGTCTGGACGGGGACTATGTGGGAATGCCCGCAATTCTTTCCGCTCGGTGACAAGCACGTCCTGATGATCTCCGTCTGGGACACGCACAAGACCCACTACACCGCCTATTATCTCGGCGCGTATCGCGACCATACCTTCACTCCCGAAGGGGTGCGCCGTTTCGACACGGGGGCCAATTACTACGCCCCGGCTACGTTGCGCGACGAGCGGGGTCGGCGGCTCATCTGGGGCTGGTCGTGGGAGGGGCGCAGCCAGGAGGCGCAACGCGCGGCCGGGTGGGCTGGCGTCATGTCGCTGCCGCGCGTGCTGACGCTGCGCGACGACGGCGCGCTGGGTGTGGAGCCTGCCCCCGAGTTGCAGGCGCTACGTGGCGCGCATCAGCATCATACGGGGATCCGCCTGACGCCGTCCTCATCGGGGGTGCTGCCGGAGGCGCGCGGCGACGCCCTAGAGATCGTCGCGGAGTTCGATCCTGCGTCGGGAAACGCGCGGCAGTATGGGCTGCTCGTACGCTGTTCGCCGGAGCGGGAGGAATACACGCGCATCGTCTACGACCGCGCGGAGGAGCGCCTGCTCGTTGATCGGACGCATGCGAGCCTCGATCCGGACGTCCAGCGGGGCGCGCACGGGGGCGCGTTCGAGCTGGCGGCGGGGGAGTCCCTGCGGCTGCACGTCTACCTGGACCGCTCGATCGTCGAGGTCTACGCCAACGGGCGAACCTGTCTGACGGAGCGCATCTATCCGTCCCGGCCCGATAGCCTGGGGATTGACCTGTTCGCGAACGGGGGCAGCATCACGGCCACGGCCGTCGACGTGTGGACGTTGACGTTGGCGGGTGACACCCCTGCATAATCGGTCGTAGCCATCACCACGGCCCGAGGACGATGAGCGAGCAGGACGCGCGCGCCGTAGGAACGCTGGCCTATACCTACCCACAGCAACTGCTCGGCCTCGTCGCGCGACACCCCCACGCGCGGGACAGCCTCGCTGGCGCCGTCGGTGGGGCGTCCTCGTACCGCGACCTCACCGCCGCTAACCTGCGCCGCGCCCCACGCCTGTTGCAGGGCGTGCTGTAACAGGGTATCTCCCACGATCGCTCCGCGCGGCCTGCGATTAAAATCGCATGGCAACGGCGCTCGCCATCGCGATCACGGGGCGCACCCAGGATGAGGGGGCGCGCCCCACGATTGTGAGGGGACCAGACGCGGCCACTGGCCCGCCCCGCGAGCGCGTCCCGGCGCCTCTCCGGAGGTCCTGTCCGTGTCGCCGCGCCGCGGGGCCGGGCGCGGACGCGCGGGGGCGGGGCGGCGCGTGTGTTCCTTGACAACCCCTCAATCCATGCTATAATGGCCCTGTTGGTTAGGACGCACGTCCTAACAAGGGGCGCCGGTGGGGCGCGGCGCGAATGCACGGCGTTGCACGAGAGATGGTCGGGAGGTTGAGCGCTGTGCACGAGCGCGCGGCCCGTGCGGCGCTCGTGCGGCGTGCGTCTAGCGCTGCGGGCGCACGGCCGGGCGCGTCTCACAATCGTGGGGCGCGCCCAGGATGAGAGGATGAGGGCCATGGTTGCGCGTCATAAAACGCGGCATGTACACTGTCGGGGTACACCGTTTAGCCAGGAGAATTGTCATGCCCGATAACGCATCTCAGGACAAGCTCGGTCTGCTCGATCGCCTCGCACGCGGCCCCGTTATTTGCGCGGAGGGCTACCTCTTCGAGTGCGAGCGGCGCGGCTACCTCCAGGCCGGCGCCTTCGTGCCCGAGGTCGTGCTCGACCACCCTGAAGTGGTCGCCGAGCTGCACCGCGAATTCGTACACGCGGGCTCCGACGTCGTCGAAGCCTTCACCTACTACGCGCACCGCGAGAAGATGCGTATCGTCGGCAAAGAGCATCTCCTGGAGGAGATGAACCGCCAGGCCCTCGCCATCGCCAAAGAAGTCGCGGCCGAGTCGGGCGCCCTGCTGGCCGGCGATATCTCCAACACCAACGTCTACGTGGGCGACGCGGCGTCGGCGGCGGCCACCCGCGCTATGTTCGAGGAGCAGGTCGGCTGGGCGGTCGACGCTGGCGTCGACTTCGTCATCGCCGAGACCATCTCCTACGGCGAGGAAGCCCTGATCGCCCTCGACGTGATCAAGAAAGCGGGCCTACCGGCCGTCGTCACCGTATCAGTTCACCAGGAGGGGACGCTGCGCGAGGGCTGGACGCCAGCGGAGACCTGCAAGCGGCTAGAGGCGGCTGGCGCCGATGTCGTGGGCGTGAACTGTCACCGCGGGCCGCGCACGATGCTGCCGCTACTTGGGGACATCCGCAACGCCGTGAGTTGCTACGTCGCCGCCCTGCCCGTGCCCTATCGCACCACCCCCGACGAGCCGACGTTCCAGTCGCTGCGCGACCCCGCCTACCCGAATCTGCCGGATGGCCGCCCGTTCCCTGTGGCGCTCGATCCCTTCACCTGCAACCGCTACGAGATCGCGGACTTCGCGCGCGCGGCCTACGACCTCGGGGTCACCTACCTCGGCGTGTGCTGCGGCGACGCGCCCCATCATATCCGCGCCATGGCTGAAGCCCTTGGACGGACGCCGTCCGCGAGCAAATATACGGCCGACATGTCCAAGCACGCCTTCCTCGGCACGAACGCCAGCCTGAAGAAGGAAAACACCGAGTTCGCCAGCCACTTATAAGGATTTATATGAGTACAACGAACGGGGCAAAACGCGACTACGAGTACATCGTGCTGGGGCTGGGCGGACTCGGCAGCGGAGCCGCCTACTGGCTGGCGCGCCGCGCGGGGGCGGAGGTGCTGGGCCTGGAGCAATATGAGATCAACCACGAGAAGGGCGCGTCCGAGGACCACTCGCGCATCGTCCGCCTCGCCTACGAGAAGCCCGAATATGTCGAGCTCGCCCGCCACAGCTACACGGCCTGGAACGAGGTGGAGCGCGACGGCAACGAACCCTTGATCGTGATCACCGGCGGCCTCGACCTATTCCCGCCGACCGACTCAGCCGTGCCCATGCAGGATTTCGTCGACAGCATGATCGCGCACGATGTGCCGTTCGAGCGGCTGGACGCCGCCGAGACCATGCGCCGCTATCCACAATTTCGCCTCGAGGACGGAACGGTCAGCTTCTACCAGGCAGAGAGCGGGTTCGCGCCGGCCCACAAGTGCAACGCGGCGCACCAGCGCCTGGCGCGCCAGCACGGCGCCACGCTGCTGGACAACACGCCCGTCACCGCGATCGCGCCCCTAGCTGACGGCGTCGAGGTCACGACACCCGACGCGACCTACCGCTGCCGCCGCCTGATCGTGGCGGCTGACGCCTGGACCAACGAGGTTCTGCGTCCCCTCGGCGTGCGCCTACCGCTCACCTGCACCCAGGAGCAGGTGACGTACTACGCCTCGCGGCGCCTGCGCGACTACCAGCCCGACCGCTTCCCCATCTGGATCTGGCGGGACAACCCCAACTTCTACGGCATCCCCGTCTACGGTGAGGAGCAGGGCGTCAAAGTGGCGCAAGACTGCGGCGGGCGCGAGGTAACACCCGCGACGCGCACCTTCGAGCCCAACCAGGATACCTTGGCGCGCGTGGATCTCTTCATGCGCCACACGTTGCCCACGGCGCGCGGGCCGATCCTCTACACCAAGACGTGCATGTACACGATGCCGCCGGACCGCGACTTCGTGATCGACACGCTCCCCGACTACCCGCAGGTGTCCCTGGCGCTCGGCGCGGGCCACGGCTTCAAGTTCGCCTCGATCATCGGGCGCGTCCTGAGCGAACTCGCCATCGACGGCGCGACGTCCTACAACATCGCCCCGTTCGCCATTGACCGGCCCCTCCTGACCATGGACAACCCGCCCCGCGTGTTCGAGGAGTACCTGGAGAAGAATAAGGAACCAGTATTGTCGTAGGCCTGCGACTGCGGTCGCAGGCCTGGAGGCTTTATCAAATGGACGAGCGCTCACGCGACTACGCGCCGGAGACACGGTTGCTGCACGGAACGCTGCGGCCGGGCGAGGCCGCCCCGGTGGCCCCGCCGATCTTCCAGACCAGTACCTTCCAGATGCGCACGCCTGAGGAGGGCGCGGCCATGGCGGCTGAGGTCGCGCCGGCCATGCTCTATGGCCGCCTCGGCACGCCTAACACGAAGCAGGTCGAGGCGATGCTGGCCGACCTGGAGGGAGCCGAAGCGGCGCTGGCGCTGGGCTCGGGCATGGCCGCGGTCACCATCGCCCTGATGGCTAACCTGCGCGCGGGGGACCATGTGGTCGCGCAGGTCACCCACTACACGGCCACGCTTTCGCAAATGACCACGACCCTGCCACGCTACGGCATCGACGTGACACAGGTCGACCAGACCGACACGGAGGCGTTCGCCCGCGCCGTGCGGCCCACGACGCGCGTCGTCTACACCGAGTCGCCCACTAACCCGACCCTGGAACTGACCGATCTGCGCGCCACGGCGGAGATCGCCCACGCCGCCGGTGCCCTCGCCATCACCGACAGCACCTTCGCCTCCTCATACAACCAGCGCCCGCTCGACTTGGGCTACGACGTGGTGGTACACAGCGCCACCAAGTATCTCAACGGGCACAGCGACGTGACGGCGGGCGTCATCCTGAGTACACAGGAGCGCATTGACGCCATGTGGGATTTCTTGCGGCAGTACGGTCCCGTACTGCACCCGTTCGACGCTTGGCTGCTACAGCGCGGGCTACGCACCTACCCACTGCGCATGGAGCGGCACAACCACAACGCCATGGCCGTCGCGCGCTTCCTGGAGGGACACCCGGCCGTGGCGCGCGTACACTACCCCGGCCTGCCCTCGCACCCGCAGCACGACCTGGCGCGGCGCCAGATGACCGGCGGCTACGGCGGCATGGTCACCTTCGAGGTCAAAGGCGGCTTTGAGGCCGCCTATCGCCTTGTGTCGCGCACCGAAGTGTGCGTGCTCGCCGTGAGCCTGGGCGCGGTGGAGACCCTTATCACCCACCCCGCGTCGATGGTCCACGCCTTCCAGAGCGACGCGGAGCGCGACGCGGCCGGCATCGCGCCAGGGCTGATCCGCCTCTCCGTGGGCATCGAGCGCGTCGAGGACATCATCGACGATCTCGACCGCGCGTTGGATAGATCATAACGCGATAGTATTATCGCTCGCGCCTATGGTATGTTTTGTTCATGTCGCAGTCATAATCGCCATGGTAAGGTAGCAGGGTGATTGCCATGATATTGCCATGGTCAGGTCGCAATGGCGCCGGCAGCGTGGACCACGAGGCTGCGGAGAGCAGTCAACACACGGTACATCCTGGTTGGATGTAGGAGGCCAGAGATGGACGACGAATTCAAGGAATTATGGGCGCAGTTCAGGGGCGGTCAGATCACACGCCGCGACTTCGTGCAGAAGGGCGTCGCCCTCGGCATGACGGTCTCAGCATTGGGATTGCTCCTGCACAACGCCGCTCCGGCTTTGGCGGCGGGTCCGCGCCGGACGTCAGGCGCGGCGCGCAAGGGCGGCACAATGCGAGTGTCCGACCCGGGGCCGACACCAGGCGGCCTTGACCCCGCCGTGCAGCAGGATACGGCGACAATCGGTATCTGTCATAATATCTACAACTTCCTGGTCCGCGTCGACAATCACCTCATCCCCTACCCGGATCTTGCCACGAAGTGGTCCACATCGTCAGATGGCCTGACCTGGACCTTCCCCCTACGTACGGGCGTCAAGTTCCACAGCGGCAAATCGCTCACCGCCGACGACGTGATCTACTCGCTCAACCGTATCAAGACGTTGAAGCTGGGCGGATCGACGAACCTTGCGACAGTCGCCAAAATCTCCAAGACGGACGACCACACCGTGGTCGTCCACCTCTCGGCGCCGACCCCCGACCTGCCCGCCGACCTGGCCGATTACCACATGTGCATCGTCGAGAACAACTTCGACCCCACGATGAAGGCCGGGTATTCCAAGTTCACCACCCACCCGTCGGGAACGGGTCCATTCATGCTGAAGGACTACGTGCCCGGCGACCACGCGACGATCATGCGCAATCCGCGCTACTTCGAGGCGCCATATCCGTACCTCGACGCCGTCAAGTACGTCTATCTACCGCAGCCGACGACGCAGGTCGCGGCCGTACAGTCCGGCCAGGTGGACTTCGTGCAGGTGCTAACCCCCGCGCAAGCCGCTCCCCTCATGCATGCGTCGGGGTTGAAGATCGTGACCCTGACGTCCACAGGTTTCCGCAACATGCGCATGCGCTCAGACCGCAAGCCGTTCAGTGACCCCCGCGTGCGCAACGCCTTCAAGTATATGGTCGACCGCAAGGCCATCGACCAGGTCCTATCCAATGGCCTGTCACCGCTCGGCAACGATCAGCCGATCTCACCGGCCTTTACGCAGTGGCATAGCAACATCGGTACGCGGCCACGCGACGTGATGAAGGCGCAGCAGTTGCTGAGCGCGGCGGGGTATACCAAAGACAAGCCCCTGAACGTCACCCTCTACGCGACCGACTACGCCGGTATCCTGGAGTTCGCCACCGCCTTCCAGCAGATGGCCGGCGATGTTCCCAACGTTCAGGTCAAGATCCACACGGAGTCCCTAACCACGTACTACGCCGCGGATTGGCTACAGGTCGACTTTGCCATCACCTCGTGGGGCGCCCGGCCCACCCCCCAGGAGTACCTGAACCTGATCTATAAGATCGGCGCCATCTGGAACGAGGGGCACTACAACAACTCTAAGCTCGACGCAATGATCACGCGTGTAGGCACGGAATCGGACGCGGCGCAGCGCAAGAGCATGTACAAGCAGATCTCCACCATGATCAGCGACGACGGCCCATCGATTATCTCGGCGTACGATGTGTGGACCCTGCCGGTACGCGACCGGGTACAGGGCTTCACACCGCTGCCCGACACCTTCCACTACTTCAAGACCGCCTGGCTCTCGTCCTAGACAGGACGCCAATAGACACCAGAGGGAGCAGGCGCGTTCGCGCCTGCTCCCTCTGATTCACCAACCCCACGTCCCGGCGCCGCCTTTGAACGGGCCGACGATGTTGGCGGTGATCCAGCCACTTGATCGCAGGCATATTCTCTGAGTTCTACCCGGCGTATGTGGCGACGTAGAAGCCCAACAATACAGTGTGCCTGCCGATGTCAAGATTATTGCCGCCCGTCGAGCGGCTGCAGGCGCACGGCGCGGCGACTGGGTAGGGCGCCGCTGAGCAGGCTGACCAGCACTGCCAGCGCCAGCGTACCCGCGATCAACGCGAGGGGCATGATGAACAGGCTGCCCGGCGCGTCCGTCACGCCCAGCCCCTTGAGCCAGGCAAAGACCTGTCCGCGGGCGCGTCGGCGTCATCCCCACTGTCCGGGCTGGTAGTCACCGCCTTTTCCGGCTGATGACGTTCAGCCGGTTGTACGTGTTGATGAGGGCGATGGCGCACACCAGCGCGGTGAGCTGGTCGGTGTCATAGTGCTTGGCCGCGTTCACCCAGGCCTCGTCGGTGACACCGCCGGCGGCGTCGGCGATGCGGGCGCCCTGCTCGGTGAGCTCAAGCGCGGCCCGCTCGGCGTCGGTGAAGACCTTCGCGTCCCGCCACGCCGCCACCAGGTTGAGCCGCACCGCGGTCTCCCCCGCGTGTGCGGCGTCTTTGGTGTGCATGTCGAGGCAGACCGCGCAGCCGTTGATCTGGCTGGCCCGGATCAACACCAGGTTCTGGGTCGCGGTCGGCAGGGTCGACCGCGGTACGGCCGCCCCCGCCGCGTTGATGTGCTTCACGAACTTCTGCAGGATCTCGTTGCCGTTGTAGTCGAGACGTGCGTCCATGGTGATCTCCCTTGCTGTGCTTTTCTGCCCGACCCCATCATCAGCCCAGACGGAGAGCTCCAACCGGAGGAGGAGGTGTTGCGGGCCGACGCGGTTGGCCTTGCGCTCCTCGTCGTGCTCGATACCCTGGCCCCCGCCGAGCGGGTGGCGTTCGTGCTCCATGACCTGTTCGCGGCGCCGTTCGAGGAGATCGCCCCCCTGGTGGGTCGAACCCCTGCGGCGGCGAGGCAGCTCGCCAGTAGGGCACGACGGCGGGTGAAGAGCGCCGACCTACCGGCTCCGGACCCTGATCTCGCGCGTCAACGAGAGGTGGTCGACGCCTTCTTCGTGGCGGCGCGTGGAGGCGATGTCGACGCCCTTGTGGCCCTGCTCGATCCCGACATCGTGCTGCGCTCCGACTTTGGCGCCAGGCGCCCCGCCGCCTCCAAGGTGATTCATGGCGCCGCGGCCGTGGCCAAGCAGGCGCGCATGGGCGCGCTCCCGGCTGCCCATCTGCGCCCTGTACTGGTGAACGGAGCAGCCGGCGTGGTCGTCACGGTGCGTGGACGGCCCTTCGCCATCATGGGTTTCACCGTCGTCGCGGGCAAGATCGTCACGATCGACGCCATCGCCGATCCCGACCGCGTCCGCAGGATCGCCGCGGCTATGCTCACCGACGCGTAGCCGCCGGGCCAGCCCAGAGGTCCACGCGAGCCACGGTTTCAGATGGAGGCGCTCGTACGTCTTGAGTCGCCCATGTCCCAACCTTAAAGGATCAAGTGAATTAGGGTGGCTGGCTGATTTTTAATAAGCGATTACCGATAGGCTTGGCGCTCGTTGAAAATGCCTCACATTATTAGTGACAACGGTCAGATTAAACTCCAAAGCTGTAGATGCGATCAATGTGTCAACATCTCCAATCCAACTGGTTTTTTGGCCGTAAGAATCTTCTTATGTCAGAATATCTTTCAAGGATTGGCCTATTTAGGCTTAAAAGGGGGATCGCGCTCTGTACAACGCTTAATAGTTGAGCATGCCTTGCTCTAAAATCCGGAAAATCAGATATAAATTCGAATACCTCAGCGTAGACTAGTTCGCTCGTTACAACTTCTCTTTGCTGTACCCAAGGAGATACCATTGATAAGGCTCTTTTATGACCGAGCAAAAAGGCGCTCATTGGTCCTGCATCAAGAAGGTATTTTCTCATATGACTTTTCTTGTTTAATCAAGTTTGATCAGAGGAGCGGGCTCACTCTCGCGCCTTATCCTTTCTAGTCTTTTGAAAAGTTCATCCTCGCTTATGCCTAAGTCACTCCACGCACCTGCCAGCCCAAGCGCCTTTTTTATGTCCTCATCAGGTATAAAAGATTCTAGCTCTTCCATGCTTGAGAAATTGTGCGCTTCTAGATTTGGGCCAACGAGTACAGGAATATTCTTCTCTTTGTCCTGACCTGTTTCATTATAAAATTGGGGCTGTCTCAATTCACTCATTTTTATCCCTTTCATCCTCATAAATTTTGACAACTTAATACTACAACGTTACTTGTCTCCTGAGGCCGTGCTAACGACCTGGAAGCAGGCGTGCAATCGCTCAGTTTAGCAGCGAGATGGCCCTTTGCCTGAGGGTCGCTAGGGGTGATTCTAGCGAGGTAACGTTGTAGTATTAAGTGTTGCTATTATAACACGAAGCCAATTGGAGGAAAGAGGGAGAAGGCAAGTAGGCAAGTTCAGACTACAGGTAGTCTTTGAGGTAGATCCAGCGGAATTGGGGGAAGATCGGAGCCATCTGCCGCTTCCATCGCTCGTCGTTGCTCACGATGGCCTCGCAGCCGGAAACGAGACCCGTCGCGATGACAAACGCATCGGGGGTGGAAATACGGCTGAAGGCCCTGACGTTCGCCGCCTGCGCCGCGACGGCGAGGTCCGCAGGCAGGACGGTCAAATGGGGATAGTTCGTCAGGAAGGACTGCATGCCCGTAAAGTCGGCCAAACTGGTCCGGAGCGGTCGTATCAGGATCTCGCTGGCGCTGACGGCCGAGTAGTAGCCGCGTAGGGAGTCGGCGTCGCTCTCGATACGGCGCAACACGTAATCGGCGAGGGGGTGAACCTGCTCCTGAGGGCTATGGAAGGCGATCAACGCGCTGGTATCGAGCAGGACGCGCTCGACAGCGCCCAACGCGGCATCCAGATCGCTAGATCCCACGACTCTTTTCCCACTCCTCCCAGTCATGGCGCTCTTCCTCCAGGAAACGCAGGGTGTCCTCATGCGTCCCGAAGACGTGGCCCATTTTGCCCGAGAACGCGTCGGCCCAACTCTCGGGCCGTCGCGTAAGCACCATCATGTCGTCGCCCAGCATCCACACGATCAAGCGGTCACCCTTGTCCCAGCCCAGACGCCGCAGTCCCCGAGCGGGCAGGCTGACCTGATTTTTGCCGGTGATCGTCGTTTCTCCGACCACGCCTAACTCATCCTCGTGATGTGGATCTTTGCGCTGTACGACCATACGTTGTACCCCCTATGCCATTGGATATTACGGTGATATCGGTTAGTTGTCAAGGGAATCTAGGCGATAACCAAGGGAAATAACCTTGTCGTAAGGGCAGTGGCGGCGATGCTTGTAATCGTCGCGGTGTTGTTCCAATTGCCCTGCTCGACTAATCGAGGTATAGTTAAACTCAGGTATAGTTAAACCTATCACGACTATTAATCCCTAGCGCGGACCGGAGGTTTACGATGAAGAAAGCCCAGGCATTCGGCGTTTTGGCCCTGTTAGTCATCTCCCTTATTGGCACGGCGCGCGGCCACGCGGCCACGGCGACGCGCGCTCATGCGCATAAAACCCTGAGCGTCCTCTTGTACGTCGATGGAGCCCTCGGCGATCTCGGCTTCTTCGACTCCGCCAATAGCGGTATCGAGCGCGCCGGACGGCAACTCGGCGTGTCCACCAAAGTCATTCAGAACAACGACTCGACGCAATGGCAGTCGCAACTGCTCGCCCTTGCCAGCAGCCATCGGTACGACGTTATGGTCCTCGACGCGACCGACCCCACGATGGGCCCCGCCGTCGGCGTCATGATCAAGCAATATCCCCAGCAGCGCGTCATCGACTTCGACGACAACCAGTACGCCAAAGTCGCGAACGTCAGCTCTATCATCTACAAGCAGAACGAGGGCTCGTTCCTCGCCGGCGCCCTGGCCGCCATGGTGGTCGATAGCCACCTCAAGTACGATAGCGGTAAGAAGATAATCGGGATGGTCGGCGGCGTGGCTATCCCCGTCATCAAGGATTTTGAGGTTGGCTACGTCGCCGGCGCCCGTGCGGTCGACCCTCGTATTTCCGTGCGCTCAACCTACATCGGCGGGAGCGGCGGCAACGATACCTGGGCCAATAAGCCGGCTGGCGCGCGCCTGGCCCACTCGTTCTACAACCAGGGCGCCGCAGTGGTCTACGCCGTCGCGGGTGGGTCCGGCCTCGGCGTGCTACAGCAGTCAACAAGTTCGGGCCGCTACTCCATCGGTGTGGACTCGAATCAGGACAACTACGCCCCCGGCCACGTCATCGGCTCGGTCGTCAAGCGCGTCGACAATTCGGTCTTCGACCTCATCAACCTGGCCCTGAAGGGTAAGCTCCAGGGTCGCCATATCTACTACTATGGTCTGCAAAACAACGGTGTCGCCCTGACTCGCGACGCCGAAACGCGCGGCATCATCCCTGCCTCGATGTACGCCAAACTCGACGTGTTGGCGGCCGAAGTCGCCAAAGGCCAGATCAAAGTGCCGACGGCGCTCTAGTAGCCGCGGTACGGCTGTAGATACCCGCCAATGACCAATACCCCACTGTACAAAGTCCAACTGCGCCAGATCAGCAAAAGGTTTGGTCCCGTTCTCGCCAACGACAGTGTCGATCTGGACATCCTGCCGGGTGAGGTCCACGCCCTTGTCGGCGAGAACGGCGCGGGTAAGACCACGCTCATGAAGATCCTCTTCGGGATGTATCAACCCGACGGGGGGTCGATCCTGCTCGACGGCAAACCGGTGGTCATCAGTAGCCCGCAGGCCGCCATCGACCACGGCATCGGCATGGTCCACCAACACTTCATGCTGCTCAACTCGCTCACCGTCGCTGACAACATTGTGCTCGGCATGGAGCCGACCAAGCGCGGTCTCCTAGACACGGACAGCGCGCGGCGCCTCACCCGCGACCTGTCGGCGCGCTACGGCCTGCGCGTCGACCCCGACGCCACCGTGCGCGACCTGTCCGTCGGCGTCCGCCAGCGCGTGGAGATCCTCAAGGCCCTCGCCCGCGGCGCGCGCGTGCTCATCCTCGACGAGCCGACCGCCGTGCTCACCCCGCAAGAAACCGACGAGCTTTTCGCGACGCTGCAAGGGCTCGTCGCCGATGGTATGACGATCATCTTCATCACCCATAAATTGCGCGAAGTGATGGCGGTCTCCAACAACGTGACGGTGATGCGGCTCGGCCGCACGGTCGGGACCGTCCCGACGGCCAGCACGACCCCGGCTGACCTGGCCCGTATGATGATCGGACGCGACTATATCCCGGTCGTCCAGAAGGCGCCCGCGCATCCCGGCGCGGTGGCGCTGGAGGTACGCGGCCTGTGCGCCGACGACGACCGCGGCGTCCCCGCCCTCAACGGCCTCGACCTCACCGTGCGCTTCGGCGAGATCGTGGGGATCGCCGGTGTGGAAGGGAACGGGCAGACCGAATTGGTCGAGGCGCTTACGGGGTTGCGCAAGGCTACGGCCGGCGCGGTGTCGCTGCAAGGGAGCCCAATCACGAACGTGTCGCCGCGCCGCATGCGTGAGGCAGGTGTGTCGCATATCCCGGAAGACCGCCTCAAACACGGCGTCGCGGCCACGGCCAGTATCCGCGATAACCTCGCCATGTCGCGCTATTATCGCCCGCCGCTCCTCTCCGGCGGCCTTTTGCTGCGGCCGCATCGCCTCGCGCTATATGCCTGGGACCTCATCCGCCGCTTCGACATTCGCACGCGCGACGCCGCGCTGCCCGCCGGCTCGCTCTCAGGTGGGAACATGCAAAAGCTGGTGATAGCGCGCGAGTTAGCGTTGGACCCGCGCCTGCTGATCGCCGCCCAGCCGACGCGCGGTGTGGACATCGGCGCGATCGAATCTATCCATCAGCGTATCGTGGACGAACGCGACCGCGGCGCGGCGGTCCTCGTCGTGTCGGCTGAGTTGAGTGAGGTGATGGCCCTGGCCGACCGCATCGCCGTCATGTACGAGGGACGGATCACCGGTATCTTCGACGCCGGTACGGTAACAGAAGAGGAGCTTGGCCTGTATATGCTGGGCGTCAAGCGCATGGATGTTCTGGGAGGCGCCGCGTGATCGATACACTCGCCGAGGCGCCGCTTAACGGCCCGACCCTCGCCGCCAAGCTCAAAGGGATCGGCCTCGCCATCCTACGCCCCATCGTGGTCGTCATCCTGGCGCTGCTCGCCGGCATGGTCATCATCCTCTTTACCCACCAGGACCCGCTGGTGGCCTACGAGAACCTGCTGATCGAACCGTTCAAGAGCAGCGCCTCTATTCTGGCTATGCTCTTCTATGCCATCCCCCTCGTCCTCACCGGGCTGGCCGCCGCCGTGGCGTTCCGGGCCAACATCTTCAACATCGGCGGCGAAGGCCAGCTGCAGATCGGCGCGTTGCTCGGGGCCGCCGCCGCCCTCTACTTCGCCAAATTGCCCGCGGTCGTGCTGATCCCGCTCGTCGTCGTCGTCGGTGCGATCGGCGGCGCCTTATGGGCGTCGATAGCCGGCTGGATACGCGCGTACTGGGGCGCGACCGAACTCGTCAGCACGATCATGCTGAACTACGTGGCGATCGACATCGCCGCCTACATGATCAGCAGCGGCGCGCCGCTCGCCTCATCCAACGGCGCCGGGACCTCGACCAATACCATTCCTAGCGCCGCCTGGTTCGCGACCATCGGGCCGGCCGGTTCTCAGTTCCACTGGGGCGTCATCGTGCCGATCGCGGCGGCGTTGCTCGTCTTCGCGCTGCTCTATTTTACCCCCCTGGGGTACGAAATCCGTATGGTGGGCGCGAACGCCCCCTTCGCGCAGTATGGCGGTGTAGCCGTCCCGCGCGTGATCATCGGCGCCATGGCCATCAGCGGCGCCCTCGCCGGGATCGGCGGATCGGTGCAGGTTATGGGCCTCTACCACGCTTACAATCAGAGCTTCACCGATCCGCAGTGGGGCTTTACCGGCGTGACCGTGGCCCTCCTCGCGCGGCTCGAACCGCTGGGGGTCATCGTCGCGGCGCTGCTGTATGCGCTGCTTGAAGAAGGCGGCCAGTTGATCGAGAACAATACCAACGTCAGCCACAACATCGTCGGCGTCATCCAGGGGTTGCTCATCCTCTTCGTCACCGTGCAGGTCAGCGTCCGTTGGTGGCGAGGCAGAGCGCGAAGGGCCGGTCATGTGGCAAACGCTTAGCCAGATCTTTAACTCCCAACTCATCGCCGAGGCCCTGGGGACGGGGGCCACGCTGTTGATTCTGGCCGGACTTGGCTATATGTTCACCGACCGCGCCGGCGTCTTCAATATCGCCATCGAGGGACTGCTCCTCTTCGCGGCGTTCTTCGCGGCGGTCGGCGCGGGGGCGACGAACAACCCCTGGGTCGGGCTGCTCTGTGGCGTGGCCGCGTCGCTCGTCGTATCGCTGATATTCTTCGCCGTCAGCATCAAACTACGCGCCGATATCATCATCGTTGGCATCGGTGTCAACCTATTGGCCAGCGCGGTAACTGTGTTCCTGCTGCATGGATTCTTCAACAACGACTCGAACTACGAATTGACGACGAGCCAGGCGCTGCCGTCGTTCAGCGTCCCCGGCCTCAGCGCATTGCCGATCGTGGGGCCAACCTTCACGAGTGAGAGCGTCCTGACCTACCTCGCCTGGCTGTCCATCCCGCTTACCTGGGTCGTGCTGTACCGTACGCGGCTCGGCCTGCGCATCCGCTCGGTCGGCGAGAATCCCGACGCCGCCGCGTCGGTCGGCGTCAACGTCGAGCGTATCCAGTTGACCGCTATCATGATCTGCGGCCTGCTCTCCGGCCTTGCCGGAGCCTACCTGTCGATCGGACCACTGCCCGGCTTCAACAAAGACATGTCGGCGGGCCAGGGCTGGATCGCGCTGGCCGCCGAGACCCTCGGCAATGGCACGCCGCTCGGAACGTTTATCGCGAGTATCTTCTTCGCCGCCGCGCGCGGCGTCTCGTCAAACATGAGCACAGCCCAACTGGGCGCGCCGCAACTGGTCGACGCTATCCCCTATGTCGCCACGGTCGTCGGGCTTGCCGTGGCGGCGCGCCGCGCCCTGAGTCGGCGTACAGGCGGCGCCGGTCGTCGCCGTCACCGTGGACAACCGCCGGAACAGCAGCCCCAACCCATCGCCGCGTCACAAAACGCCGATATTCAACCCGCGACTGGAGCATAACATGCCAACACCGATCATCCTCGACTGCGACCCCGGTCTCGACGACGCCATAGCAATCTTGATGGCCGTGGCTAGCCCCGAGGTCGAGCTACTGGCTATCACCTGTGTGGCCGGCAACGTGTCCATGGACAACATCCAGGACAACGCGCGCCGGCTCTTGACCCTTGCGGGGGCACAGAGCGTCCCCGTGGCCGCAGGACTCGATCGCCCGCTGCTGCGTCCGCTGGTCACCGCCTCCCACGTCCATGGTGAGAACGGGCTTGGCGGCGTGACGCTGCCGGCGCCCACCGTCGAGCTTGATCCGCGCCACGGCGTTGACCTGCTGGTCGAGACCATCATGGCGGCGCCACGGCCAATTACCCTGGTCCCGACAGGTCCCCTGTCCAACATCGCCATGGCGCTGCGCCGTGAGCCGCGCCTACGCGACCATATCGCGCGCATCACGCTGATGGGCGGCGGCATCGCCGGGGGCAACGTGACCCCACGCGCCGAGTTCAACATCTATGTCGATCCGGACGCGGCGCGCATTGTCTTCTCCAGCGGCATACCGATTACCATGGTGGGACTGGACGTGACGCATAAAGCGACCGTGGGGCCGGCCGATGTACGGCGCATTCGGGCGCTGGGTACACCTGTGGGGGATGCCGTGGCCGCGATGCTCGATTTTTACGCGCGGTGCTATCGGGACGACTATGGGACCGATGAATTGCCCCTACACGACCCGTGCTGCGTCGCCGAGGTGATCCAGCCGGGCCTGATCACGACGAAACGCATGAACGTTGAGATTGAGACGGCGAGCGAGTTGACGCTCGGCGAGACCGTGTGCGACGTTCTGGGCGTGAGCGGCCGCGCGCCCAATGCCGACGTCGGCGTCGACCTCGACCGCCAGGACTTCGTCGACATCCTGATGGACTGCCTGCGGCGCTGCACGTAGTCCTTGAGATAGATCCAGCGGAATTGTGGGAAGATTGGCGCCATGTGCCCTTTCCACCGTTCGTCGTTGCTCACGATAGCCTCGCAGCCGGAGATGAGACCCGTCGCGATGACAAACGCATCGGGGGTGGAAATACGGCTGAAGGCCCGGACGTTCGCCGCCTGCGCGGCGAGGTCTGCATTGTCGCTGGAGCAGGCTATTACTGAGGCCATGAAGCAGAGGCTATAATCGACCATGATCGGGGGTCTCTAGATTGTGCCCGACCCTTACACCTGCGACATCCGTGATCGTGTTCCGCGGTCCCGCCGCGAGCCGCCCAATCGTGATCCCTACGTCGCGGGTGCGCGCCCGACCACTTGCCGCGCCTCCCGCCGCGCCGAGGCTATCAGCGGTCATCATGATCCCGCGATCTCGCGCGCGGCCTGGTACACTAACCGGCTTACATCGGCGACGGCGCGCGTGGCGATGTTCTCCGGCGTCCAGAGCGCGTCGTCGGCGACATCCGCGGTGAAGACGCTCAGGATGTAGCGGCACGGCGGGACGGCGTCGTTGAGGTAAACGATGCCAACGTCGTTGCGCACGCCGTCGATGCTGCCGGTCTTATGCGCGATCTCGATCGACGGCGGTCCATCCGTAGCGTCCCGATCGTGGATCGGTAGGTGGCGGGGAATACCATCGGTCCCCTGGCACTCTTTGAGCATCGACAACATCTCGTTCGAGGCATCTGCGCCTACCACCGTTTCCGTCGCGAGGAGGTCCAGCAGCCGCATCATGTCACGCGGCGTCGTTTCGGCGAAGTGGCCGGACACATCGAATGAGATTGGGCGATGGAGTGTTGTCGCCGTCAGACCCAACTGCGTGATGGCGCCGTTGATGCGCTCCACGCCGAGCGCCGCGATCAGCATATTGGTAGCGACGTTGTCGCTGATCGTTATCATCAACCAGGCCAGATCACGCGCCGTGGGCGTCAAGCCGGGGCCCAGATGGCGCAGCACGCCCGATCCCTCGACGCGCGTCGCCGGCACCTCAAGCCGGTCGTCGAGGCCAATATCGTTCTCGTGCGCGGCCTGATACAAGGCAGCCAGGATCGCCACCTTGATCACACTGGCCGACGGGAAAACGTCGTCGGCGTGATAAAAAACATCCTCCCCACTTTTCATGAACCGCACGGCCACTCCCAACCGGCCGGGCAGGTCGGCGGCTACACGCGCGATATCCTCAGACAGACCCATGACACGTCCTTTCAGGGGGCATCCTATCGCAAGCGGGGATCGAGGGCATCGCGCAGGCCATCGCCCAGGAAATTGATACATAGGATCGTCAGGGTAAGGGCGAGGCCGGGGGCGATGGCCAGTTGCGGCGCGTCGAGCAAGTGCTGCTCGGCGCTGTTCAGCATGTTGCCCCAGGTGGGCGTGTCGACCGCGACACCGTAGCCCAGGAAGTCGAGAATCGCCTCGGAGAGCATATTGTAGGCGATCTCCAGCGTGGTGGTGACGATGATCGCGGCCAGGACATTCGGCAGCAGGTGACGCACGACGATGCGGACCGCCGGGACGCCCACGGACTGCGCGCTCTGCACGAAATCCTGCTGCCGCAGCGCCAGGATTTGCGCCCGGACGATGCGCGCCATATACATCCAGCCGAACAGGCCCAGGAACACGACGATGACCACGACCGAGGCGCCGCCCGTGATGGAGAACAGTATCAGCAGCAGGAACAGGGCGGGGAACGACAGCATCAGGTCCACGAAGCGCATCAACGCGTTGTCGATCCAGCCGCCGGCCCATCCCGCCGTCGCGCCGATGACGACGCCAAAGATGGTGGACAGGAGGGCCGCCGAGACGCCGATCCCCAGCGAATAGCGGCCGCCATAGAACAGGCGCGAGAGCACGTCGCTGCCGTTTTGATCGGTGCCCAGCAGGTGTTGCGGTCCAGGGGCGGCGGTCATATTGAAGGGGTCGGGGACGTAGGGGTTGTACGGGGAGAGCAGCGGCGCGAAAATCGCGGACAAGACGATGAGCCCGAGGATCACCGCGCCGATGAGCGCCAGACGGTGCCGGCGAAAGCGCCGCCAGGTCTGGAAACCGCCTTTCGCCGTGCCCAGTTCCTCGCGCTCCGCCGGCGGAGCGGCCAATTCAGCGGGGATAGCCATGGGTATGCCCTTCTCTCATTGGTTTACGCGTACGTGACGCGCGGATCCAGCCAGCCATAGGTCAGATCGGCGACGAGGTTGCCCACGATGATGAGGACCGCGGCGATGACCAGCAGCCCCATGTCTACCGGATAGTCACGCGTCTCGAGCGCGCTAACGAAGAGTCGTCCCATGCCCGGCCAGGAGAAAACGTCTTCGATGACCACGGCGCCGACGAAATACGCGGGGACGTCGAGGGCCATGACCGTGACCAGCGGGATGAGCGCGTTGCGCGCGACGTGCTTGAGCACTATGGCCGAGCCGGCAAGCCCTTTGGCCCGCGCCGTGCGGACGTAGTCCTGCCGGATCACTTCGAGCATGGACGAGCGCATATAGCGGCTCCAGCCGGCGATGCTGGTGATGCCGAGCGCGAACGCCGGCAATATCAGGTGGCGCAACGCGTCACCCAGTGTCACGACGCTGGCCTGCGCCGTGGACAGACCGGCCGATGGCAGGATGCCCAGGCGAACCGCGAAGAACAACTGCAGCATCAGCCCGAACCAGAACACAGGCATGGAGAGCGCGAAGAATGAGAAAAACGTCGTGGCGTAGTCGAAGACGCTGTACTGGCGCACGGCGGCCAGCAAGCCGATGGGGATCGCCAGGCAGAAGGCGATCATGAAGCCGGCCCCCATCAACTCGGCGGTCGCCGGCAGGCGCTCCAGGATGACCTGTAGCACCGGACGACCGTCCACATAGGAGTAGCCCCAATCGCCGTGCAGCAGCCCTCCGAGCCAGAGGGCAAACTGTACGATCCCCGGCTTATCCAGCCCCAAGTTGGCCTTGATATTGTTGAGCTGCGCCTGCGTCATATGCGGATTGTGGGCCATCAGGGCCAGCGGGCCGCCCGGAGCTAACTGCATGAACAGAAAGGACAGGGCGGCGATGCCGAAAAGCAGCGGGATGGCCTGGAGAGAGCGGCGGATAGCGTACTGACCCATAGCCCTAGTAATGCCAATCCTGGACGTTGTAGAACAGGTTGCTGAAAGCGTTGGGGTTGAAGCCCTGCAATCCCTTTGGCTGCACGTAGAGCAGGGGTTCCCAGTCCAGGAAGATAACCGGAACCTGATCGGCCAGCAGGCGCTCGATGTGGGCGTAGATCGCTTTGCGCTTGGTCCGGTCGACCGTGGCGATGCCGGCGTTGGTCAGGTCGTCGATTTGCTTCTGGAAGCTAAATTTGTAGAAATAGCCCACGTCGTTCCCGCCCGCCCCGGTTGGCGTCGAGGGGATCTGCGCGCTGTTCCAGTAGTAGGCGTCGTCGGGGTCGTTACCGTTGAACCACGCGTAGTTGATCGCCGTCATCTGCTTGGTGAACTGCGGGCCGCCCGCGCCGAAGATCGTGCTCACATCCTGATGGTGCAGGTCGACCTTGACGCCGAGTTGGCCCCATTCGTATTTGAGGATCTCGTCGATCTGCGCGCCCGGCGCGTCCGAACTGAAGAACCACAATTGAATGGCTAGCGGCTGACCGCCCTTGCGCAGCACGCCATCGGAGCCCTTGCTGAAGCCGTCGGCGGCCAGCAGCGCTGCGGCCGTCTTCAAGCTGAAGGGGCGCGCGGGCACGTCGCTCGGATAGGCCCACGAGATGGGCGCGATGTCACCGTTGGCGATCTGACCGTAGCCGTGCAACACCTTGGCCAGAATCTCCTGCTTGGGCGTCGCATAGTCGAGCGCGAGGCGCACTTTCTGGTCGCGCATAAAGCCATACTGCTTGAGGTCGATGTGATACCAGGACTGGCCCGGCCGCTGGATCAGCATTTTGCCGGGGATGCCCGTGGCCTGCGCGACCTGCTGCTGCGTGACACCGGCCAACTGCACCTCATCCGTGCGTAATTGCACTAACAGCGTATTGACGTTCGGCACGATCTTGACGACGATCCGCTGGAAATACGGCTTGTGCCCCCAGTAGTACGCGTTGGGGACCAGCGTGATGTGGTCGGCCGACTTCCACTCGGTCACTTTATAGGGGCCGGTGCCGAACGGTGTGCGATTGTACGGGTCATGGTTAAAGTTGCCGGACTTGACGAACGACGAGGAGTGCTGGAAGTAGTGCGCGGGCAGGATGGCCGTCTCGCCTACGTCGGTCAGGAAGGGAGCGTACACCTTCGTCGTATGGAAGACGACCGTATAGTTGTCGGGCGTACTTACGCGCGTGATATGATCCCAGCCCAGGGTACTGGCGTTGTTGTTCTTGGGGTTCTTGATCTGCTGATAGGTGAAGACGACATCCTTGGCCGTGAACGGCGCACCGTCGGCCCACTTGACCCCATGGCGGAGGTGGAAGGTATAGGTGAGGTTGTCCGTGGAGATCGTGTAGGTGGTGGCAAGGTCGGGGACGAAATTGTCGTGCGCATCCGATTGCACGAGGGTATCCATGACGCCAGCGAGGATGTTGGCGGACGTTTCGAGCTGCGTGATCAGGCGGTTGAGCGTGTCCGGTTCCTGGTCGGTGCCATAGATGAGCGTCGTCGACGCCCCTGCCCGCGTGTCTATGCGGTGGCTAGTTGGCGGGGCGTGGACGCTAGCCGAGGCCCCGACGAGCAGCGTGAGCAAGCCGGCGGCGGCGGCGGAACGGGCGAAGGGGATACGGACCACATCAACCTCCTCGTGACACGAAGCAAAATAAGGACAAATACCCGCGCGTACCGGGTTGATATCTAGTGTAGGCGTCAACACGCTGGTCTGTCAACGTAAGCTACCTACAGGGGCGCGCCCCACGATGGTGAGACGCGGCCCGCCGTGCGGCGCGGCGCTAGACGCGCGGTGCACGGGCGCCCGCTCGGGCCGCGCGCCCGTGCACCGCGCTCAACCCGCCGTCCATGTCCCGTGCAACGCCGTGCATCCGCGCCTCGCCCCCCGGCGCCCCTCCTCAGGAGGACGCGCGTCCTCCTACCAGGGCCATTATCGCATGCATGGTGGGGGTGTCAAGGAACACGCGGGCCGCGCCCGCCCCCGCACAATCGTGGGGCGCGCCCTACCTACAGGCCCGCAGGTCCGCCCCGCGTTGGTGATGGCGGGCACCGTGTGCCTGGCCTTAAAAGGTCATGGCAGGGACCTGCCCTTAAAAGGTCTCTTGGCGACCAGCGCGGTGGCTACCCCGACCGCTGGACGGCGCGGCGCGCGTGCCGCGCCCAGCCAGACCTTTCAAGGTCCGTCCTCTGCCATGACCTTTTAAGGTCAGGCCGCATCTCACAATCGCGCGGCGCACCCGGCGCCGGCAAACACCGCAGGACGATGGTCATCCTACCCGGTCGCCGCGTAGCGCGCCTCACCGCACGCCGCTCTCCAGGATACGCAGTCGTTTACCCGTCGCGTCGAGCCGCGCCTGCACGCCGAGCGGGAGCGTGGCGATGCTCGCGCCGTGCCCTATGGGCAGGTGGTAGAGCGTGGGGATGCCCAGGGGACGGATGAGGTCATCGAAGACCTGCTCGAGGCCGAGCGTATTGCCCGGCCCTTTCGGCGCGCAATCGGCGTGCTCACCGATCACGATGCCCGCGCAGTGCTGTATCTTGCCGGCGGCGAGGAGCTGCGAGAGCATGCGGTCGATGTCGTACGGCGCGCAGTGGACGTCCTCAAAGAAGAAAATCTTGCCGGCAAGATCGGGCTCCCACGGTGTCCCGATGAGTGAAACGAGCAACTGCAGACAGCCGCCCGCCAACTCGCCCTCGGCCACGCCGTCGACGAGTGTCTCCACGTACGGGTCGGCGGGATCAGGCAAGATGTCGAACGGCGCGGTCTCCATCAACGCGCGACGAAAGGCCGCGACCGTATAGTCGGTTGGGTGGGCGAACGAGACTATCATAGGACCGTAAAAGGTCACCCAGTCCAACGCGTGTCCGAGGATCGTATGAGGGACCGTGATGTCCGAGTAGCCGATGAAGGGCTTGGCCGGCCGATCGGTCAGGCGCGCGAGGCGTTCGCGGTCGAGCCGCAACGCGGTGCGCAGGGCGCCATAACCCCCGCGCAGACAGATCACCGCGTCCACGTCGTCGCGCTCCAGCATGGTCAACAGATCGTCGGCGCGATCGGCATCCTGTCCCGCCAGGTAGCCATAGCTGTCGCGGGCGTGCGCGCCGAAGACCACGCGGAAGCCGAGCGCTTCGAGCGCGTCCACACCGCGATAGATCGACGAACGCTCCAACACGGGGCTACTCGGCGCGACGACGCCAAGCGTCATGCCCGGACGGAGTCGGGGTGGTTTGTGTGGCCGTGACATCGCCTAACCTCCACTACTGTTTGTTGTTATGGTTCCCTGTTGCATGGCCTCCGCGATAGCCTGCTCCAGCGACAATGCGGCGCCCCGCGCCCACGCCTTGTCAAAGACCCGGGCGCCCAGCGCCATGCGCGCGGTCGCTATGGAGTGGTCATACGCCGCGAGGTCAGCAGGAGGTCGCGGCGTCCCCATCCTAATCGCGCAAGGAGGCGACCGCGCCCCAGATGCGCACCCCTCTCTCTACCGTATCGGCCGACACCCCCTCCGTCGCGGCGCACAGCCCTTCCGCGAGGCTCTCCAGGCACCGCGTCGCCCCAAACAGTGCGCCGTTGGCGCGGTACAGGGCCAAACTTTCGTGGCAGAGCCTATCCGCGCGGGGGCTATCGCCCTGGGCGCGCGCCACCTGTCCGGCGCTGGTGAGCGCTCGCGCGATCCCTTTGGCGTCATGTATCTCCCGGAACAACGCCAGGCTCTCCTCGCTCAAGGCGGCGGCCCGCGCATACGCGCCCTGCTTTCGCGCGACGTTGCTCAAGCTATCAAGGATGCAGGCCATGTTCCAGGTAGCGCCAAGATCGCGAAACAGGCGCAAGCTCTCCTCGTATAGCGCGATGGCCCGCGCATAGGCGCCTTGTATATGAGCAACGTTGCCCAAGCTGCCGATGGAAATCGCCATACCCCAGGTGTCACCCAGAGCCCGACGCAACGCCAGGCTCTCCTCGCACAAGACTGTCGCCCGCGTACAGTCGCCCTGGTTACACAGCGCCTCGCCCAGGTTATTCAGCGTAAAAGCGATATGCCGCTGATCCCCCACCTCTCGGAACAAGACCAGGCTCTGTTCATGCAGCGCTGCCGCCCGTCCGTAGGCGCCCTGCTCACAAGCCAAGTAGCCCATGTTGCTGAGCGCCACGGCCGTGCCCCAGGCATCCCCAAGCTCACGGAAGAGCGCCAGGGCTTGCGTATAGTAGGTTGCCACCTGTGCGAAGTCGCCCTGGCTATCGGCCACGACACCCAGGTCATTCAGGCTGGCGGCGACGCCCCAAGTGTCCCCCTCGCTTCGCCTGATGGCAAGGCTCTCCTCGTGCAGCGCCCGTGCCCCGGCGTAGTCGCCCTGCAACTCGGTGAACACACCCGCCCCTTCGAGCGCCTGTGCCCGCGCGCGCGCCACGTTGCCCCGCGCGTCGACGTCCGGAAGTTCCAGCACCCGCGTCAGCCAGTCCCGCCCCTCGCTCACATGTCCATGTATGTACCAAAACCGCCAGAGCACGGCGCCTAGACGCAGGCTCAGCGCGGCGTCTCCATGTCGTAGCGTCCACTGCAAGGCCGCCCTCAGATTGCCATGCTCAGTTTCCAATCGCTTGAGCCACATCGCTTGCGCGGCGCCGCGCAACTCCGGCTCCGCCGCCTCCGCCAGCGCGAGATAATACACCGCATGGGCCTGTCGCAGCCGCGTCGTCTCCCCCGCGGCCTCCAGCCGCTCGCTCGCATAGTCGCGCAGCGTCTCGAGCATCCTCACGCGCGGCTCATCCCCGCTCTCCATATGCAGCAAGCTCTTGTCTACCAACGAGGCCATATCGCCGAGCACATCGTGTGCGCCATCCACAGCGCAGATCACTTCGATGTCCTCCAACGTGCCGCCGCCGACGAAAACGCTGGCGCGACGGAACAGCATTTGCTCATCCGCGGTCAGCAACGCATGGCTCCAGTCGATAGCCGCCCGCAGCGTCTGCTGACGGGCCGGCATGTCCCGTGCGCCCCGTGTGAGCACCCCCAAGCGCCCCTCCAACCGCTTCAACAGGTCCGCCGGAGGCAGCAGCGCGACCCGCGCCGCCGCCAACTCAATGGCGAGGGGCAGCCCGTCCAGCCGCCGGCAGATCTCCGCGACGGCCGCCACATTCGCCGCATCGAGGGCGAACTGGGGGCGCCCCGCGCGCGCCCGCGTCACGAACAACCGCACCGCGGCGTAAGTCTCTACCTCCTCCACGCTAGGTTCACCTGGGGCGGGCACGGCCAGCGGCGACACGGCAAAGCGCTGCTCGGCGCGCACCCGTAGCGCCGTCCGGCTCGTCACCAACACGGCGAGGTGTGGGCAGGCCGCGATCAACTCCGCCACAAAGGGGGCCGCCTCGACCACCTGCTCGAAATTATCCAGCGCCAAGAGGAGCTTCCTCTGCCCCAGGAATACGCGCAACACACCACGCACGCCGCGGCCGCCATCCTCGCGCAGGCCCAGCGCTTGCGCGACCGCCAACGCGACCAGCTCGGCGTCGTGTAGCGGCGATAGATCGACAAAGGCGACGCCATCCGGATAGGCGGGGCGCACAGCCGAGGCCACGGCCAGGGCGAGGCGCGTCTTGCCGACGCCGCCGGGTCCGGTCAGCGTAACGAGACCGTGGCCTTCATCCTTCAACAACAGATGTGCGACCGCAGCCTCCTCGCGCTCACGTCCGATCAACGTAGTTGGTGGTAGGGGCAGCGCGGGGAGTGCGGCCATGGGGAGGGCAGGGTGGCTTGGGTGCACGGCCGTCGCCGTCCCGAGGTGATCGGGTGGCGCGGCCGCGGCGAGCAGGGCCGTGCGATCCACCGAAGAGAGCGCGAGGGCGTCGGCGAGTAGCGCAACCGTTCCAGGGCGCGGGGCCGTGCGCCGGCCGGCCTCTAGCGCCGCGACCGCGCTACTGCTGAGTCTGGCGCGCTCGGACAGCGCCTCTTGCGAGAGGCCAGCGGCCAGCCGATAGCGCCGCAGCAGCGCGCCAAAGGCCGTGGTCGCGTGAGTCGTCATGCCCTACCTGTCCTGTCACCCGTTCCCCGTGCTCACCGTGCTCGCCGTCGCGGGAACGCTGTTTAGCGTTATGATAACACGCTCCACGCCGGGCCTGCCGCGTTGGTTATCGTACACCCACGCGCCGCACGCTCAAGGCGCTCACCGATCCGCGGCGTCCCAGCCGGTGGCGATGCGCCGCAACGCGGCTTGTGTGCGCTCTCGCGCCGTGGGCTCCTGCGCCAGAGCTAGTTCGTCGACCGCGCGCATAAACGCCACGCTCCACGTCTCCAGGTCGGCCGCGAGTGATCGGCCGCGCCGGCGCCGCTTCCCCCGCGCGGCCACGATGCGGTCGGCGCCGCGCGTCCAATGGAGCGTGTCGGCATGGGATAGCTCTGGCAGAGTTCGTCGAAAAATTCCAGCGCGGCGGCCAACGTCGCCAGGCGTTGCCCGCGCGCCGCCGCCTCGTGGACCACCGGTAGAACGTGGCCAAGCGCCGCCGCCACACCAAGTTGGCACATCAGGGCCAGGCGCGGCGTCGCCATCTCCACCGTGCCCCGCACCGCCTCCGTCGCCGCCTCGACCATCCGGGTCGCGCCCACGACCGGGGCGCCGGCCGCCAGCTCGACCTCGCCTTGTTGCAGCAGCGCGAAGACGACGCGATCCCACTTCCCGGTGCGCGCCCTGTCCTCACTGTACAGGCGCGTAGCCTCCGCCGACGCCTCGCGCGCCTGATCGAAAAGACCACCGGCGGCGCCAGGCTCGATCACAGCCGTCCCGCGCCTCAGCCAGCAGCGCGAGGCTGCTCCAGTAGGGGAAGGTCGCCGGGATGCGGCCCCGATCCCAGCGCGCCAGCGACGGATAGTTCCAGCGCGCGGCGCGGTCGAGCCCCCTGGCGGTCTCGTCGGCGCTCTCCGCGCGCTCCAACGCGTTTAAGCGGCCGCGTAGCGCGGCGAGCCGCCCGACGGCCGACCGCACACGCTCCACCGAGAGCGGTGTAGCGGCCAGAAGGGTCTCGATGTCATCACGGGTCATCAGGATGCCGTATTCGAGCGCGCTCAGGTAGGCCGTGAGCCAGCACTGCCGGTCGGCCCCAGTATGCGTGAGGATGGCGTCGAGCGGGGGCAGCACGCCGCCGTCCAGATCCGGCAGCGTCCCGACGAGCCGGGTCAGCGCGCGCCGGCCTTCGTCAGCATCACCCATATCGGCCTCCATGAACACGCGCTCGGCTACAATCAACGCGTGCTCGGCCACGATGCCCGCCCAGGGAGTGTCGGCGGCGGCGAGGGCCGGCTCACCGCGCGCGAGGCGGTCGAGCAACGGGTCGGCGACGCGCCCGAGGCGGGTGAGCAGCGGGCTGTAGGGGACCGGCAGGTCCGAGGTCGCGCGCCACATCCAGCGCACCGCCTCCCCCGCGTGGCGCAGATCCGGCGTGATCGCGCCGTCCGGACCGGCCGCGTCGAGCGCGCGGCCGGCGAGGTCGAGACACTCATTCACCAGCGACACGCCCCCACAGGCGTCGAATACGGAACCGATCGTCGTGTAGGGCTGCCGCGATGTCGCGCACTCCCGCTGCAAACGGGGGACAATCAGGTCCCGCCACACGCGCGGCAAGCTCTCCAGAGCCAGGGACGCCACGGCGGGCTGCACGGACGCCACGCGCCGCGCGGCTGGCGTACACACATAGGCCGTCGCGCCCGCGGCGCCCCTTGCGCCCTCCCGTATGATAGGCTCGGCCGCGAGCCAACCGCCGGCGACGAGTAGCTCCGGCGGTAGCGCGTCCTGTGGCGCCACGAGCGCGGCGAGGTCGTCAGCCGTCCACGCCAGGCCCGGTAGGAGCGCCAGCGCCGCCATGACGCGTTGGGCGGCCGGCGTCAACGCGGGCCACGAGAGGGCATCCCCTTTCATGGGTAGGTGTGCACGGGCAAGGGCGGGATGGTAGGATGGGGGCGGTCGTGTGAGGGCAGGGCGGGAGGAGGGAGCAAAGGATCGGGCGCGAGGCGACGCGGCAAGGGAAGATGGCGC
>JAABUM010001103.1_pt1 | contig 41995 bp, 46 predicted proteins | sample 5559161 | NCBI WGS metagenome assembly JAABUM01 (sample SAMN10711868, study PRJNA513369) | rock metagenome | isolation source: Antarctica rocks | place: Antarctica: Victoria Land, Siegfried Peak nord
CCCGCTTTCCCTCGCCAGCATCGTCGCGCCGAACGCAATGGTTCACCGCCACCTCGCCAACGCGCCGCGACGACGACAACCTAACGTCAAATATCCCGTCCGTGACTTATTTTAGCGCCTATGGGGGCTGCCACCCACCAGCGGCCCACTGAGCGAAGGCTACTTCGCGTTGCCGACGATCTTCGCAGACGTGTCCAACGAATGGCGTCTGGCCCGTGAGGAGATCTTTGGCCCGGTGCTGGTCGCCATCCCGTGGCGGGACGAGGCGGAGGTGATCCGGATGGCAAATCAAAGCCACTATGGTCTCGCAGCCTATGTCTGGACCCGCGAGATTGGCACCGCCTTGCAATGCGCCCACGCCATCGAGGCCGGGTGGGTGCAGGTCAATCAAGGAAGTGGGCAGGTGCCCGGCCATTCGTACGGTGGCGTCAAGCAAAGCGGTATCGGACGGGAGTTCTCATTACAGGGCATGCTGGATAGCTTCACGCAAACGAAGAGCGTCACGATCAATCTGAACGTGCCCGAACGGCACTAAGGCCGCGGGTCGATCGTATTGCGTGAGTCGACGGGGCGCCAAGTTTCAGAAAACTTCTTGCTGAAGCTCTGCCGCAAGATGGCAAGATAACGAGGGGGATGGATGATGCGTGGAGTGGTGTTTCACGGCGGGCGCGAGCTCGAGATCATGTCCTTTCCTGATCCCGAACCCGGTCCGGGTGAGGTGGTAATCGAGATGAAGGCCTCGGGCATGTGTGGCAGCGACCTACACCAATATCGCCGTACGAAAGGCGGGGATGCGGCGCCCACGGGATTGCCGGTCAATTTAGAACCAGTGATCGTGGGTCACGAGCCGGCCGGAGTCATTGCAGCAGTGGGCGCCGGCGTGGACAAGCGACTCGCGCAGGTCGGGCGACGGGTGATGATTCATCACTACCAAGGTTGCAATGCCTGCAACCACTGCCGCTCCGGATGGACGCAGCTGTGCCAGGAGGTGCCCATCAAGGTCTATGGCAACAATGCGCATGGCGGGCACGCCGAATACCTCAAGGTGCCCGCCAATACGGTGCTACCGCTGGATGACGCGCTGTCGTTCGCGGCCGGGGCCGCGATCTCGTGCGGGACTGGCACGGCCTATGGGGCGTTGCGCCGGGCTAATGTTTCGGGCACCGACACGATCGCGATCTTCGGCCAAGGGCCGGTAGGGCTGTCGGCGACGCAGCTGGCCGTTGCCATGGGTGCACGGGTGATCGCCCTTGACGTAAGCCCGGAGCGGCTGGCACGGGCGATGGCATTCGGCGCGTGGGAAACCATCGACCCGCGCTCTGGTGACGCAGCGGGCACGATTAGGGAGCTGACCAAGGGACACGGCGTTGACGCAGCGCTGGACACCTCCAGCTCGCCTGAAGCGCGCATCTCCGCAATCCGTGCGTCCAAGGTCTGGGGAACGATGGTGTGCGTGGGCGAGGGCGGCGATATGCGAATCGATGTGAGCCCAGACCTGCTGCTGCGGCAACTGAGCGTGATTGGTAGCTGGACGTTCTCGACAATCGGGCAAGCAGAATGCGCGCGCTTCATCCTTGAGCGCAACGTAAATGTTGATGCGCTGTTCACTGACCACTGGAGCCTGGATCAAGCGAAAGACGCATACGAACTGTTTGACGCGCAGACTGGCGGAAAAGGTGTCTTCCTCATTTAACTGCCCTGGAGTTCGCCTGCGCGCCCGGTCGGGAGGACGCAGGCTGCGAGTGTCTAGTTGACGGCCGGGCGCAAACGAACAAAGTTGCAGAACGGGGTGAGGGAATATAGATGCGAAAAGCTTTATACGCCGCCGTGATTGCTTACACGGTCTGCTTCACCCAGATAGCCAACGCACAAGATGCCCTCAAAATCGGCGTCTTGAACGACCAGTCCGGACCCTACTCTGAGTACGGAGGTCTGGGTTCGGTCGAGGCGGCTAGAATGGCCGTCGAAGCGTTCGGCGGCACCGTGCTTAACCGGCCGATTCAGATCGTCGCGGCAGACCACCAGAACAAGCCCGACATCGCAACGGCAACTGCCAGCCGTTGGTATGATGTCGAGGGCATCACGGCCATTGCCGACATCACGAACTCCGCCGTGGCGCTCGCCGTGCAGGGGGTCGCAAAGGACCGTAACAAGATCGCCTTGTTCTCAGGACCGGCGACAACGAGAATTTTCAACGAGGACTGCTCACCAACCGGCTTCATGTGGGTATTCGATACTAACGCCTTGGCACATGGGATCGCAGGGGCCGTCCTGAAGGAAGGGGGAGATACTTGGTTCCTCATCACAGCTGATTATGCGTTCGGGCAACAGATGTCGCAGGATCTGAGTCGGGTCGTCATCGCCAACGATGGTAAAATCCTTGGTCAAGTGAAGCATCCCGTGGGAACCTCGGATTTCTCGGCGTATCTCCTGGCGGCACAATCCTCAAAGGCTAAGATCATCGGCCTGCTCAATGCAGGCACTGACACGATCAACTCAGTGAAGCAGGCGGGTGAATTCGGCATCACCTCGCATGGGCAGAAACTTGCTGGACTTGTGGTCGTGCTCAGCGATATAAAAGCGCTCGGTCTGCAAACAGCCCAAGGGCTCACCATCTTGACGGCGTTTTACCAAGACCGCGATGAAGCGAGCCGCGAGTGGGCGAAGCGCTACTTTGCCAGAACACAGCGTATGCCGGGAATGATCCAAGCCGGCGTTTACTCTTCTGTGCTGCATTACCTCAAGGCGGTCAAAGCCGCGGGAACGACCGATGCCGCAGCGGTCGCGGCCAAGATGCGTGAGATGCCGGTGCGCGACTTCTTCGCGGACGGAGCCACGATACGCGCGGATGGGCGGCTCATGAACCCGATGTACCTGGCAGAGGTGAAAACGCCGTCGGAGTCAAAGGATCCCTGGGATCTGCTTAAGATCGTTCGGGCCATTCCGGCCGATGAGCTGATCATGCCGGCTTCCGAAAGCAAGTGTCCCCTGATGAGGCCGTGAGCGGCGCCGTCTTTCGGCGATTGCTTTATGGGCTCACCAATCGCGCATCCACCCCTGGCACGCTGGCGGGTACATCCTTCAGTCTCTCGCGAGATGAAAATAAATGAATGTCGCCACGATGCTGCTCTCTGCCGCTCGGCAATTCGCGACTTGCCCAGCGGTCACGGCTGACGGGCGGACATGGAGCTACGGGGAGTTCGGGAAGCGGGTAGGCGCGATCGCCGGCTCTTTCCGCCGTTCAGGCCTGGTGGCAGGCGACCGCGTGCTGCTTTGCATGGAGAATTGCGGTGAATTCCTAGAGGTTCTTTGCGCCTGCTGGACGGCCGGCGTATGCGCCGTTCCCGTGAACGCTAAGCTGCACTCCCGTGAGATCATGCACATCGCGTCGGACGCGCGTCCTCGGATCATTGTCACCACGCCTGGCCTCGTACATGCATTGGGCGAGATCGAACGGTCACTGGAGGGTCTTGAGGCCCTTATCTGCACGCAAACCAGCCGCTACGACTGGCTTAGCGCTGGTGATCCGATCGAGCCGGTTGACACTGCCGCGAACGACGCTGCCTGGCTGTTCTACACAAGCGGGACGACTGGGCGCCCCAAGGGCGCGATCCTCAGCCACCGTACGCTGATCTCCATGAGCCTCAGCTACTATGCGGATGTCGATGCTGTGGACGAGACGGACACCCAGTTCCATGCGGCTCCGCTGTCACATGGATCCGGACTTTATGCCCTGCCTCACATGTTGAAGGGCAGTCATCAGGTCGTGATGCCGAGCTTCGATGTCGATCTGATTTGTGAAACACTCGGGCACTACCGCAACGTGACCATGTTCACCGCACCTACCATGCTCACTCGTCTGGTGAACAGCCCCTCGGTCAGCAAGGTCGACCCTGGCAGAATCAGGACCATCTATTACGGCGGCGGCCCTATGTATGTCACGGATCTCGATCAGGCGATCAGGGTTTTCGGTAAGCGCCTGTTCCACCTCTATGGGCAAGCTGAGGCGCCCATGACCATCGCTGGGCTCGGCAAGTCCCGGCACCCGAACCTCCAGGATCCGGACGCCGCCGAGCTGCTCACCTCGTGCGGGGTCGCGCGAACAGGGACGATGCTCAGGGTCGTGGATGACCAAGGCCGCTCTCTTCCGCCGGGCTTGGCAGGTGAGGTTGTGACACGGAGCGACTGCGTCATGCAGGGCTACTGGAACAATCCGGCTGCAACGGCGGCTGCCTTGCGGGATGGGTGGCTCTGGACCGGCGACATCGGCAGCCTGAGTGCATCCGGGTACCTGACGCTGCGCGACCGGTCGAAAGACATGATTATCAGCGGGGGATCGAACATTTACCCGCGCGAACTCGAGGAGGTGCTCCTGCGCCACCCGTTCGTTTCGGAAGTTTCCGTCGTCGGACGGCCGCATCCCGACTGGGGCGAGGAGGTCGTCGCCTTCGTGGTGACGAAGGCCGGATGTCAGGTGCCGGAGCACGAGCTTGACCAGCTATGCCTTCAGAACCTAGCACGCTTCAAGCGGCCGAAGCTCTACCGGTTCGTGGAGGAACTACCGAAGAATAACTACGGGAAGGTTCTCAAGACGGGGTTGCGCCGAATGTTGGAGGAGGAAACCGCATGAGGTCTGTTCTTGTCGCAGGAATCGGCTCGACGTCATTCGGGTGCCATGCCGATATCGCTCTTGAGACCTTGGCAGTTCGAGCGGCCGATGCTGCGATTCGAGAGTCGGGTATTGATCGCCGCGAGATCGGGGCGCTCTATCTCGGCAACTTCGTGGCTGGCGCGCTGAGCGGACAAGAGATCCTGGCCGGCCTGGTCGGTGACCAGCTCGGGCTGCAGCAAGTGCCCTGCACGAAGGTTGAGGGTGCCTGTGCTTCGGGTGGCATAGCGTTCCGGCACGCATGGCTCGCTGTCGCGAGCGGCTGGTGCGATGTCGCGCTTGCTGTCGGTGCCGAGAAAATGACGCACGCCGACAATGCAGCGACGACTGCGGCGCTGAACTGCGCGATGGACAATCGCAGCGATGGGCTCAGCGGCCTAACCTTTCCTGGCTTCTTCGGGCTCGTCTGGCGGTCTTATGCCGACCGGTACGGGGCCAGCCGCGCGCAGGTATCAGCGGTGGTCAGGAAGAACAAAGCCAACGGTCTGCTCAATCCCCTCGCCCAGATGGGCGCGATCATTGGCGAGGATGAGATCATCCAGTCGCCGTTGATCTGCGACCCGCTACGGCGGTTCGACTGCTGTCCCGTCAGCGACGGTGCGGCCGCGGTCTTGTTGGTTGCGGCCGATCGCCGCTCGGACTTGGCCGCAGTGCCAGTGGAGGTGATGACGTCGGTGCAGACGCGAGGCAGTCCACGCATCGCCGGGCACATCGACCTTTGCAGCTTCCAGGCTACGGCAGACGCGGCACAGAGAGCCTATGCCTCGGCCGGCATCACCCCGCAGAACGTTGACCTCGTCGAGTTGCATGACTGCTTCTCGATTGCCGAGATCGTCGACTCCGAAGACCTGGGCTTGATTCCGCGCGGCCAAGGCGCAGCATGGGCAGCCGAGGAGCGCACCGCCGTTGGTGGGACCATTCCGATCAACCCCAGCGGCGGACTGCTGGCCAAGGGGCATCCAGTTGGCGCGACCGGATTGGGTCAGATCTATGAGGTGGTTCGGCAACTGCGTGGCGAACATGCCAACCAGGTTCGCGGAGCCGCGATCGGGTTGACGCATAACCTCGGCGGTGCAGGCGTGGCCTGCACTGTCAACATCCTGAAGCGGTGTGATGTCTGATATCCTCGATCATTCGGAGGATCCGACCCTCGATGTTCTGCGATGCGAGGCTTGCGGCCACCTCGATCCCGGTCCGCGTGAGCTCTGCCCAAACTGTCATCAGGCGTTGCTCGTCGTACACCCTGTCAGCGCGCGTGGTCGGCTCGTCTCGTGGACCGTGATCCGGCGGCCTCCCACGCGCTTTCGCCAGGACGGGATCTACGCAATCGTCATCGTGGACTTGTCGTCGGGGGTTCGTGTGACTGGACGGATCGTGCCGATCCCGGATGAACTGCAGCCTGGGGCAGCCGTGCACTTGGCCGGCTACGCCGGCCAAGTGCCTTTGTTCAAAGCAGACCCTGTTTGAACGCGCGAATTTGCCGCGGCCGAACGGACTTGTGCAATGGGTGGGCGCATGCAGCTTGAGTGATGTCAGAGAAGACAAAGATCAGGCCATTTTCATGGCCGGGATCGGAGTGCTCGAAAACGCAAAGCTGACCCATAGCGCCGTGGTCGCGGCTTCCGGCTGGAAGTCACGCACGCCTAAGTTTATGAATGGGGCAATATGGGCAGAGATATTTTGGTCGAAGTTCATGGTCCAGTCTGGCTGGTCACGATTAATCGTCCGGACAAGATGAACTCGCTCGACTTCGCGGCGAACGACGCATTGGTCGAGGCGTGGCGCGCTTTCGACACAGATGATGCCGCTCGTGTCGCTGTTGTGACAGGCGCGGGCGTTCGCTCATTTTGTGCCGGAGCGGACCTCAAGACCTACACTATGGACTTCGCCAACCGTCCAGCGCCGGAGTTCCGCACCCGCTACACCAACGGGCCCGGCTTCGGTGGTCTCACCCGCAACATGCCAATCGGCAAGCCGGTGGTTGCTGCGGTGAATGGGTACGCGATCTCAGGCGGGTTCGAACTGGCGTTGGCCTGCGATATCCGGTTCGCCTCGACCAATGCCGAGTTCGCGCTGCAGGACGTGCGCTGGGGCTTCCACGCCTGCGACGGCGGTTTAATCCGTCTTCCGCAGATCGTCGGCCTGGGCAACGCTATGGAGATTATCTTGTCGGGTGAGCGCGTGAGCGCCGAGCACGCATTGCGTATCGGGCTAGTGAACCGCGTTCATCCTGCCGAGGCGCTACTACCCCGCGCCCTCGAGTATGCTGCCATGTTGGCCCGGCGTGCACCCCTGGCCCAGCGGTTCGCGAAGGAGGTGATGCACCGCGCAGTAGGCCTGCCCATAGATGAGGCGTTGCGCCTGGAATCTCGCTCTTTCTACGACCTAGGCCGGACCGAGGACTTGGCGGAAGGCACGACGGCATTCCGCGAACGGCGGGAGGCAGACTTCAAGGGACGGTAGGAGACCATGCAAGATCGTGGAAGGTGATCACGCTGCCGCTGCTGTCGGCCTGCGGTCGTCGTTGGCGGGCCGGAAGCCGGGGTGGCGACGGTGGAAGTCGTCATCGAGGGTGCCGTTCAGCACCGCCGTCGCACGTCGAGGAAGGTGTGGACCGGCTCCCAACCTTGGCTCTTCCGCACTTTTGATACTGCTGGCGAATTCGGAATTGCCTGTCCGTTCACGATGCTAACGGCCGCCTAGAACCTCGCTTCCCCGAACTGGAGGCGCGTTGCCGTGGCTTCTGGACGGGCATCTTGGCAGGCCGGGCGAATTCGCCAGCGGTATCTAAACAGAAACCTCTCTTTCGGTCGCAGGTGAGATTGTGCAGGTGAAGCCGAGCTTGGCGATTTGTCGGGCGAGGCGGTTGGCTTGCACTTCGGGCGCGATGCGGCGGAAGTGGTCGGGGCCGAGGTCTTGGTAGAAGGTGCCGTCGCGGAGCATGTGATAGGCGGCGGTCAGGATCGAGGCGGCGACGGCACAGATCGCCTTCTTGGGCCCGCGGCGGTGACGCAGGCGCTGGAACTGGGCTTGCAGGTAGCTGGCCTTTTTGCGAGCCCCGGCCCAGGCGCACTGCACCAAGGTGGTCTTGAGCCAGGGCGCGCCCTTGCGCAGCCGGGTGGAGCGTCGTTTGCCTGCGCTCTCGTCGTTGCGTGGGCATAGCCCAGCCCAGGAGATCAGGTGGCCGGCAGTGGGGAACCGGCTCATGTCGATGCCGATCTCGGAGACGATGACCTGAGCGGTCAGGTCACTGACGCCCGGGATGGTGCTCAGCAGGCGGACCGCCTGGCGGAAAGGGTCGAGGTCGCGGCCCACCTCCCTGTCGATCTCGGCGATGGCGGCATCGAGCGCGTCGAACTGGCGCAGGTGCAGGCGCAGCAGGAAGCGATGCCGCACGGTGACGCGTCCTTGCAGGGCAGCGCGCAGCGTCTCCGGTGGCGCCTTGACGCCACGCTGCACCAGGGTGAGCAGCTTGTCCGGATCAGCCTCGCCATCAATCAGCGCCTCCAGGATGGCGCGGCCACTCTTGCCCATGATCTGGGTCAGCACCGAGCCGAGCTTGAGGTTGGCGTCCTCGAGCGTCTTCTGCAGCCGCTGCACGTGGCTGGCCTGCTCGCGCACCAGTTGCTTGCGGGTGCGCAGCAGCGCGCGCAACTCCTGCGTCGGCGCCTCCGGCACGAAGCTCGGGCGGATCAGGCCGTGCGCCAACAGGTCGGCCAGCCACAGCGCGTCGGCGACGTCGGTCTTGCGGCCGGGCACGTTCTTGACGTGCGCCGCGTTGGCCAGGAACAGCATGAACTCGCCATCGGACAGGATGTGCCAGACCGGCTTCCAGTAAACGCCGGTCGCCTCCATCGCCACGTGGGTGCAGCCGTGCTCGGCCAGCCAAGCCGACAACGCCAGCAGGCCCGGTGTCGTCGTGCTGAACGTGCGGACCTCGGTCCTGACAGGCCCGTCACCGGCCAAGCGGACACCGGCGACCACCGTGTCCTTGTGCACGTCAAGCCCCGCACAGCGCGGGTAGAGAATGTCCATGGATCCCTCCCTCTGTTGCGCCGCCGACGCAGGGCACCCCTGGATCAGAGTCTAAACAGCGCGCTCCCGGACCTCGCGGCCCCTGGCGCAATCGGGGGTGCTTCGGATGCCCCGGGTCCAACTAATACGCGGGCTCGCTCGCACCATAGGAAAGCCGACCTCTCCGCCGACGACCGCCAAACAATGTCACAAGTTTCATCCACGGTGGGTCGATGTTCCGGTGGCGAACTAATACCAAGTCCTTTTAATCGTGACCTGTCCAAGCTTGGTCAGCGCTCAACAGGCATCAACCTCTTCGATCAAGACCGATGCTCCCACAGGTTCTGATTAACGAGCCTTGGTATAAGAGCGTGACCCAAGCCCTACGCCCGCGCGACGCGATCACCACCGACCTCGAGGAATGGGCGGCGCTGATGCTGCATGCGCAGGGCGGCGACCGCGCCGCCTACCGGAGGCTGCTTGTCGGCATCACGCCCTACCTGCGAGCCATCGCGAGCCGCGCGCACCGCAACCCGAGCGACGCCGAGGACACCGTCCAGGACGTACTCCTGACCTTGCATGCCGTCCGGCGGCGTTGCGGGCCGACGAGGACCTGGATCGGCTGTCGTTCCTGCATGCCGTGCGCGTGGTGCGCCGCAAGCTGCCGCTGCTTGCGGCTTTTCCCCCCTCAGCACAGGCTCGCCCTGCATGAGGAAGTGCTGGACGAGATCCTGGAAGAGCGCGTGGCGAGCTCTCGCGGCAGGCAGGTGCCGCGCGGGGTCAAGCGCAAGATGAGCGGCTATCCATTGCGCCCGCGCACACCACAGCCGACCACGCGCATCGACTTCAGCGCCGCCATTCGGATTGCAAAGTGAACAGTATTGGGGCTAGAGGGCGAGCGTCTGACTAACCTTAACAATAATTATTGCGCCGACAGCAACGAGGACCAGAGCGATGATCCGCTTGAGGGTCGCCATTGGCAGATGATGTGCGAGCTTTGCCCCGAGCCAGGAACCGACGGTAAGGCCCAGCGCCAGCAAACCTCCTAGCACGTAGTCAGGGGTCCCATAAATGACGTTGCCGATGGTGGCGAGGATCGCAATCGGAAGCTGGATCGCTTGGCTCAAACCCACGGCGGTCAGCACGGGCGCGTGGAGCCACATCAGGATTGGTATGAGGACAAGTGGTCCACCGGTTCCTGTGATGGCTGACAAGAGTCCTGTCACAATGCCAATGCAGGCGAGCGCAAGCGTCGGAACCTCGGGATTTCCCGAACCGTCCGCAGTGCGCGGGACCAGGGCGTAGAAGCCCGAAATCAAGGTCAGCAAACCGACTGAGACTTCGAGGATGCGCGGTTGCATGACGTTGCTCATCCCGGCTCCGAGCAGTGCAGCGGGCATCGCCCCGCCGCTGAGCCAGAGAGCCATAGGCCAGCGGATCGAACCGTTCCGCGCATAGACGGCAGTGCCGACGGCGCCCGAAAGGATGTAGGCCATCATCGCGGCGGCTATCGAACTCTGAATCGGCGTGCCTGCTATATAGGTCAACGCCGGCACGACGATCACGCCTCCAATCCCGACGCACCCAATTAGGAGCCCGGCGAAGAGGCCCAGGCCGCTAAGCCCGGCGATCTCGATAGCTGTCACCAGCGACTCGGCTGTAGGTGTCGGGTCCGTTTACGGCGGACGCAAGGTGCCGAGTGCTCGTGAGCACTGGCGGGATCAGGGCCAAACCCGGTCGGCCACGAGCCTCTGTGACCCGGGACCATACTCCGCATCCCATGCTTACAGGCTTCATTTTTCCACAACAGTGTTTCAGATTGGGCAACCGTGCCAGTGAATAAGGCGCGCTTAAGGGAGGGAAGTGCATGTTCCTGCGCCAGTTCAAATACTTGCTGGCCGTGGCTGAGGAGCAGCATTTTGGCCGCGCTGCCCGCCGCTGCCACGTCACCCAGCCGAGCCTGTCGAGTGGCATCAAGCAGCTCGAACTTGAAATCGGCGCTCCCATCTTTCTGCGCGGGCGAGGGCAGCGGTTCCATGGCCTGACCCCGGAGGGCGACAGTGTGGCCAAGTGGGCGCGCAGCATCATCGCGCATTGCGACGCCATGCGCGAGGAGGTTGCCAGCATGCGCAACGATCTGAAAGGCAAGCTGCGCATGGGCGCGATGCCTTCCATGTCGCCAATTCTGCCGCTGCTCTTGCAAATGGTCCGCGACAAGCATCCCGGGGTGCAAGTGGACGTTCAGTTCATCGGCAATGAAGCCATGAAGACGGGCCTCAACAATTTCTCTATCGACGTTGCACTCACCTATCTCGAAAAGGCGGATCTCGGCCGCCGGAACACGCTGCCGATCTATGCCGAAAGGCTGAGTCTTCTCGTCCCGGACACGGACGAGTTCCGCGGGCGCACGACCATCACGTGGCGGGAAGCGGCCGAACTGCCACTCGCGATGCTGCGGCCATCGCTGCACGAACGGCGCTTCGTCGACCAGGTCTTCGCGCGCATCAACTGCAAGCCCGAGGCGAAGGTCGAATCGGAGTCGATCCTTCACTTGATGTTCCAGGTCCAGTTCACCGAGCTTTGCACGATCATCCCGTCGCACTTTAAGCACATGCCCGGCCTGCATCGGGGAACCCGCGCCCTTGATCTGCTCGAGCCCGTGGTCAGCCAGGAGGTTGGCTTGTTCTGGGCAGAGGGCGAGACGATGATGCCGATGGCCCGTGCCCTGGTTGGGGTCGTCAAGGCCCTGAACAAATCCGGCGGCCTAAAAGCCCATTTGGGCGAGCCGGCGCCGGCAGAAGCCTTCACGAAGGCCAGAGATGATCGGGCAGCGCTGGGCGTCACCAAAAAGGCATCGCGCAAGCCCGTACGTGCGGCCGGCTGACGGCCAGCTTGCTCAATTGAACAATCATTCGGATCAGGATGCGGTTTGCGCCCGAGCCGCCGCGATCGAACCGTGCAGAAAACCCAATATCGTTTCGGTCTCCGCCCGATCCGACTGGAGTTCCCGAAGCGTGAGCACGGCGTCCGGCGGCCGCATGCCGGCCGCCTCTCTTTTCTGGCGCGCGACGTAGAAGCCGGGCTCGGATGATAGCCCGGCGCCGGGCGAGAAACCAACTCGAACTCCGCGCTCACTGGCCGGATCAACGTCCATGAAGGGAACGAGCAGCTCGAGCGAGAGGTCGTGCGGCCAGATCCTAGGCTTGTCCCGTGCCATCCCGCTGCATGCCGACCCAATGACGGCGGCAGCAGTCCCATACCAGCTTGCCAGCATGTCGAGTTCCTCCCTGCACGTCTCGGGGGCAAACTCGACCGCGTCGCCAGTCATCAGGGCCGTGACGTCGTAGGGCAGGAACTTCGAAAACTTATCACGATCGACGTTGCGATGCAGCAGCTCCACGAGGATCCAGGCCTCAACATGCGCGGGCGTGTGCCCCTCGGTGTCGAACTCGTGACGGACCGGCGCCCCATTTTCGGTGAACTGCAAAATCAGCTCGGGCAACCGGAGCTCCATGCCGAGCTGTCCCGAAAGCTCCTGCGTCGCGATCGCATTGCGCTCGGCGTCCCAAAGCAGGGCCAGGTTACGATCGTCTGGCTCCGGGCTTCGATAGCTGCTTGCCATGCGCGCGAGCCACTGCACCGCACTGTGGACCTTATAGCGAGCATCCGCAAGCTTAGTAAGATTGATCGCGTCCATCGATCTCCAGTGCAAAACATCCATGTCCATTCCTCCATCGAGCCTCGCGACCCGCAACACGGCATTCCGCCGACTGCTGGCGAACAACTTTAGTCACCGTGACCCTTGGAGCATGATCAATCCGCTCATGCTCCAATGATTTGCGGTTGACTTATCTTTACAGTCCAAACAGTCGCGCGGCATTGCCCCCGAGCGCATGTTGCAACGGCTCGTCCTCAAGCCCCAGCGCACGGAAATCCTCGACGCCCTGGCGCATCGGCCGGAATGGATACGAAGAACCGAACAGGAATTGGTCGCGCATAAAGCCGTTCGCGGCTTCGACATAGCGGCGCCCGCCTGGCGCGAAGGTGTACATGTCGGGCGAGACGAAAACGTTCTCGTGGCGGAACGCGACGGTGATCATCGCGTCGATGTTTGGGTAGAACCCGTGGCAGCACACGATAGGGAGGGTCGGGAACATCGCCGCCACGCGGTCGACCGCAAGCGGGTCGTTGAAGGCGAGGTCCGGCGTGGTTGGGCCGGACATGACGAACGCGGGCACGCCCAGGCTCACGCAGGCCTCGTATAGCGGCAGCAGCCGTTCATCGTCGGCGCGCATGGGTGTCGCGTAGAAGCCTGCGTCGAGGTTGACCGCCCGCAAACCGAGCTCCCGCACCGCCCGGTGCGCCTCGGCAACCGCCCCCTCGCGCCCGAGGTCGAGCGGGTCGACCGAGGCGATGCCAATCAGCCTGCCGCCTGACTCGCGCGACAGCCCGGCCAGAGCGTCGTTCGAGATCCGCACCGTCGGCGTGCTGCGGCCGACCATGACCGCGTGCGCAATGCCGGCCCGTTCGATCTCCTGCAAGTACGTCGCAAGGTCGGGCGTGCGCGTGAAATGCTCGGCGTCGCGCGTGCCGACCCTGCGGTTCAGCCAGCGCACCACCTCATAGGCTGGAGTGTCCGGTGCGGAGCCGAAGAACGGGTGCAGGAACGTCGGCCGGTTCCGCATGTCGATAATGGGCTGTTCGGTCATGTTGGCGGCTCCATTCGGGTTTTCGCTGCTGTTGCAAGCGACCGTGGCGTCAAGCTGAAGGATTGTATACTCCGTCCACGTGAGAACCCGAAAACTTCGCATCCCCGGAACGCCGCTCATATAAGGATCGACTCGCCAGCCGATTTTCGGGTTCTCACGTGGACAGAGTATAAATTACGATCCGCCTATTGGATCATTGATGTGGCCGATGGGTCGAACCGCAAAGCCGGGCAAGGCCCGTGCTGCCTTGAAAACCGGGCCGAAGCCGCAGGGGATGACAACACGGCAACACTAAAGCAGCCGAGCCCCCGCCAGGCCGAGCACGGCGATGAATAGGGTGGCCCCGAAACCCAGCAACAAGGGCCGCAGGCCGCGCTCGGCCAGGGCGCGTAGATCGGTGTTGAGACCCAACGCCGCGACGGCCGCCGACATCATGATCGGAACGGCCCAGCGCGATCCAGCGATGGCGATAGGGGGCAGCAATCCGGTGCTGGCGAGCGCCACCATGCCAAGGAAGCCGAATGCGAACCAAGGCACCGGCGCCCGAATCGCCTGGTTGCCGGTCCCGCGGTGCGTCCACCAGCCCAGCACGAGCACGGCCGGCGCCAGCAGCACCACGCGAGCGAGCTTGGTGATCGTACCGACCTCGGCCGCCTCCGGGCCGCCGGCCGCCGCTGCACCCACGGCTTGCACCACCTCGTGGATGCTCGAACCCGTCCACAGCCCGAAGGCGTGCGGATCGAGCCCGAGTGGAACTACGAGCGCGGGATAGAGTACCAGCGACACCGTGCCGAACAAGGTGACGATTGCGAGCGCGTAGGCGACGTCCTCTTGCGTGCCGCGAGCGACTTGGTTGGCGGCGACTATGGCGCTTGCGCCGCAGATGCCGGTTCCTGCGCCGACGAGTTGCGATAGCGCAGGACTGACCCCCAGCCGCGCGCCGAGCCAGATGGTGAATGGCAGGGTCAGCGCGACCGAGGCCAGCGCCAATGCCAGCGCTCCAGCGCCGATTGAAAGCAGTTGCCCTAGCGTGACCTGCAACCCGAGCAGGACGATTGCCGCCCGCAGCACTGGCCTTACGGCAAAGGAAGCACCCGGCCGCAACGCGGCGGGCAGCCCAACTGCGGCGCGCAGCCCGACGCCGGCAAGCAGCGCGATCACCACCGGGTTGAGGAACGTCAGCCCCGTCGCGACGCGCAGCCAGCCCGCGAACAACGCAATGGCAAAACATAAGGCAAGGCCCGGCAGCAGCAAGCCGAAGTGTAGATGGCGCGAGCCGGAGGCAGTCGCAGGTGCGAGCATAATCTACCCAGTTTTTTCCAGAGTGAGGTGGACTCAGCATGCGTGTAAGGCGCGGTCCCCAATGCGCGGGCATCGAGACGCCGCTTATGATCGCGTCGGCTCCGATTGCCCGGCGAACGACATACGGGTCGACCAGTGAGGCTGTGGCCAAGCCGAGTAGCTTGGTTGGCCTCGCGAGTGCGACTATTTCCTTGAGTGCGCCGGAAACGCCTCGAACGCGTTCATTCGGCCAAGTCACGGAGCACGACGAGGACCAACGGAAGCGGTCCTCGTCGAGCCTGGCCCACCAGCCATGCCGGAACCCATCAGGCGTTTCGGCCGCTCAACTCTCGACGGGAACATCGCCGTGCGTCAAGACCGCCGGCCCAACAGCGTCGGAAACCAAGTCTACGATCTCGCTTCCCTTCTCGCGGCTGAGGGTTTCCGGTCCGAATAGGTAGGCGGAGAATGCGCAAATCAGCACGAGCGAGGACCACTTCATGGCATCTGCCATGCCGCCGTCAGACACTTCAGCAAGCCATCCGATGATAAGCGGGGCGAAGATCGACGGGATGCGCCCGAGTGCGACTGACCAGCCATAGCCAGAGCCGCGTATTTCGGTGGGGAACATCTCGGCGACATGAACCATCCCAATTGCCCAGGATCCGCCGATGCCGCCGAACATGAAGCATCCGAACACCACGACGGACGTCGTCGAGAACATCGTCCAAATCGACACGGCAAGCATGAACAGGGTCAAGCCGCCAGCGAGCCTGCGACCGAGCCGGTCCGAAAGCCACCCGCAGATAATCGAAAAGCAGAACATCGCAACATTGAAAAGGCCAAGGACAGTGATGGCGGTGCCGATGGCAAGGTGAAGCTGCGTCACCATCAACTGCACGACGAACACCGTTTCGGAGTAGTATATGCAAGCCAATGAAACGTAGATCAGCGCGCCCCACACGAGATTGCGGCGGAGTTGCGGACTAGCTTTGAGGGACTTGCCAAAGGAGGTACGGGTCGTCTTCGTCCGTTTCAGGCGTGCCATCGTCGCCACGTATCGCGGGCTTTCTTCGAGCCGCAAGCGGAGGAAAAGAATAAGGATCGCCGGGATAATGGCCAAGAAGTACATCGCACGCCAGCCTAGCCAGTCCAGGATCAGCTTGGAGACGATCGTCGCGTAGACAACTCCAAGGGCATAGCCGGCAAACATGAAGCCAGCCCCGAGGCCGCGCCGCTTGCTGTCCCAGGACTCGACCACATAGGGGACGCCGACGGTCAGTTCGCCACCGCCGCCAAGGCCTGTGCAGAACCGGCCGAATGCGAACTGCAGAGGGCTCGCGGCGAAACCGGTCAACGCTGTCACGGTGCCGTAGCAGAAGATCGAGACGCCAAGCGTCGCCTTGCGGCCGAACCGATCGCCCAGCATGCCGAAGATGAGGCTGCCGAGCATGTAGCCGGCGATGAACACCGAGCCGATCAGGCCCATGATCTTCACGCTGGTCTGGTATTCGACCGCGATCAGCGCGAGTGTCATTCCGTAGATGTTGATCGCGTAGGCATCGAACAAATACCCGAGGGTCGCGGCCAAAGTGATCGTGTTCCTTGAAGCGGAAGTGATGACCGGCTCGTCAAATCCTACGTCAAGGTGCGAAGTCTCCTCCTTTGTCTCGTACATATCTTTAGTTCCCTCCCTGTATGATCTGTTTCAGATCTGTTTTACTTGCCGAGCGCGATATCTTACAACGGTATACGGTAGCTAATTCAAAGCCTGCGGGTGTCGAGGCAGACTTCGCGACCGGCAAACACCGCTTTGCCGCCATGCACGCCAATGCGGTCCAGATAGCGACCGACCGCGTAAAGAGCCGTGATGCTGCCATCTAGCTCGATCTGGTGCACCTGACTGCTGGACATATCTGACGAACTGCACTGCCTTGTTTTGCCCAATGCATCTCCATCAATGGCAACCCTATGCGAGGCCGTTACTGATCGGGAGTAAAATCGTTATTAGAGATATTGAAATAGACAAGGTCTTGCACATTCACGCAAAGCTGCGGCCTGGCTAAACCGATCCTTTGCATGCGGGGGTGTGCGATGGGCAACTTTCACAAGGCGTTTCCTGCTGAAAGCCGAACCGATTGCCGCTGCTTCCATAGTCCCGTCTATTATCAGATAACGACTTTGGATCGGCTTGCCCTCGCCGCCGGGCCATCCATGCTGCTAGGGTCTGCGCTTCAATGGTGTTGACGGCCGATCCGGCCTAGTGGTCGTCAACGCCTGCTCTTCGATAGGAGGTTTAGAAGATGGCGGCGAAGAACCACAGCCAATGGCTAGCCGATCCCCCGCTGAAATCAGGTGAGTGGATCGACAGCAGGCTCTACACCGACCCGCAAATCTTCGAAGAGGAGCAAGAAAAGATCTTCAAGAAGACTTGGATCCCGGTCTGTCACGAGTCCGAGTTGCCCAAGCCGTATGATTTCCGGACGACCAGTATCGCCCGCGAGCCGGTCGTAGTGTGCCGCGGACCCGACAACCAGGTGCGCGCCTTCCTGAACGTCTGCCCGCATCGTGGGATGATCATTGAGCGCCGGCCATCCGGAAGCTATCTCGAGGCCCAGCCCTCGGGCAACCCAAAGCGCATGACCTGCATGTTCCATGCCTGGCAGTATGACATGAAGGGAAACTGCGTTTACATCAGCCGCGAGAAGGAAGGCTACCAAGACCGGCTCTGCAAAGAAAACGTCGGCCTGCGCCGGCTCCGCTGCGAGGTGAAATTCGGCGGGTTCGTGTGGGTGAACCTCGACGACAATCCCCTCTCGCTCGAAGCTTGGGCCGGCGAAGCCTTCCAGTGCCTGCGCAAGACCCTTGATGCCGAGCCGCTAGAGGTCTTCCACTATCACAAAGCGATTGTCGATACGAACTACAAGCTGTGGCATGATACGAACTGTGAATTCTATCACGATTTCATGCATTACCATAACCGGGTCACTGGCTTTAACGATGCTTACTTCGCCCGCAAGAACGAGGCGTTCGAGCACGGGCATATCGTTGTCGGCACCTTCGAAGTGAACTACGATAACTATGAGGGTTTCGAGAGCCGTGCAGGCCTGTCCTTCCCGCATCTGCCACCAAACCAGTGGTATATGATCGACCTCTTTCCAGGGATGAACTTCAATCTGCGCGGCTCCGCACTGCGCTGCGATACCGTGACTCCGCTCGGGCCGGACAAGGTCATGATCGAGTTCCGCGGTCTCGGGCTTAAAAGGGACACGCCAGAAGAGCGGCAAACTCGGATCAACCACCATAATTCGATTTGGGGGCCGTTTGGGCGCAACCTGCATGAAGACCTGATCGGCGTTCAAGGGCAGGGCACCACCATGCGGCCTGGCTCGGAGCCGCGGCGCATCCTGCACGGGCGTCACGAAAACCAGACCATCCACGACGAGAACGGAATGCGCCACTACTACGATGAGTGGGCCAAGTGGATGAATCGCCAGCCAAGCAACCCGGAGCATCCCTATGCTCCCGTGACACTAGCTGCTGAATAAGTCTTAGCCGCCTCGCGCGCCTTTGGATCAGGTGACAACAAGCAATTGCAGTTTTGTCACCTGGCCCGGTGCCGCTTTTCGATGAAAGGAATTGCTGTGGACGCGGCAAATCTTGTCCGTGATACGATCTATCGAGCGACAATCATGCTCGACGATCAGCGTTTTGAGGACTGGCTCGAACTCTGCGATGAGAGCTTCCACTATGCGATCAAGTCGTGGAGCCCCGAGATCAACTCCGATATGACCTATCTGCAGGGAAGCCACAAAGACATGGCGGCGTTGATCCGACTCCTGCCGAAGCACAATACTGATCACTCGCCGCTTCGCCGGCATACCTCCGTTTACACGGTCGACATGGCCAGCGACGGCCAGACCGCCAAAACGGTAAGCTCGGTCGTGGTGTATCAAAACCTGCTCGATGGAACGAACTCCCATATCGATGCGGGTGAGAGCCGGCTGTTTCTGGTCGGCAAATACTACGACACGCTGCGGGTCGCTGACGGCACGGCCAAGTTCCTGAAACGCGAGGTCAGGCTCGACAACCGCCGCCTGGATAAAGGGTCGCACTGGCCGATCTGAACGCTAACAGGTCGTGGAGCCCGATCCGATGTTCCAGTCTGGCCTTATCGGCCTCGAAGCATAAAAGAGAGGCCGCTGCGCCGCCTTATTCATGGCGTGAGATGCGGCCCGGGGGAGAAAACGCTGATGGCATGGACGGACGTATGCGGGGCTGACGAGGTCCCCGAGAACACCCTGAAGCAGTTCCGCGTGAACGGCATCGCTCTTATCATCGCCAACTACAGCGGAAGCTTCCGGGCGATCCCGCCGATTTGTCCCCATATGGAAGAGCCTCTCTGCGACTCTGGCGTCATCGCGAATTGCGTCCTCACCTGCACCAAGCATCTATGGGCTTGGAACCTCGGGACGCTCGATATGATGGGTGAAACGGAGAAGCCGTTGAAGACCTACGAAGTCAGGGAGGAGGCCGGCCGGCTTCTCGCGGTCGTCGACGAGGAACTCCTGTATGATTTCGAGGAGGACGACATGGATGACGATTTTTTCAGCAAAAGCTGACTGGCCCCCGAAAGCTGGCTGGCCCCATCGAGAACTTGGAATACTCAAGCCATGAAGGTAACGGCCGAGACGAAGTCGGGCCCGTTCAACTTCGAATGCGGCGTCGACGAGGTGCTACTCTACGCGGGGCTCCGCCATGGGCTCACATTGCCCTATGAGTGCGCAACGGGCACCTGCGGCACCTGTCGCGCCCGGGTCATAGCCGGGTCAGTCGCAATCGACTGGGACGACGCGCCCGGTTTTGCAAAGCTGAAGCGCGATAAGGGTGACATCCTGTTGTGCCAGGCGCGTCCACGCGAGGACTGCGTTCTGCGCGTTCCCGCCCTTGTTCTGCCTCAGCCCGAGCGCCACTCGGTTCCCCTGTTGAGGACGGGCACCATCCTAAGCGTTCGCCGGCTCACCCCCGACGTGATCCATTTCGAGGTCGGCCTTGCGGCGCCGATGACCTTCGACGCTGGCCAGTTCGTCGTTTTGAAAGTGCCGGGCCTGAATGGAGCCCGGGCTTATTCAATGGTCAACTTCCAGCGCGACTGCTCCCGCATCGACCTGGTCATCAAGCGCAAGCACGGGGGCGGCTTCGGCGATTGGCTGTTTGATCGGGAGATCGGCAGCGACCAGATCGAGATTTTCGGACCACTCGGCCGCGCCACCTTCCATCCGGAGGAGGATCGGGACCTCCTCATGATAGCGGGAGGGTCCGGGATCGCCGGCCTGATGTCCATTCTTGAGCGGGCGACCGAAGAAGACTACTTCCGCGACCATAAGGGGTTTGTTTTCTTCGGCGTGCGGAGCCTGGCCGATGGCTTCTATCTGGAAGAGATGTCGCGCTTCGTCGCTCACGGACACGAGAATCTAGAGGTCACGCTCGCGCTGTCCCATCAGGCGGTTCCTTCGGCCACCCACCCCGCATACCCCGGGGTGCGGCTCGCCACTGGCATGGTGCACGAGGTGATGGCAAACTCGATGAGGGAGCGCTACACGAACGTTGCAGCCTTCGTCGCGGGTCCACCGCCCATGGTGGACGGAGCCATCCGGGCGCTCATCACCGAAGGCGGGCTTTCTCCCGCACTCATTCGCTATGACAAGTTCGGCTAAAAGCCGGAGTCGAAACATCTGCGTCCGCCATCCAGCTTTACGACGTGATGGTACGGCCGCATTTACCCCGGAGGTTGGCTCAGATGAAATCGAGCCTGGCGGGTTGTTCGGCAGCTGCCTCATTCGCTCCAGCAACGAGTCGGAACCCAGGGCCATGCAGTCCGGCGCTACCTCGTTATCGCATCGGGAACGGCAAGCCAGAATGGAGTTGCATCGCGAATTAGCCTGGATTATTCACGACGAGTACCGCTCCAGGCGCAAGTCGTTGATTTTGCTTATCTACTTCACACGCGCCAATTTTGTTGAATTTTTTGCAACGAAATCCTTGGCTCGGCCATTTCCGTGGCGTTGGCTCACGTCGGGACAACCCGGCGCATAATCCGGGTTAGGAACCAAGCACAGTCTGGCCGGAATACGTGATCGCATGGGAGCATGGCCGCGTGGGAACGTGGCCGCATAGGAAAGGGAGGATTGATGGCTGGCTTCAACAGGAGGAAGGCGCTGGGCTTCGTCGGGGCTGGTGTTCTGGGCGCGCTCCGGCCTGCGCGGGCGGAGACGGTGACGCTGCCTTTCGGCAATGGCGAGCGTCCGTTGGTCGCGTATCCGGAGAAGCGCAAGCTGATCCGCCTTACATCGCGGCCGCCGCAGCTCGAAACGCCCCTCGCGGTATTCAACGAAGGGCTGCTCACGCCCAATGACGCCTTCTATGTGCGCTATCACTTGGCGGGCCTGCCGATCGATAGCATCAACCCCGATACCTATCGTCTGGCGGTCAAGGGCCAGGTTAATACCCCGTTGTCGTTCAGCCTGGCCGAGATCAAGGCACTGCCGGCCATCGAGATCGTGGCCGTCAGCCAGTGCTCCGGCAATGGGCGCGGCTTCTTCGAGCCTCGGGTAGCTGGCGGGCAGGCCGGCAACGGGTTAATGGGCAACGCACGCTGGCAGGGTGTATCCTTGAGGTCTGTGCTGGACCGGGCCGGCGTGAAGGCGGGTGCCGTGCAGGTGCAGTTCGACGGGTTGGATGGACCGGTCGCAGACGGCACGCCGGACTTCGCGAAGGCGCTCGACATTGACTTGGCGCGCAACGGAGAGGTCCTGCTAGCCTATGCGATGAACGGGGCAGAGCTTCCGTTTCTGAATGGCTATCCCCTGCGTCTAGTCGTGCCGGGCTACTTCGGAACCTATTGGGTCAAGCACCTGAACGAGGTCACCGTGCTGGACAAGCCGCTCGATAATTTCTGGATGACAACGGCGTACCGCATCTCAGACAACGATTGCAACTGCGTGACGCCGGGCACGCCACCGGTCAAGACCCGCCCAATTGGACACATGAGGGTGCGCAGCTTCATCACATCGGTCGAGGACGGGGCCATCCTGCCCGCTGACAAGCAGACGATACTCCGCGGCATCGGGTTCGACAGCGGCAGCGGCATCAAGCAAGTCCAAGTGTCAACCGATGGCGGCCAGAGCTGGGCTGACGCCAAACTCGGCGAAGACATGGGCAAGTACTCATTCCGTGGCTGGGAGGCGCCGGTCGCCCTGGCGGCAGGCTCCCATGTGTTGAAAGTTCGCGCCGTCGCTAATTCTGGCGAGACGCAGCCTGTGGAGCAGCCATGGAACCCGGCGGGATACCTGCGCAACTTGATCGAAACCACGAAGGTCACGGCGGCATGAAAGGCACGGCAATGCGCCAATTCGTTCTATACTCTGTCCACGTGAGAACCCGAAAACTTCGCATCCCCGGAACGCCGCTCATATAAGGATCGACTCGCCAGCCGATTTTCGGGTTCTCACGTGGACAGAGTATATTAGCTCTGCTGGCAACTCTCGGAAGCATACCGGCCCTGGCCGTGCCAAGGGTTTACCAGCTACCGGATGAGACGGCCGAACTAGCGCCAGGGCCAAACCTCGATCTAGTGCAGGGCAACTGCGGGGGCTGCCATTCCTCTGACTACATCTCGACCCAGCCGCGCCACCTGCCGAACGCCAAGGCGTTCTGGACGGCAGAGGTGACCAAGATGCAGCATGCTTATGGCGCCCCAATCGAGAATGCGGACATTGCGAAGATTGTGGACTACCTGGTCGCGACCTACAGGCAATAAGAAAGCATGCAAAGCTGCGAGGCGAAGGTAGCGTGATGCATGTGTGGACGGCCCCTGGAGCGCAAGGGGTTTGTTTGATCTGGCTCACGGAACGAGTGCGGTCATGTGTCCGGCCTTCGACGCGGCTGCATGACCGCTGGCCCAGATGGGTTTCGCCGAACAAGCCCCAAACACGGATGCGGCATCGAGATGCCTTTGCACCAAGCGGGGTGTCCTGTTCGTCGGTTCGACCGTTTGCCATCTCCTACGTTGGCCCTTTTGCTCCTCGGCGACGACGAACGGTCAGGCGGCTTGCGGCATGCGCCGGTAAGCCGTGCCGTTCGCCATCATGGCCCACAGAATGCGGGCCACCTTGTTGGCCAGAGCGACCGCCGCCACTTTGCGCGGCCGGCGCTCCAGCAGTTGCAGCAGCCAGGGGCTCGCCGTCTTGCTCCCCGGCTTGGCATGGCGGATCACCGCCATCGCCCCCACGACCAGCAGCTGCCGGAGCCGTTCATTGCCGGCCCGACTGATGCCGCCGAGGCATTGGCGGCTGCCGGTGGAGTGTTCTCTTGGCGTCAACCCGAGCCAGGCCGCGAAATGGCGAGCGGATTCGAACTGGCTCGCATCGACTTTCATCGCCACCGTCAGCGCCGTGACTGGCCCCACACCCGGGATCGCCGCCAAGCGTTGACTGACCGGATTGGCCTTGTGCTGCGCAGTCAGGCGCTGATTGATCTCTGTTAGCTGCGCATCCAACTGCATGATGACCCGGCCTAGCTGGGCCAGCGTCTCCTTTGCAGCCTGCGGCATGTCGGTTTCAGCGATCTTCCTCAACAGCGGCTCGACCTGGGCAATGCCTTTGGCCACGATGACGCCGAACTCCGCCGCATGACCCCGCGGGGACGGCTTCGCCGTCCTTGCCTCCGGCGGATCGCTGCGCGATGGCGTTGACCAGTTGCGTCCGCTGCCGCACCAGCAGGTCGCGGGCGGTCAGGTCCATCGCCTCGGCTTGAGCCGTGGCTGACTTCACCGGCACAAAACGCATGGTAGGGCGGGATGCCGCCTCGCCGATCGCCTCCGCGTCGTTGCGGTTGTTCTTGCCGCGCTTGACGAACGGCTTGACGTATTGCGGCGGGATCAGCCGCACTGTGTGCCCCGACGCTTGCGCAACCCGGCCCCAGTGATGGGAGCTGCCGCACGCTTCCAGCACCACCTCGGTGGGCGAGGTCTTGGCCAGGAACATCTCAAACCGAGCCCGGGTCAAATCCTGGCGTAGGATCGGGCGACCGTGCTCATCCACTCCGTGCAGGGTGAAGACGGACTTGGACGTGTCGACGGCTATACGCTTAAACTCCATGGCGGACGGCTCCTTTGTTGGACGCTGTGACAGCTCCAATCTTGGCACATGATGCCGTGGGGGCCGTCCACCCCAACATGGATCAGGGGTGCAGGCGCGCTGACGCGCGCGCCATCTACGACATCGCGATCGGCACATACCGCCTGACCTATATCGCGCGCCTGTTCCGCTGGGATGGTGTCGAGAAGGTCGGGCGCCGATCCGACGGGGCATACCGCGACATGCTCGGCGCCATATTCGTCGGCACGCCCGATGCACGGCGGATCGAGGAGGAGTTCCTCATGCTGGACAGTCGCGACGGCGATTCAATGCGCACGCGTGGCGACGTCGCTGGATGGACGCCGGCCAATCGCAGCGCCCGGTTTTTCGATTACGTCGTGGACCGGCTCGCCGCCGGGCTGCAGCCCGACCCGGCGGTGATCGGCAATGGCGCGGGCTATCTGCTGCGCAACGGCGGCTATCTCGGAAGTGGCCGGCACGGCACGATGTCGGTCGAGGGATTCCCGCCCGGCCATCCGCTGTCGCATCCGTTCTTCGGACACCTGTTCGGCCTGCTCCTGGTGCGCCAGGTCTCGATCGACCTCGTCAACGCCATTGCCGCCGCCCGGTCGCCGCAGGCGGTGCGACTGACGCCGGATATCGCGCGCTATATCGGAGTAGGCAATTCGTCGGGCCAGGGCATGTGCGTGGCGCTGCAGCGCTGGCCGCATTGGGTCGCGACCTGGATGGCGGTGCGCGAGCTGTCGCTGGCCTACGCGAAGGCGCAGCCCATCGGCCCGGCGGTCGCCCGGATGAGCGAACTGCTGGACCGCGCAATGGATTATTACGGGTCTGTTCAGGTGCCGAACGAGGAGTTCATCGTTCCGCATGAGGTGATCATTGCTAACCTGAGCAAGGTGGCGTCCTGGGTGGCCGAAGCGGCCCAGGACGATCCGGCGACGCTTTGGGGCGTGATCGCGGACCGCGCAGCGGCCTTCGACGCGGAATCGGCCGAGCAGCTAAACGCCTTGCTAATCGAGTGCTATCCGGACTTCGCCGACGCGACTGCCGACTATCTGCCGATTGGCGCCGCGCGGGCGCGGGACGTCGCGCCAGAGATGCGCGTGGCTGCTTTGCGCCGGTTGCTGCATGACCGTTATGGCTGGGCGCTACGGATCGACCTTAGCCATTCCGATGCCAGGCGGCATTTCTAGTACCACTCCGCCGAAAATGGTGAGCAACGGCGGGGCGACCGGGGCGTCGATCCGCATGAGCAGTTCGAGTCGTTCATCGACCATGTCGGCATGGTGCAGCGGCTCGCCGCCCTCCTGACCGCTTGCGACGACGAAGCGCCCGTCGCCGAACTCATCGCCGCCCAGCCGGACATCGCATACGCCGTGTCGCGCGTGCAGTATCTCGCCGACCTGCCCTATGCGGAGATCCGCGGCAACCTAGTCGCGGCGGGGTTCAGGCCCTCCAACCTCATCCGTTTCTTCCTCGCCTGCCTCGGCATGGAGTGCGGCAACCCGCTGAGTATCCGCTATGTGCGCGGAGTGTTCTTCCAGGGCATGCGCTTGCCCGAGGAGATCGCCGCGGGTACGCAGGACGATTGGGCGCTGCCGCAGCAGCCGCGCGTGCAGCAGCCGGAGATGGCGGCGTAATGACGGTATCAGTCGCAATGTCCGAGATCGTGCGCGAGGGCACCTGGGCCTTGCGGGCACTCGAGTACTCCTACGGGATCGCGGAGCGGGCCGCGGGCATGCTGGTCTGGACCGAGGCGGTGCAGGGCCATGCGCTGACCTTGCTGCAGTGCGCCTGGGCCGGGGCTCGCAAAAAGGCCAGCTATCTGCAGGCCCAGTTCCAGCGCCTGCGCCACAGCCGCGGACCCAAGAAGGCGATCTGTGCCGTCGCCGCCTCGATCGTGACCGCCGCCTATCACATGCTCCGCGACGGCACCTTCTACCAAGACCTCGGCCCCGACCACTTCCGCCGCACCGCGCCCGAAGTGCAAGCCAACCGCCTCGCCCGCCAAATCGCCAAGCTCGGCTTCACTTGCACAATCCTGCCCACGGCCGAACTGGAGGTTTCTGTTTAGTTCTCCACCGGAATAGCCGACCCGCCGTGGATGAAACTGGTGGTAGGCTGCGCCGGCTGCTGGCGGAGAGGTTGTTCGTTTCATGGTGTTGACGAGCCCGTTGTTTAGTTGAACCCGGGGCACCCGAAGCACCCCCGATTGCGCCATGGGCGGGCGTTGGTGCACTTCGACGATCCGAGGGGTGGTAGGATGCTCTTCCTTCTCTGGTTCGAGCACCCCGATGCCACACAAGCACAATGCCGATCGCCGTCACCACATCCCGAAGATGTCGTTCAAGGTGCGGAACTGGCCGGCCTATGAGGCGGGCCTGCGCCGGAGGGGCAGCCTCACCTTGTGGGTTGAGGACGCTGCGTTGGGAGACTGGCAGACCACGGGGCCGGGCGGGCAGGCTCGCTATACGGACGCGGCTATTCAGACCAGCCTGATGCTGCGCATGGCGTTCAAGCTGGCATTGCGGCAGACGGAAGGCCTAATGACATCCGTGTTCACCTTGATGGGCCTGACGCTCTCCGCACCGGATCACACCACGGTCAGCCGCCGGGCGGTGATCTTGCCGCTGATCCAGCCAGCTTCAGTGCCGGACGGTCCGGTGCATGTGTTGATCGACAGCACCGGCCTGCAAGTCTACGGGGCGGGTCAATGGCTGGAGGCGAAACATGGCGCGAAGTCGCGCCGGACGTGGCGCAAGCTGCATCTGGCGGTGGATGCGGCGAACGGCATGATCGTGGCGCAGACGCTGACGGATCAGGATGCGGATGATCCGTCCCAGGTCGGCCCGCTGCTCGATCAGATCGACGATCTGATTGTCCAGGTGACGGCCGACGGTGCGTATGATGGCGCGCCCACCTACCAGACGATCGCCGCGCACGGCGATGAGATCGAGGTGGTGATCCCGCCCCGCTCGACGGCCGTCTTGAGCGGCGAGCCGGGTCCGCCGACACAGCGTGATCGCCATCTGGCGATGATCGCGGAACAAGGCCGCCTGAGCTGGCAGGTCGACACCGACTACGGCCAGCGTTCGTTAGTGGAAACGACGATGGGTCGTTACAAGGCGCTGATCGGACCGCGTCTGCGAGCCCGCGGCTTCGCGGCCCAGCAGACCGAGGCTGCCGTCGGCGTGGCGGTGCTGAACCGGATGTTGGCGGCCGGGCGCCCGGATTCCGTCCGTCGCCAGCCGGTCATCGCGTAGCAACTTGGGATGGAGGGCCATCTCGCCCTGGATCTGTCAAGTGCACCAACGCCGAATAGGACCCCACACTTACCTGGGTCACGGCCGCCTTGGGCTTTGACCTCCGCAACCGTCATCGACGTTGCGCCATATCCTTTGCATATCTTTGATTGCATAACGTCACTAAGTTATTGTTCCACTTGAGACTGGCACGTGCATATCTGGTTTGCAATTCCGGGTTGCGCAACGTTGAGGAACTTACCTTGTGGTTCGCAGTTTAGCTCCCTCTGGCTGTTGCCGGCCGGCCTGCCTTGGGTGGCATCGAGCAATGTCCGATAATGCGGCCCGTTGGACATCCCGGAGGCAGAGTCAGACTGACCCTTAGCCGTCAGGAGGCTAAACGGTGGTTTAGCCTGTTGCCACGGAGGCCGAAGCGGATCAAAAATGGTCCCAAGATGCAGCACGTCGTCGCCTACTACCGTGTCTCCACCGAACGCCAGGGACGGTCCGGACTAGGACTGAATGCCCAACGAGAGCGCTGCGTCCAGTTTGCTGCCCAGAATGGAATGGAGCTGGTCGAGGCGTTCACCGAGATTGAGACGGGGAAGGGGGCCGACGCGCTCGACCGGAGGCCGCAGCTCGCCGCCGCGCTGGCCGCCGCGCGGCGCCACCGTGGGCAGGTGCTGGTGGCCAAACTCGACCGCCTGAGCCGCGACGTGCATTTTATCGCCGGGCTGATGGCGCAGCGGGTGGCCTTCGTGGTCGCCGAACTCGGCGCCGACGTCGATCCGTTCATGCTGCACATCTACGCCGCCCTTGCCGAGAAGGAGCGGCGCATGATCTCCGAACGCACCCGGGCCGCACTGGGGGCGCGCAAGCGGCAAGGGGCCATACTCGGCAATCCGACCAACCTGTTGCAGGCAGGTCTGACGGGTGCGGCCTGCACAGCCGAAAACGCACGCCGTTTCGCCGAGAACGTCGCACCGGTCATCCAGCAGATCCGGGCCAGCGGTGTCGCGAGCTTGCGCGGCATTGCTGCGGTGCTGAACACCCGTGGCGTGCGATCGGCTCGCGGCGGGAAATGGGCGGCAACGCAAGTGGGGGCGGTCTTGGCTCGGATCGAGGTAGCCGTCGGCGATGGATGAGGGCACTTACCTTGCATTCGGAACACGAGGGAAGAGGTCAGACAAACAATGTTTCCCAGCCTGAGCCTGCCCGAACTCAAATTGCGCCACGTTTCAGCAGGCACAAGGTAGCCGCACTTTGGCCGTTACCCACCGGCTTCGCGCTGCATTCGGCGCGTTGCCCGAGCGAGTAGCATACGGTCGTGAGCGACGCCGATGATCTCCACTACGCCATCGCGCCCAACACGGTAGACGACGATGTGCCGAGGTTGGCCGACACGCTGCTCCTGCTCCACCCGGTTCCGACCAAGCCGAAGCGGGTAGGCACGCACCCCGGACACTTTTGCAACATTCTGAGAGCCTGGCAGGTTAGGGGCCGCGCCCACGGCGGCAAACACTGCCCGCATCAAGCGGTCGTAACGACCAGCGGCCTCGATGCTCCACTGACGCGCTCTCTCGAGGAGGATGCGGTCGATGTCGTCTTCGGCTATGCCGAGAAGCCGGTAGCTCAACGTCCCTGAGCATCCTCGGCCAGCCGCGCACGGAGCCGGGCCATAGCTCCCTCGTGGAGAGCCTGGCTGTCCTCGGGAGTGGCCACGGTCACATACCGCCCGGCTGCTACATCGGCATCCGCGCACTCAACCATGGCGGTGATCTCATCCTCGGCATCCAGATGGTCGGCATACAGGCGAAGGGCCTCAACGACATACTCCGCTTCAGACGCGGCCCGTCCCTCAGCGACTTGACGGTCGATGACCTGCTTGAGGTCGTCCGATAGCTGAACCTGCACGACGCCCATGAATGCCTCCCACTCTCTGCAGGATATCTCGTTTGTCGCCTGGCTGCACCAGAGGAATCAGATAAGGGCAGGATGGGGGGCAGCGCCGTTCCAGAGAACCCATCCATGTGGCCGTGTAGCAATGCGTAACCATTGACGAAATCGTTCGTTGAGATCGGTTCCACTGGCGGCCGATCAGCGTCCAACGAACCCACTTCGCCGTCGGTAATGGCGATTCCCAATGGCTGAGCTGGGCCGCACCGGGCGGCGAAAAGGGCGCTTACCAGCCTTAGGAGCAGCTTGCCTTAGTTGCCGGAGAGAGCCGATGGGGCAGGGGAGCTTAGGGCGTTGAACCAGGAGCCGATCTAGCGACGTGTCTGCTTACCGCGGCGATGATGCTCGCCGGCATGCTGAACGTCTCGGGCTCCTCGCGTGCTGGACATCTGTGGCGACAGTCCATGGCTGAGCTGGTTCCGGTCTGGGAAGAACAGCTCCCGGCCTTCGCACCCGCCGAGGTCGACGCTGCCCGCCCCTATCGCGATGCGTAAGGCCGAAAGCACCCGGGCCAAGTATGCTGCCGACTGGCGCGTCTTCTCGGCGTGGTGCCGCGAGCGCCGCCATCCCTCGTTGCCGGCGCATCCCGGCGCCGTTGCGATTTACCTGACCGCCCTGGCCGACCGGGGTTGCGCGCCGTCCACCGTCGGCCGAGTGCTCGCGGCCATCGGCCACCACCATCGGCTTGCCGACCTAGTGGCACCACACAGTGGCTGATGACCTGACTATTCACGCTGGTAGCGAAGTCAGCGGCCCAGCCGCCAAGCCGCTCTCGGTATCAACCCGTCAGATCAGAGACCTCGACAAAACCAGGCTCGGTGAGCCCCCGAACAGGCGAACAAAAGGCCAACTTTGATTCTGATACCAGCGTCCGGAGCCCGGAATGCCAGCATTCTTCCCAGCTGACGGCACGCAACAGCAGCTACCGTGTCGGTGTTTGCGCGGAGCATGCAGATATGATCTCCAGCAGGGCATCCGCCGCCCGTGTGCGGTAGCGCTCGGCATGGCGCAACACGAGGAAATCGCGTTCCGGAAGGTGGAGCTGCACGTGATGCAGCAGCCCGGCTTCCAGGCTCGGCGAGGCCACGGACGCGGAGATGGCCGTCGCCCCCATCCCGGCCTCGACCGCCGAGCGGACCGCTTCGTTCGAGGGTAGTTCAAGCATGATCCGTAGCATGGCAGGCGACACGCCGAAGCGTTCCAGCGCCGTCTCGAACACCGAGCGCGTTCCGGATCCAGGCTCGCGGAGCACCCACTCGCTCTCGATCAACTGGCCCGGTTCGAGCTGGCCGATCGTCGACCACGGGTGGTCGGGGCCGACGACGACGATCAGTTGGTCCCGCGCGACCCGGTCGGCGGTCAGGGCAGGGTCGTCGATCATCCCTTCCACAAAGCCGAGCTCGGCCGCGCCATCGCGGACCGCGGCAGCAACCTGCGCCGTGTTGCCGACGGTCAAGAGTATGTCGATGCCGGGATGGGCGCGGCGGAACGCAACCAGATATCGCGGCAGCCAGTAGCTGGCGATCGTCTGGCTGGCCTGCACCGACAACGTTCCGCGCTTCAGGCTGCCCAGCTCCGAGAGCACCAGCTCCGCTGCCTCGGCCCGGGCCAGCACAGCGCGGGCTTCCCCAAGAAACAAGGTGCCCGCCTCGGTAAGCACGATTCCGCGGCCGACGCGGTGGAACAGCTTTGCGCCATGCCGCGCTTCCAGGGCCGCGATCGCCGCGCTGGCCGCCGATTGCGCCAGGTTGAGCGCCTCGGCCGCCCGGGTCACGTGCTGCCGCTCGGCCACAGCGACGAATACGCGGAGCTGTTCTAGTGTCATGCAGCGTCATAGTCATACCGGTGGGCCTACGGCTACACGGCCATGCGCGATCGACTGCCTTGTCGGACACGCTCGACTGCGAAGGGTCAATGGATTACCGCCGGGAGCGGCGCACCTGGATCGAGTTGACGGTAGGTGTCCTCCGCCAGCGCCAGCAAGGCCGGCCGGTCCACCGCCGCGACGATGGCGAAACTCAAGCCGCCATCGACCCAGGAGAACGCTGCGAAGCCGGCGTCCTGGACGAAGCGGAAGCGCGCGTCCTCTGTCCCACCGGCCCTCACGAGCAAAGTGAGCCGCTTGCCCGCACCGTCTTGATACATGAACTGCGCCGCCGCTTGCCCGGCTTCCGGGATGACCCGGCCACCCATCAGCTCGAAGCCCCTTGCGGAAAGGTCCGGCACCTTGAGGGCATGCCCGACCCGTCGGGATAGCCATTGCACGAGGTGGGCCTGCTGGCTGGCGGCGACCTCGACCGGATGGGCCGTCTCCACCACGAACACGCGGTGAGCCCCAATGGCGTCCACTGCCGTTGGCGTTCCAGCAACCACTCGGCCAGCCCCCGTATCGCCCCAGCCACGCGCTTTCCATCCCACACCAACCCCTACGGCAACGAGGAAGACGGAAGCGGCGACCGCGCCGCACAGCTTGCGAAGCGCCGCGCGACGACGCGCAACCAGGGTCGCCACCCGCAGCCGAGATGGGACCGGCTGTGCGGCCACGGCCGCCAGCCTCTCGCGCAACGCGTCCCGGACCGCCCGGTCGCCCAGCACCCGGGCCTGCAAAACCGGGTTTGTCGCCAACAGCGCCTCGACGGCCGCGAGCCTGGCCCCAGCGAGCCGCCCATCGATGTAGGCCTCCAGGTCGTCCTCACCGATGGGTCGCGCGTCCTCGTTCACTTCACCCTCCGCAACGTCACGCGTTCGCCACCATCGACCAGGCGCCGCAACTGGGCCCGGGCGCGGCTGAGCCGCGACATGATGGTGCCCTCCGGGACGCCGAACACTGCGGCGGCCTCCGCGTAAGACAAATCCTCTACACCCACGAGCAACAGCAAGGAGCGTTGGTCCTCGCTCAGGCCGTCCAGTGCCGAGAGCGCGTCGCGGGTCATCAGGCGCTGTTCCGCGCCGCCCTCCGCCGCGGCATGTCCATGCGCCTCGTCAAGCTCGACGTGGTGGCCTTGCCGGGTCCGCCGCCGGAGGTCGTTCACGAACAGGTTGCGCTGCATGGTGAGGAGCCATGCCCGCGTGCTGGCGTCGCCTCGGCGGAGGCGCCAGCGCGTGATAGCCCGCTCCAGGCAGTCCTGCACTAGGTCGTCGGCCGCCTCCTGATTTCGCAGCAACGCCCACGCATACCGGCGCAGGGCCGGTATATGGGGCTCCAGCTCGGCTGCGAGGTCGGTCACGGAGGCGGCCAGGCGATCACCAATGGGGGATCAGGGCTGGGCGATGTGCCAGGCACCGTTCAGGAAGCCGTCGCCCTTGGTGTCGGCGGGCCCGGTGTCCTTGACGAAGGTGTAGAGCGGCCGGTCCTTGTAGGCCCATTGCATGGTCCCGTCGTCACGCTTGACCTTGCTCCAGCTCGCCGGGGCGGCTGTGTCGGTCGCCTTGAAGGCGGGCCAGTTCTGCGCGCATGGGCCGTTGCAGGCCGACTTGCCCATGCTGTCCTTGTCGAAGGCGTAGAGGGTCATGCCGCTGGCGTCGACGAGGGCCTTGCCCTTGCTGGTGTCGGCAGTCGCGGCGGGCATGCCGCCCTGCGCCATGGCACAGCCGGCGAGCGAAAGCCCGATCAGCCCAGTCATGAGGGTCATGGTCTTCAGCATCGTTGTTCTCCCATCGAGGCCAGCGCGGGTACCGCGCCCCCTGACGATAGAGACACCGCCCCGACGGCAGCATTCCATTGCGTCGAGAAAATGTTTGGCGCGCGTGGTCAGACCATCCTGCGGACGACGGTGTAAAGCAGGAAGGCAAACAGCGTCCCGCCCAGCGCGAGCAGCAGCATGACGAGGGTCACGTCCATTCGCGTTCCCCGGCCAGGCCGCGTATCAGCCGCGTCGATGTCCGTCGCGATCTGGCGGAACCGCATCGTGGCGACGACCATCATGGCGCCGCCGAGCAGGATGAGCAGCAGCCCGGCGACGTCGCCAACCGCCTTGTTCAAGGCCGTGGGCTGCTGGCCGGACAGCGATTGGGCAGCGACTTCGAGGAACGAATCGAACTTCTCGACCAGGAAGCCGAACGCCATGACGGCGATCGCGGTCCGCACCCACGCCAGGTACGTCCGTTCGTTGGCGGCATGGTCAGTATAGCGGTTGATCACCGCAGCAGCGCCAGGATGGGCATGTTTATGTGCCGCTCCATCGGCTCAGCCGGCCGACACATGCACCCGGTGCCAGGCGGCGCTGAGATAGCCCTTGAAGTTCCAGGTGTCGTCCGGCAGCGCCGGCTGGGTTTGCCCGGCGGAGTCCCAGGCCCGCACCGCCAGCTCGTGCTCGCCTTTGGGCAAGTGCACCGTCGCGGTCCAGAGTGTCCAGCTCCAGGGTGCGTCCGCATCGTGCTCCAGCTCGGCCTGCTGCCAAGTGCGGCCGCCATCGATCGAGACGTCCACCCGCATGACCGCACGGGCGGTGGCGACGGCGTAGCCGCGCAGCGTCGTGGTGCCGGCCGGCAGCCAGGCATGGGGCGCCGGCTCGCAAATCGCAGAGTTGAGCGGCATGTCGTAGATCGTGAGACCCTGCTTCCAGTCGACCGTATCCTCGGTCACGTGCGGCGGCAGCAGCTTGTAGTCCCGCTGCTGCATGTGGTTGTTGGACGGCCGGTCCTGCACGGTGACGGCGGCCAGCCATTTCGGGCTGCGCACCCCCGCGAAGCCCGGCGCCACGACACGGAGCGGAAAGCCGTGCTCCGGTGCCAGCGGCTCGCCGTTCATGGCGAAGGCCAGCAGCACCTCCGGCGCCATCGCCTTGGCCATGGGGATGGAGGCGCCATAGGTGAAGCGCCCCTCGTTGGGCATCTCCACCTCGTCGCAGGCGTCGAACGCGACATGCAGCGCCGCGTCCGTTTCCGCGCCGGCCGCCCGCAGCACGTCGGCAAGGGCGATGCCGGTCCATTCGGCATTGCCGATGGCGCCCGGTGCCCAGGGGTCGCCCGAGGTCGGCCGCACCGGCTGCATGTCGGCCCGGCGGTTGCCGGCGCACTGCATCACCGCCGTGACGCTGCGCCCAGGAAAGCGCTGCCGCAGCTCCGCCATCGAGAGGTCCAATGGCGTTCCGACCCGGCCGCCAACGCGCAGCCGGTGCGTGGCCGCATTCAGATGCGGGATGGTGCCGTGGCTGCGGACGTAGAAGTCCGGCTGCGCGGTTCTCATGCGCGCCCGCAGCCGGTCAAGCGGCGGCTCGGCGTTGTACGGCGTCTCGGAATGGACGATCAGGTCCGGCTTGGAGCGGAAAGGATTGAACATGGCTGCGTTCCTCTGTCGTCGAGTTGGCCAACGCTGCCCAGGCCGGCCGGGATCGGTCCTTCAGCGCCTATTTCGGTCCGACAGCGCCCACCGCATCGTGGACCCGCCGTGCCACCGCCATAAGCGTGGCGTCCGACGTGCGCCCGGTGACCGCAAGCGCCAGCCGCCGCTCGGCCCAATAGACCGTCCGCGCGTCGCCCTGCCGCGTGAGGCGGAACTCCTCGCCGTCGATGCCCATCGGCTGCACATAGACGGTGAGCCGCGTGCCGTGGTCGTCGTCGTACATCAGCTGGGCGGCCGGCACCCCGGCGGTCGGCAGCAGGCGTCCGCCCATCAGGCGAAAGCCCTCGGGCGAGAGGTTCGGCGGCGTTATCGCCCGGTCGAGCCGGTTGGACAGCCACTGCGCCAGGTTCGGCCCGTCCTCGGCACGCACCTCCACGGGATGGCGCACCTCAACGGAGAAGGTATGGAACGCCGCGACGGCGTTGGCGGTCGCGGCACCGAGCGGCTCCGGGCGGGACCGGAACTCCGCATACCATTGGCCGGCAGCGCCGGCCGTAACCAGCAGCAGCGCCGCCGCGACCCGGCCAAGCGACGTGACCAGCCTGCGTCGGCGCCGGGCCGCGACGGCGGCAATGCGCAGGCGGGATGGGACCGGCTCTTCGAGCTTAGACGCGAGGGCCGCGGCGAGTTGCACCTCCTGCTCGGCATACCTACGAAAACGTTGCGCCACATCGGGGTGTGTGGCCAGGTACGCCTCGACCACGGCGGCCCGCTCGGGTGGCAGGCGTCCATCCTGGTAGGCCTGGAGGTCGTCCTCGCCAATGGGGATGGGATCGATCATTTCACCCTCCGCAGCGCCGGGCGCTCGCCCTCCATCTGGCGGCGGAACTGCTCGCGTGCCCGGCTCAGCCGGGACATCACGGTGCCGATGGGGATGCCCAGGATGCGTGCGACGCTGCCATACGGCAGCCCTTCGATGGCGACCAGCAGCAGCACGGCCCGATGGTCCTCCGACAGGGCGGCAAATTGGTCAAGGATGTCACGGCCGAGCAGGACCCCCTCCTGGTCGGCTGGCGTGTTGACGGCATCGACGCTGTCGCCGAGCGTTTCGTGCAGCGGCCGGCGCCGCAGGCTGCGCTGCCCGTTGATGAAGAGGTTGTGCAGCATGGTGAACAGCCAGGCGCGCAGGTCCGGGTCGGCGGCGCACAGATACCAGCGGCTGATCGCGCGCTCCAGGCAGTCCTGCACCAGGTCGTCCGCCCTCGCGTGGTCGCGGGTCAGCGCAAAGGCGTAGCGTCGCAGGGCCGGGATTTGCGGCTCGAGCAGGGTGGCGGTGTCGCGCATGGCTGGCCCGGGTGACCTGAGCTGTCACCGATGCGGCTGTCCGGTCACTGCTGCACCTGCGCCGCCGCACCCGGCGCGCCCGGCAGTCCCGGCGCGATCACCAGGTAGCGTCGGGCCGCGCCGGCATCCGCCTGCACCACCTGGCGGATCGGCCCGATCGCATTGACGATGGCGGCACCGACCGGGTTGGTCATGAAGCCCGCGAGCGGCTGTAGCGCGCCGCCGCCGCCCGGCTCGGTGGCGAGGGCCAGCACATAGGGCTGCTTCGGCGCCAGCCCAGTTGCTGCCGCCTGCAACACCTGAACCAGCCCTTGGTCAAACAACGTGACCTGCGTCGCCACCGGGCCGCCCGGCTTGCCGAGCGAAAGCCGCGCCGTGTTCGCAGCGATCCCGAGCGGCTGCAGGTTCTCCGTCCCTGCGCCCTCCGGCACGGCACCCGGCACGTAGGCCACGCCCTGCGGCCCCTGGCCGAGCGGGATGGTGGCGATCAGCTTGTTCTGCGCCGTATCGATCACGGCGGCGCCGTCCGCATTCTCCAGCCCAACATAGACGCGGCTGCCATCCCCGGACGGCCACAGCCCGTGCGGCAGCGCGCCCACGTCGACCGTCGCGACCTGCTGGAAGGTGTCGGTGCGAAACACCTTGACCTGGTTCAGGCCGCCCACGGTGACGTAGGCGAACTGGCCCTGGGCGTTGCCCACGATGTTGACGTGGTTGGTGATCGGCCCGGTGTCGATGACCTTCAACACCTCGAACGGGGCGGCGGCGTTGAACACCATCGTGCGGCCGACGTCCTTTAGCGTCAGCCAGACTTGCTTGCCGTCCGGCGTTGCGGCGATGTCCGGGCAGAACGGGCTGTCCTGCTTCACACGGCCGACGATGCTGTGGTCGGCCGTGGAAACCACCACCGTCTCTGGCGAGAACGAGGAGCAGACGTAGCCGAGCTTGCCGTCCGGCGAGAAGATCGTCATGCCGGGGCCGTTCGGCACGGTGATGCGGGCCTTCTCGGCATAGGTCGTGCCGTCCAGCACGGCGATGTAGTTCTCCCCGCGCACCGCGACCCACACCTCGCGCCCGTCCGGCGTAAAGAATGCCTCGTGCGGGGAGCGGCCGACGTAGCCCACGTGCTTGACCGCATTCGTAGCGGTGTCGATGAAGCTGACGGAGTTGGAACCGATGGAGATGACCGCGAGCGTGCGCCGGTCGGGCGAGAAGCCCATGCCGTGCACGAGAAGCTGGCCCTTATACAGCGGGCTGAGGTTGCCGGGCGTGGGGTCGCCCAGCCGAATGACCCCGAGCAGCTTGTTGTCGACGGGGTCGATCACCGAGACGGTGTTGGAAAACTGGTCGGAGGTGTAGAAGCGGTCCTGATGGCTGACCGGGAAGTCCGGCGCGTTGGCGGCAAAGGGCACCTGTCCCGCCAGGGCGGGCAGGGCCGTGCCGAGCAGCAAGGCGGTGGCAAGACGTCGGATCATTTATGCATTCCGTTCTTGGTGGGGTGGCTGTGGTGTCGAGTCGCGCCCGGCGGCAGTGCGGCGAGTGCTTGCTGCATGACGACGATCTCTTGCTGCTGCTCGACGATGATGCCCTGCGCCAGGCGGCGCAGCACTGGGTCGTGGCCGAAGCGCAGCTCTGCCACGGCCATGTCGACCGCGCCCTGGTGGTGCGGGATCATCATCGCGGCGAAGTCGCGGTCCGCATCGCCGCTGGGTGGCTGGATCATGTCGCGGTCCATCCGGGCCATGACGGCGGCAAAGCCGGTTCGCTCGACAGGCGCCGCGGCGAGCAGCAACAGGCAGGATGCTATGGCGAGCCAGCTTCGGGCTGCGGCGTGCATGGGATACTCTTGGCCAGCCGCCGGCAGGAGCGCCGGTTGCTTTCCACGAACGCTGCGTGGGTCCATTTATTCCCCAACACAGATCGCACTGATGGCGTCGGGCTGTGGGCGCTCATTCTGCCGACTGGTCAGCCCTGCCGTACCAGAATCGAAGGATGTCCAATGGATATGACTGCCTCCTCAAACGACCGCCCCATGCCGAACGAGCCCGAGCGCTGCACTGCATCGGACCCAAATACGATCGTGGCGTCACATTGAACCAGGGTAGGCGGGTGAGCTTTCCTGAAACGCCGCGTGGTATCTGGATGATCGTTGCAACCTCCCTGACAGCCGGCACTGTTGCCATCGTGCTGAACATCCTCGTGCTCGATGCGTTCGACGCAGCCGGCATCATCACCGCCCGGGGTGGCCTGCAGAAGCTGGTGCGGGCCTGGCTATCGCCGCCGCTCGTCGGGTCAGGGATATCTGATGTTTGGTCATTTCTGGGCCTACCGGGACCGGAAACGCCGGTCTTCAAGACGGGCTTCAAGGTCACGGTCGGCTTGTTGATGGCGCTGGCCTATGCCCTGCTGTTCGAGCCCATGCTTCGAGGCGGCTTCTTGCGGAAGGGCCTCGTAGCAGCCGTCCCGTTTTGGCTGTTGAACGCCTGCGTCGTCCTGCCGCTCCTGGGAGAAGGCATTGCCGGTGTGCGTACCCTCACCGCTGGCGGCCTCCTGTCCTATGCCGTGGCGCACACCCTGTTCTTCGTCGTGCTCGCGTGGGCATACGACACCCTCAAAGGCCGGGTCTCCGCCAGACGCCCGCTTGTTCGGTCTTGACGCGTCTGCATCGTCCTTGTTCTCAGCAGACAGCGGCGGCGACGCTGCCGTTGCCGGCATTACGCAAGCCCCAGCACGCGGATCAGCCCGAGGCTGATGGCAGCCAGCGCAACCAGTGAGGCCGTTACCGCCAGCACGACCCGCGCTCCGGCCCGGGCCACCACGCGGACATCGACGCCGAGGCCGAGCGCCGCCATGGACAGCACGGTGAGCACGTTGGCCACGACCGCGATCGGCGCCAACGCCGCCTCCGGGATCAGGCCAGCCGAGCGGATGCCGGCCAGGGCCAGGAAGCCCAGGATGAACCATGGCACCAAATGGTGGATGGCGATGCGGCCGGGTTTGGGCCGGTCGCCGGCGGTGAGATGGGGCGCCGGCTCGTCGGTCTCCTCGCGCAGGCGGCTCGCGAACAGCGACAGCAGGAGCACGACCGGGCCGAGCATCAGCACGCGGACCAATTTCACCAGGGTGCCGATATGCACGGCCAGCACACCAACCGGGGCCGTGGCGGCGAGCACCTGCGGCACGGCATAGACGGTCAACCCGGCCAGCACACCATACTGCATCCCGGATAGGTGGATCAGCGGCACCGCGAGCGGCAGCGCCAGCACCACGATCACGCCCAGCACGGCGGTGAACGCGATGGAGGAGGCGACGTCCTCGCCATCCGCGCCGATCACCGGCGCCACCGCGGCGATCGCCGAGTTGCCGCAGATGGAATTGCCGCAGGCGACCAGGATCGCCATGCGCCGCGGCAGCCGCAGGGCACGGCCGATGCCGTAGGGGAGTGTCAAAAACTTGGGGCAGGTGGCTTGCTCGTCTGGGTTTGATCGGTGTGGCTGATGCCTGACATGAGGACGGCAGGCGTGATGCAGTGGACGGTGCGGCTGGAGGCGAGGACCGGCGCGGGCGAGGTGACGACGACGGAGCTGGCGACGTTCAGCCGGCCAGGGGTGGTCAGCACGCTCGCGGAGATCGGTCTTGTGTTGTCCGAGACGAAGACGCTGCTGGCCAAGCTGCAGGCGAGCATGTTGTGCGGTCAGGTGGCGGAGTATGCGGCTCATCACCGGGCTTGTGCGGCATGCGGGGTGCTGCAGCCGCTCAAGGACCGGCGCACGCGTCGGCTGCAGACGCTGTTCGGCACGGTCGAGGTCGAGGCGCCGCGGTTCAAGCTGTGCCGCTGCCGCCTGATCACGCCCATGACAGAAGTGACGGTCTCGCCGGTGCGCGCGCTGTTGACGGCCCGGTGCACGCCGGAGCTGGAACGGGTGCAAGCCGAGCTGGGCGCGCGCACCTCGTTCCGGGATGGTGCGCGCATTCTGCAAGCTCTGCTGCCTGTCTCGCCGGCGAACCAGGAAAGCCTGCGCGCCCGCACCCATGCCGTCGCCCTGCGGCTCGAGGCGGCCGACCGGCAAGCAGCAGCCGAGATCACGACTGTCCGAGGCGAGCCGGCCAAGGCCGCAGCAGCGGACGCGAGCCGGCCCGTCGTCATGCTTGATGGCGCCTACATACGCGCGGTGCCCGGTCACCAGGTTCGCAACTTCGAGGCGATCTGCGGCAAGGTGGAGCGAGAGGGCCATGCCACCCGGCGCTTCGCCTTGGTGCGCAGCGTGGCCGGGCAGCCCCATGCCCTGCTGCGTGCGGCGCTGCTCGACCAGGGCTGGCGGGAGGGCGAGGCGGTCACCGCGATCAGCGACGGCGACCCCGCCCTGCCGGCCCTGGTACGCTCGGCCACAGGCGGCCCGGTGGAGCCCATCCTGGACTGGTTCCACCTTTCCATGCGCGTGCATCACGTCGAGCAGGTCATGCGCGGCCTGTGCGCCCGCCAGCCGCCACCGCCCGCCCCGCTCGACCACGTGCAGCTCGATGTCGAGCGACTGCGACACCTGCTCTGGAACGGCGACCACGACAAGGCGTGCGAGGCTCTGGGCCGGATCGCAAGCTGGGCCAAGGACGCCGCCGCGCTGAACGATCCCGCAACGGAAGCAGGGACGAAACGCCTGGTCGCCCGTTGCACGGAACTGCAAGCCTACATCGACACCAACGAGGATGCGTTGATCGACTACGGCCAGCGGTATCGAGCTCGCAAGCCGATCTCGACCTCACGCGCGGAAGGCACGGTCAATCAGTTGGTGAGTGCCCGCATGAACAAGCGCAAGCAGATGCGCTGGTCGCCCCGCGGCGCCCATCGCGTGCTTCAGGTCAGGGCCGCAGTGCTGGACGGGCGGTTTGGCCAACAAGCACTCCAACTCGCGGCGTAGCGCCCCAGGTTTTTGACACTCCCCTGCGCGACGTGCTGCAGGCGGCGGAGGCCGACGGCTACCAGGTCGTGTTCATCGACACCCCACCCCATACGGCACCTGCGATCGACCTGATCGCGCGAAGCGTCGACCTCGCGATCATTCCCGTCCAGCCCTCCGTGCTGGATGTCGCCGCGACCCAGAACACCGTCGCACTCCTGCGCGCGGCCGGCGTGCCCATGGTGGCCGTCCTGACCCGGGCGCCCCCGACCCGCGACGAGGAGACGATCGAGACGGAGAAGGCGTTGGGGCAGCTCGGCGTGACGCTGCTTGCGACCCGCATCTGCGAGCGCAAGGCTTATCGCCGCGCCCTGACCCAGGGCCAGGCGGTGGCCGAGTTCGATCCGTCCAGCAAAGCCGCCCAGGAGATAGCGGCCTTGTGGAAGGAGATCGAGGCAGTGCATCCAGCGCAGAAAAAGACGAAACGGAAGCTTGGGGCGGCGGCATGACTGGACAGAAGAAAGGTTTTGCGTCGTTCATCCGGCCGCAGCCCGATTCTGATGCGGCTGGTGCGACACCTGCAGTCAAGGGCAAGGGAGGGATGTCGGCCCGCCTCGGTTCGTCGAGCCCGCCCGCCAATATCCGGACCCCGTCCAGTACAAGCGAGGGCGCCTTGCCGGAGGATGGGCGCGTCCGCACGGTCACCTCCACCGGCCGAGTGCGGACGTATAGTGCCAGCCGGGCGCTTCCAGGCCTCACGTTCCGGGTGTCAGAGGAGCGGTGGGAGCGTCTGAAGATGATGAGCATCCAGGAGCGCCGGCCGTTGCAGGAAATCCTCGGCGAGGCGATGGAGCGCTACATGCGGGAGCGCGGCTTGCCCTGGTGAAGCAGGCATGACGCATCTTGGTTCACGGTTTACAATCCACGCATCAAAACGCGTGCATCACGCATCACAGTTTGATCTTAGCGTTGGTGATAGAGGTCTGGCTTGAAGCAAGCCCGAGCTGACCATCCCCCATTTTAGTGGACACGAGTTACGGCCTACGCGGCCGCGGCGAGTAGTTCCTTGTTGGTTGGCGTGACGTAGCCGATCGCCGAGTGGAGGCGTTGGCGGTTGTAGAAACCTTCGATGAAGCCAAAGAGGACCGATCGCGCCGCCTGCCTGGTTTCGAACGGGCCGTCGCTGTCCAGTTCCGTCTTGAGGCTGCCAAAGAAGCTCTCCATCGGCGCGTTATCCCAGCAATCGCCCTTTCGGCTCATCGAGCAGCTCATTCCGTGCTGATCCAGCACGCGGCGGTATTCATGCGCGGCATACTGGGTGGATTCAAGTGGTCGTCGCAACACCCTGATGCAGGAGATTGCGATGACTGATCGAAAGCGGCGTTCGGCACGATGTGGGCGGGCGCCATTGGTGTCACCGGGTCGACCGCCGGTGGCGGGACG